>MDTG01251568.1_pt1 | contig 16801 bp, 14 predicted proteins | sample 811421 | NCBI WGS metagenome assembly MDTG01 (sample SAMN05326645, study PRJNA326480) | marine metagenome | isolation source: seawater | place: Pacific Ocean: South East | collected 2011
TAAGGCCGCTTATCCGATTAATGCCATGGGCATCTCTAAGGCCATGATGGAAAAGGTAGCCATAGCGGACAGTCGCAATCTAAAGAACACCACGGTTTGTTTAACCAGGTATGGCAATGTTATGGCATCTCGAGGTTCTGTTATCCCATTGTTTATAAATCAATTAAAGGCAAATCAAGCTTTAACGATTACCGAACCTAACATGAGCCGATTCTTGATGAGCCTGCATGATGCGGTAGACTTGGTTTTATTTGCTTTTGAACATGGTAACCCAGGGGATTTGTTTGTAAACAAAGCTCCCGCATCGACCATCGGCGATTTAGCCCAAGCCCTAAAAGAGCTTTCGGGTAAGGATAATGAAATAAAGGTTATCGGAACCCGCCATGGAGAGAAACTCTATGAAACCCTTTGTACACGAGAAGAAATGATCAAAGCGGAGGATATGGGTGACTTTTACCGCGTTCCAGCGGATAATCGTAATTTAAATTATGCTTTGTATTTCTCTGAAGGAGAGGCAAATATATCAGAAATCGAAGATTATCACTCCCATAATACCGATCGTCTGGACGTAGAAGGTGTGAAGACTTTGGTTAAGAAGCTGGCTTACGTTAAGCAAGAGCTTTTTGGTGAAGAAGTAGAAGATTTTCTCGTTTAAGTCAAAGGATTTAAGAAATTCGGATAGCATTGAATAAATCTACCAAGATAATAAAGGGTGACCGGTAAACTGATTCACGAGGATCTGTCTCCTTTATCAATGAGTTTGATATGTCGCAGGTCAAACGTTTCTATAGCATTGAGCCGGAATTAGGAGTACGGCGAGCATGGCAAGGTCATAAACATGAAAGTAAGTGGTTCCACGTTGTTAAAGGCCGCATGCGTGTTAAGCTAAAGTATTTAGACACCCAAGAATTGCTTTACGATAATGAATTAACCGATTCCCAACCATCCGTACTAAGTATTCCTAAAGGGATGTACAGTGGTTTTGAATCATTAGAAGAGGGAAGTATTCTTTTGGTTTTTTCTGACGTCACTTTGGAACAGTCCAAGTCTGATGACCCACGAGCCAGTCTTAACGATATTCCCTGAGAATAAAGACTAGATCTAAACCAAATCTAACGACACTATTTTACCATGAAAAAAATAGGAATTACCGGCCAGAATGGTTTCGTTGGTTATCATTTGAGCCAGACGCTTAGATTGTATAAAAAACAGTTCGACTTAATTCCATTCGAAAGGGGGTATTTTGATCATCCTGAAAAAATGGATGACTTTGTGCGTGCTTGTGATGTAATCGTGCATCTGGCTGCTTTAAATCGCCATAATGATCCTGAGGAAATCTACCGAATAAACACCGGTTTAACTCAAAAGCTTATAGACGCTTTAGAGCGCACGGATAGTAATCCACAAGTTATCATTTCTTCTTCCACCCAAGAGGAATGGGATAATCTGTATGGTAAATCTAAAAAAGAGGCGCGTGAGGCATTGGCCGCCTGGGCATCTCGTTCAGGCGCCTGTTTTACAGGTATGATTATTCCCAACGTTTTTGGTCCCTTCGGCGAGCCTTTTTACAATTCGGTAATCGCAACTTTCTGTCATCAGCTCGCCCATAATGATGAGCCTTGCATTGATGTTGATGGAAACTTAAAGCTGATTTATGTTGGAGAATTGGTAGTGGAAATCGTAAAGAATATCAACGAGTCAGTAAAAAATCCAAAGCTGCTTGTTAGTCATAGTTCGGAGTCGAAAGTTTCAGAAATATTGGCTTTGCTTCAAGGCTATCGCGAGTTATACCAGGAGTGTGGAAAAATACCACAAATCAAATCCGAGTTTGAGCATAATCTCTTCAATACCTACCGATGTTATATGCCCAAGAAGGACTATTTCCCGCGGCACTTTACCAAGCATAGCGATAATCGGGGGCATTTTGTAGAATTAATGCGCGCGGATATATCCGGTCAAACTTCCTTCTCAACTACCCGTCCCGGAATTACTAGAGGCGAACATTACCATACCCGTAAGATTGAGCGTTTCGCCGTAATTCAAGGTAAAGCGAGAATTCAGTTAAGAAGAATTGGAACAAATGAAGTGCTGGATTTTGAATTAGACGGCAAAAACCCATCTTATGTTGATATGCCAATTTGGTATACCCACAACATTAAGAATATTGGGCAAGAAGAATTAATAACCGTATTTTGGATAAATGAACCTTATGATCCAGAGGATCCAGATACCTGGTTTGAGAAAGTTGAATTAAATTAAGATTAGGCTAGTTTAAAATGAAAAAGTTAAAGGTCTTAACCGTCGTAGGTACTCGTCCCGAGATCATACGATTATCAAGGGTGATGCAAGCGCTTGATGATAGCCCTGCAGTAGAACATATTACCGTACACACTGGGCAGAATTACGATTTTGAGCTAAATGAAGTATTCTATGAAGATTTAGGAGTACGAAAGCCAGATCATTTCTTAAATGCAGCCAGTAAGAATGCCTCTGAAACAATCGGTAAAATTTTGATCGCTATCGATCCAATTCTCGAAAAAGAAAATCCCGATGCCTTTTTAGTATTGGGGGATACCAATTCATGCCTATCTGCTATTCCTGCAAAGAAACGTAAAATTCCAATATTCCATATGGAAGCCGGAAATCGTTGTTTTGATCAACGGGTTCCGGAAGAGACCAACCGTAAGATTGTTGACCATATAGCGGATATCAATCTAACTTATTCTTCTATTGCTCGCGAATACTTGTTGCGTGAAGGTTTATCTCCCGACCGAATTATCAAAACAGGCTCCCCAATGTATGAGGTTTTGAAAGCCTATGAAGCTAAAATCAATGAATCTGATATCCTAAAACAATTGGGTTTAGAAAAGAACAATTATTTCGTCGTTTCCGCACACCGTGAAGAGAACATCGGGTCAGATCAAAACTTTTTGAATCTATTAGAATCACTAAATCGCATTGCGGAGGAGTACCAGTTACCCATTATTGTTTCCACCCATCCTCGAACCAGAAAAAGACTGGAAAGATTATCGACTGATAAAGAATCGAATGTCACCACTCATGATTTGATTCAATGGCAAAAACCAATTGGGTTTTCCGATTACAATGCACTTCAAGTAAATGCTAAAGTGGTACTGTCGGATAGTGGCACTATATCAGAAGAATCATCGATGATGAACTTCAGGGCTTTAAACATTCGCGAGGCTCATGAAAGACCAGAAGCGATGGAAGAGGCTTCTGTGATGATGGTGGGGCTGACTCCTGAGCGAGTGATACAGGGATTGCAACAAGTAGAGCTTCAGGAAGTCGATACTGAAAGGAGTTTTCGCATGGTTTCGGATTATAGCATGCCCAATGTTTCCCAAAAAATGGTTCGTATTATAATCAGCTATGTAGGATACATTAACGCTAAAGTTTGGTTTAAGCCGAATTAAGAGATATCTACCTTCCGCCATATTAGCTTAGCGGTTAACCATCATTCATATTTTACCAATTACCAACTTTCCTACTTCTAATTCAGGGTAGTATGAACGTCTTTTCGACAGGTAAAATAGCACTGATTTAAATTATAACCTTTTTACTGTTTTAGAGTTCCATAAATATTCGAAAAAAAGCTTCTCAAATTATTTTGAACTTATCGCCAAATCTGATAAGGGACAAAATATTGGTAATTGAGTCGGATGATTGGGGTGCCATAAGAAGCCCTCGGGCCTCTGAAGAAAATAAGGGCTACAAGCATGATGGAACTTATCGCTTGGATACACTGGAAAATGAAAATGATGTAGAGGTTCTTGTTAATGCCCTATCGGGATTAAAGAATAGAGAAGGTTTCAGTCCGGTGTTTACCGCCAATTTCCTCTCAACCAACCCAAACTTTAATCAGATTAGGGAAAAAGGATTTGAAGAATATTTTTGGGAACCCATTCAGGTTAGTTACGACCGGGTGGGAAATGCTAATAAAATCAAGGCCCTTTTTGATGAAGCCATAGATAATGGCCATTTTTCACCACAGCTGCACGGTAGAGAGCATGTCAATATTAGTAGGTGGCTTAAGGCTTTAAGGTCAGATCACAAAGGAACTTTAGATTCGTTTCAATATAGTTCCACCTACTCCGGCGATGAGGATTACAGTTATATGGAATCTTTTGATTATGACGAACCGGATACCGGCTATATTGAGAGCTATACCGAGATATTAAGCCAGGCTGTAAACCAATTCAAGTCGTATTTCGGACAAGCTCCCGAATCATTTATTCCTCCCTGTTACATCTTTCCTAAAGAACTAATTCCGGTTCTAGGAAAGTTGAATATAAAAAGTATACAGGGTATGAAATATCTTATTATCCCTAAGGGAGGTCTTTCTAATTATGACTATCAAAGGAGGTATCAAGGAGTGAAGACTGAGGGTTTGATAAATCTAGTTCGAAATGTAGAATTAGAGCCCAGTATGGATCTCAATCGAAACTGGATAGATAATGCACTGAGTCAAACTAAGATGGCTTTCAGGATGAAACAGCCAGCCATAGTTTCGACCCATAGGATAAACTATGTTGGCGGCGTGAGTACAGAGAATAGGGATAGAGGAATTGAGATACTAACCACTTACCTAAACAAAGTATTACAGAAGTGGCCGGAGGTTAAGTTTATGAGTAGTGCCGAATTATCAAAAAACTATTATGAGTAGCGTTACCATTGGATTTACAGGAGATTTTTGTCCGATTAACCGGGTGGAGCAATTGCATTCAGAAGGTAGTTGGCAGACCATTTTCGACGGTGTGAAAACTTACTTTGATGGCAACGATTTCAACATTATTGACTTAGAGTGCCCTTTGACTGACAAGGGAAAGGAAATAATAAAAACTGGTCCTCATCTGAGGGCAAAACCTAAATGTGCGGAAATGTTGGCCTACCTAAATTGCAATTTAGTGGCTACTGCAAATAACCACTTTTTTGATTATGGGGCCGAAGGAATAAGCGATACTTATGATAGCTTAAAAGACCAAAACATTGAATGGCTCGGCAGTGGTTTCAATATAGATGAGGCCTTTAAAACCACCTTCATCGAAAAAAATGGAGTGCGGATTGGGGTTATTAATATAGCAGAAAGCGAATGGACCACCACGCAAGGCAAGGAACCTGGTTGTGCACCAATTGATTACCACCGAGCATTACTGAGCATTAAAGCTGCTAAAGAATCAGGAGCGATGTTTGTCGTTGTTATTGTTCACGGCGGACATGAGCATTATCCTCTTCCTAGCCCTCGTATGAAAAGTCAGTCGCGTTACATGATTGATGCAGGTGCAGATGCAGTAGTTGGTCATCACCCTCACGTGATTTCCGGCTATGAAGTTTATAAAGGGAAGCCGATATATTACAGCTTAGGAAACTTTTGTTTTGATTGGCCTGGTTTTAGACAATCAAACTGGAATAAGGGTATGCTCTTAAAGCTCAGCTTTAGTAGTGAAGGAGAAATCGCTCATGAATACGAGGTGGTGAGTCAAAACGACGAGGAGCCGGTGATTGAATTTTTGAAGGGGGACGCTAAAATTGAGCTTGAAAAACAGCTTGAAGACTTAAATCAGATCATTGGCGATGATGATTTATTGGAAACTAAGTTTTTGGAGCATTGTGAAAAATTAGCCCCTATAATGTTCAGTAGAATTCAGCCCTACAGAAATAGACTTACGATAGCCTTACATAAAAGAGGACTATTGCCAGATATTATGGGAGCCTCAAAAAGAAGAATGCTACATGTACTTTCACAATGCGAGTCTCACCGAGAAGTATTACTCGCAGTTCTTAAAAAGAAACTAGACTGATATGTGCGGATTAACGGGATATTACTGTAAATCACATCCAATAGAGAACTCGAAACCGGTTCTGGAGATGTTGAAAATTCAAAAACATCGTGGACCCGATGATTCCGGTGTTCTGGGAATCAATATGAAAGAGGCCCACTTAGAAGAACTACCAGTTGACCAGTCTAAAGATTTTACCTCAAACCCTGATTTAGTATTTGGATTTAACCGACTAAGCATCCTCGATTTAAGTCCTGCTGGTCATCAACCAATGGTTGATCATGAAAGTAAGGTAGCCTTGATGATGAATGGGGAAGTTTACAATGCCTTCGATTTCAAGCCTGAACTCGAGAAAAGCGGATTTAACTTCAAAGGCCAGAGTGATACGGAGGTGGTTTTGGCTCTTTACTTACAATACGGCTTGGAGGGTATCTTACAAAGATTAAACGGGATGTTTGCCTTATCCATTTATGATGGAAGGAAAAATGAGCTTTATTTAGTTAGAGACCGCATGGGCATCAAACCCCTGTATGTCCTAAATAACGATAGTTATCTGGCTTTTTCTTCGGAAATGAAAAGCTTTAAGAATTTACCTGAATTCAGATTTGAATTAGACGAATCTAAGCTTTCCGAATTTTTACTATTTAGGAATTTCATAAATAACACCCTGTTTAAGGATATTAAAAATGTAACTCCTGGAACCTATTGGAAGATTAGTGCGGAAGGAGAAATAGAAGTAAATACCTATTACGATATCCGAGAAGAAGGGACAGATAGTCCTAAACTAAAGAAGGCAGAATTGGAACTTGCCTTGCGAAACTCAGTGAAACGTCAAATGATTAGTGATGTTAAATTGGGTAGTCAATTATCAGGAGGAGTAGATTCTTCACTTGTAACTGCTTTGGCAGCTGAAGTTACAGAGGATGGATCCTTAGAAACAGTTTCAATAGTATTTGATGAAGCAAGATTTTCGGAGAAAAAATACATCGACGAAGTAGCAAAAAACTTTAAACTTAAGTCACGCCAATTCACCTTGCATGCCGAAGCCTATCTCGATTTGTTGGATGAAGCGGTCTGGCATTTCGAGCAGCCTATCAATCATCCTAACACGTTGGGGATTAAACTACTAAGTCGGGAGGCGAAAAAACATGTTACCGTTTTACTAAGTGGCGAAGGTGCTGATGAAAGTTTAGCCGGCTACGACCGCTTCTTACCGGAAAATAAGAAAGGACTAGGAATAGGCATTCTAAAGGGGCTGATTAAGAATCGCGGTCGCTTGGGATCATTTTTAAAACTGATGTCCAGTGCAGATAATCGCTATCTTCTTAAAACCGCGTTTTCGGGAATTGGGGTAGCCTCTAAGATATACTCAAAATTTTCGGCCGCTGAGGCGACCCAAAGTCGCAGGGATATATGGGAGAGTATTAAAAGAAATCCCCACCAGAGGAAACGTAAGTATGAATTGATCAGCTACTTACCAGACCTATTGATGCGTCAGGATAAAATGTCTATGGCCCATAGCATTGAGAATAGAGTTCCCTTTCTGGACAGTGAAATGATTGACACGGTTTTAAACATTTCGGACGACTTACTCGTAAAGCAAAAAAATGGACGTTGGGAGGGCAAATGGCTGTTAAAAGAAATATGTTCGGATATGTTTAGCAACGGTTTCGCTTACCGCAATAAGATGGGCTTCAGTATACCATTAAAAAGCTTTTTCTTATCCGATGCTTTTAAGAAAAGATGGGAGAATGAGATTCTTCCCGGGATCAAACGGCGTGGCATTTTCGATGCAGATGTGCTCCAAAAGTGGATGCACAATCCTTCCGACATAAATGGAGAACAGGTGGATGCTATCTGGTTGATGTTAGGCTTTGAAATTTGGTCAAAACAATACTTGGATTAGTTAGTATGAAATTAGCAATACATAATAGTAAGTTTGGTTTTCATCCGCGCTGGATTGCCTATTGTGAGCGCATGAACATTCCTTTTAAACGAGTGAATTGTTTTTCCAATGATCTTGTTGCACAAACCGCCGATTGTCAGGCTCTGATGTGGCATGTCAATCAAGGTAATCAACGTGACATGATGTTGGCGCGTCAGATTTTAGCCGCTTTCGAGCATACCGGTACACTTGTCTTTCCTGATTTCCGTACGGCCTGGCATTTTGACGATAAACTGGGGCAGAAATTTCTCTTTGAGCGTATCGAAGCGCCGATTGTGCCCACTTATGCTTTTTTCGATAAGGCGCAAGCACTGGCCTGGATTAAACAAACGAGCTTCCCCAAGGTTTTCAAATTGAGAGGGGGGGCTGGTTCGCAAAATGTGTCTCTGATCTATAATCAAAGACAGGCCCACAGGTTGGTGCGCCAAGCCTTTGGTAAGGGTTTCCCCAAATATCATGGCTGGAGCAATCTTAAAGAGCGCTGGTATAAATATCGCCGAGGTAAGGGTGCTGCTAAAGAAGTTCTTAAGGGCATCATTCGTCTTCTTTACCCCCCGGCCTATGCGCGCTTGGGCGCTCGTGAAGCTGGTTATCTTTACTTTCAAGATTTTATCCCTCAGAATGATTCGGATATTCGCATTATTGTGATTGGCGATCGTGCCTTTGGTCTCAAACGCTACGTACGGGAAAATGACTTTCGCGCTTCTGGTAGCGGCAATTGTGCGTATGATCGTGATCTTTTTGACGAGCGCTTCTTGAAAATTTCTTTTAGCATTCAAGAGCAATTAAAATTACAGGTTGCGGCTTTAGATTTTGTTTTCACTCCTGAAGGCCTTCCTTTGGTAGTTGAAATTAGTTATGGCTATAATGAGCGAGTTTATGATCCTTGTCCTGGCTACTGGGACCGCGAGTTAATCTGGCATGAAGCTAAGACCATTAAGGAGGAGTGGATCGTGGATTTAGTATTAAAACAAATTAATGACAAAAATTAAGATATGTCTGGTTATCCCCTCCCTCCATCCCGGCGGGATGGAAAGAGTCATGACTGAGCTGGCTAATTATTTTGTGATTCAGCCTAACATTGATGTGAATCTGATTCTTTATGGTAGGGAAAGAAGTGTTTTTTATAGTATAAATGAAAACATAAAGATTTACCGCCCAAGCTTTACCTTCAATAACCAAAGGCGATTGTGGAACACAATCAAGACCCTGTTTTTTCTTCGTCAACAGATCAGAAGTCTGCATCCGAATACAGTGCTCAGTTTTGGAGAAGTCTGGAACAACATGGTGTTAATGGCCTGTTGGGGCTTACCTTATCCAATTTTTGTGTCGGATCGCTGCCAACCCGATAAACAATGGAGCTTTTTGCAGCGTAATCTAAGAAGTTTACTTTACCCAAAAGCAACTGGTATTATTGCCCAGACCGACAAGGCCAAGGACATTTACGGCGCAATTTTTCCCCATAATAACATACAGGTAATAGGTAATCCCATCCGTAATATTGATAAGGGCACTGGAGTGGTGAAAGAAAATATCGTGCTCTCTGTTGGCCGTTTAATTAGCACTAAGCACCACCATGAGTTGATAAGAATCTTTGCTCGCATCAACCCAGCCAATTGGAAGTTGATCATTGTGGGGGGTGATGCCTTAAAACAGCAAAACAGCCTGCTGCTGCAAGCCTTGATTCAAGAATTAGATATGACGGAGAAGATAGAATTGGCAGGCCAACGGGCAGATGTTGATGATTTTTATCACAAGAGTCAGATTTTCGCCTTTACTTCCAGCTCAGAGGGTTTTCCCAATGTAATAGGGGAGGCTATGTCAGCGGGTCTGCCTGTTATAGCTTATGATTGTGTAGCCGGACCTAGTGATCTCATTGACCATCAAGAAACTGGATTTTTGGTGCCGTTACATGATACCCAGTCTTTTCAGAAACATTTGGAACAGTTGATTTTAGACTCAAACTTACGCTCCAAAATGGGGATCCAAGGTCGTGAAAAAATTAAAAATTTTGCTGTGCCACAGGTCGCCAAGGCTTTTAAAAACTTTATTTTAAATGAAAGTGCTACAGGTCAATTCTGTGGTCAATAGCGGCTCCACTGGGCGCATAGCCGAGGAGATCGGCAACGTCCTTATTGATCATGGCCACGAGAGTTATATTGCATATGGAAGGGGGAATGCAAAAAGCAGTTCCCAATTGATTAAGATAGGGAGCAATATAGATGTCTATTGGCATGGGGTACACACCCGTTTGACCGATCGGCATGGGTTTGCGTCCAAGCGGGCTACCGAAGAATTTATTCGGGAGGCACAAGCATTAGAACCGGATTTGATTGCCCTGCACAACCTACACGGTTACTATCTTCATCTGCCCACTTTGTTTGATTATATCAATAAGAAAAAGTTACCCGTAGTTTGGACGCTTTTCGATTGCTGGGCATTTACTGGACATTGTTCTTATTTTGATGACATCAACTGCCCGAAATGGCAAACCCATTGTGAGAAATGCCCCAAGCACAATAACTACCCAGCCTCATATGCAGATAATTCTTACCAAAACTTTGAACAGAAGCGTCAGCTATTCACTTCTGTAAGGAAAATGGAGTTTGTTAATCATTCCCATTGGTTGGGTGAGTTAGTAAAAAAGTCCTTTTTATCAGGTTATCCAATAAATGTAACCCCATCTGCTATCAACTTGGATATGTTTAAATTCCGCAGTTCTTTTTTAGAAAGAACCCACTCTCTAGGCGGGAAGAAAGTAATTCTAGGTTGCGCCAGTACTTGGTCTAATCGGAAGGGATACCAAGACTTCATAAATTTAGCAATGCACCTGACTTCCGATTATCAAATCGTAATGATCGGGCTCTCCGCCAAAGAGCTGAAAGTGCTTCCCCCCAATATTATTGGCTTAAAGCGTACAGAAAGCATTGAAGGATTAGCGCAGTGGTATAGCTTGGCTTTCGCTTTCGTCAATCCTACTAGTCAGGATAACTTCCCCACTACTAATTTAGAAGCTTTGGCCTGTGGCACTCCAGTCATCACCTACAATACTGGGGGAAGTCCTGAAGCTATAGATGAAAGTACAGGGTTTGTAGTAGAAAAAGGGGATGTTCTTGGTATTTTGAATGCAATCGAAAAATTAGAAGCTCTTAATTATGAGCTAATTTCGCAAGCCTGCCGGGCTAGAGCGGAACGATTATATGACAAAAAAACACGCTTTTTGGATTATTTGGATATTTTTGAGCGAATGATAAAAAATGAGGGGCGTTCTATAGGTGAAGCCACTGGGAAATCCCAGAAAATTTCAAGTAAAACCGTGAAACATTGAGCGCTACACGTGAAATTAATTTAAATCAGGGAGTTAGTTGGAGTTTTTCAGCTAGTAGAACGGAGGATAACAAAACACCGTGATTCTTTGTTGCGCACTATGTAACGCAACTAAAGAAATCCCAATCGTGTAATTATAACATTTTTCAAGTTCTTTATGGTAAGCACAAAAGAGATTCTTCGAAAAAATATTTCTAATATCCCGGGCTGGCGTAGCAATCGAAAAATTTTGGTTATCGAGTCCGATGATTGGGGTAGTGTTCGCATTAAAGACAAAGACGCTTATAGAGCCCTTAAGCAAAAAGGACTGAACGTCGACCGTATCCATTATGATTCGGTGGAGTCTTTGGAATCTAACGAGGATTTGGAAAGGCTGTTTGAGGTTCTGTTAAGTATTAAAGATAGCATTGGCAATCGTCTGAAATTCACGCCCATGTGCATAATGGGTAATCCCGACTTTGAACGGATTAAGGCAGCCGATTATCAAGAGTATTTTTTCCAACCTTTAGAGGACACGATTAAAGAGTTCCCCAAAAGCGACAAGCTATTAGACTTGTGGAAGAAAGGCTTTAAGCAAGACATCTTCATACCTGAGATCCACGGAAGGGAGCACATCAACGTCAGGCGCTATATGAACATTCTGCAAACGCATGAAGGGAAAGAAGGCTTGCGCTTTGCGTTGGAGCACCATTCGGTTGGCCCTTCTGCCTTTAAGGGAATTTTTTATCCAAACTACTTAGGCGCACTGCATCCAGAGCAAAAAAAAGAAATTCAAGATTTACACCAGCATCTATTGGAAGCCGGCAATTTGTTTGAACAGTACCTAGGATATTCACCCCGTGCATTTATTGCTCCAAATGCCGAAGAGCCCAAAGAATTAGAAAGTTCCTTACAGGACATTGGGGTGAGATACCTAACCCGCTCCAAAAAAAGGTTGTATCCGCTGGGGGATGGACAGTTTGCTAGGGAATGGAATTTTATTGGTCGCCGAAACGAACTTGGCCAAATTTACCTGAATCGCAATGCGTTTTTTGAACCAGTCACTAGGGGAGAGCATAAGCACATAAATGACTGGGTAGGTAGTTGCCTAAAGGATATGGAAATCGCTTTTCGCTGGAAAAAGCCAGCGGTTATTTCTTCGCATCGCGTCAATTATGTTGGCTCAATTGACCCAGCAAATCGGGATAAGGGCTTAAGGGCACTAAAAGAATTGCTTAGCAGGGCTTTGAAGAAATGGCCGGCGATAGAGTTTATGACCTCTGCTGAGTTGGGAGATTTGATTCGAATCGAGATAAAGGGTTCCACAGAGTAAAACCTTGTGACTCCGGGTAGAACCCCATGAAACACCATAGTATTAAAAACACAAAAGATGAAGGTATGCATAGCCGGCCACCGCCGCATGGTAGGTTCAGCCATTTGGCGAAACTTAGAAAAGTTGGACGATTATTAATTAATTGGCCGCACCAGTACAGAGTTAAACCTTAAAGACCAGTTTGGAGTTCAGAATTTTTTAGCCAAAGAGCAACCCGATGCTATCGCACAAATCTGCCATCTATGCATTTATCCACCACTAATGTATATGGGAATGCCCCAATAAAATCAAGATAATATGAATATATGGATAATCTCATTATTTGACCCTACACTTGACGATGAGACAAGGCCCATGAGGTTTGGGGGGTTATCATCTGTAGCTGAATCAATAGGAAATAAGGTTACTTATTATTCAAATACATTCAGGCACTCTACGAAAAAAAACAGGTATGACAAAACGACTGTCATTACCAAAGACGAAAACTACAAAACCGTTTACATAAAATCCCCAGGGTATACAAAAAATATAAGTTTCAAGCGTTTTTATTCACATTACATTTACGCAAGAAATTTCATGAAATATATAGAAGCCAATAACGAAAAACCTGATATAATTGTTAGCGCTTTACCCCCCTTAATATTGAATTATAAATTGGTTAAATGGGCAAATCAAAATCATGTGAAATTTGTGGTTGATATCATCGACCCATGGCCTGATGTGTTTTTTAGATATGTCCCCAATTATGCACAAAAATTATCAAGACTTGTTTTTCTACCGTATCAAATCATTTTAAAAACGATATTGGAAAAGGTAGACGGAGTTGCAAGCATTTCAAATGAATACATAACCTGGGCTGCATCGAAAGCCAAGAAAAGGGTAAATACCCAGGTTAGCTATCCTTCGATAGACTTTGAGAGATATAAACACAATATCGTTAGAGAGGAAAATCATTTCAATAAAGAAAAACTCAAAATAGTTTATGCCGGGAACTTAGGAATTTCTTATGATCTTCCGTGTATATTAGAAGCCGCTAAAATTTTGGATGAACGATTTGCTGGTAAGACCGAATTCTTTATAGCAGGTTTAGGTGATCATCAGGACTTAATTAAAAACTTTGAGTCAAAGTGTTCAAATTTAAAGTATGTGGGGAGATTAGATTTTTCTGAGTTGATGGAGCTTTATTCCAGTTGTCATTTGGGTTTAGCGCAGTATCCTCAGGGTGCAACCCAAACAGTTACTTATAAACTGTTCGATTACTTAGGAGCTGGACTACCGGTTTTAAATTCTTTACATTCCGAAATGTGGGACTTAATTGGAAAAAACAATTTAGGGTTAAACAATGATGCGGGTAATTCAGAAATTTTAGCGGACAACATTGCCTTCTTTATGAATAAGGATAATTTAGTAAAATATTCTTCAAACGCATTAAGTTTCACTTCTAAGTTTGGTGATAATAAAAAAGTATATAACGATTATATTGAATTTTTAACGCGAATTGTCTCCTACAGGTGAAACGAACTTAGGATTTCCTGCTAAGTATCAAAGTCAAAACAATTGCGGTAGAAATAGATTTGAATACGAAGCTGCTGCCAGAAAAATTGAGCACATGACATGTTTGGATATTTATGTGGTCAAAACACTGTTTATATTTTAATTAATTTCACCATTTGGGAAGTGATTTATAATTAGAAGTTATATAATTGTGAGTTAAAATTAAAGTATCATTTTGTTGACTGTAAAAATACCAAATTATTTATCGTGGTCTCTGAGAAATACACGAGGGGATATCTCCTGATTATTTATTGTGGACTTAAAAAAATCGAAATTTGAAAGAGAGAGTCTACCAGAAGCTATTTAAGAGGGGATTAGATATTACAATATGCGTAATACTTTTACTCATCATCTTTCCGTTATGGCTAGTAGTGTCTTTAGCTATCAGTTTAGATAGTAATGGAGGTATATCGTTTACACAAGAGCGACTAGGTTATAGAGGTAAAATCTTTCTGCTCTACAAGTTCCGTTCAATGAGAATTAATAAAAGCAGAAAAGAAAATCAAATCTTCAAGGAACATCCGGATATTACCAAATTAGGTTATTTTCTGAGAAGATTTAAAATTGACGAGACTCCTCAACTCTTAAATGTTTTAAAAGGTGATATGTCACTTATTGGACCTAGACCTTGCTTACCTGCGCTTCGGAGAAAATTTGATCAGAATGGCGAACTCCGCTTAGCTGTGCGACCGGGCCTAACAGGCTGGGCCCAAGTAAATGGCAATATTTATAATTCATGGGAGAAAAGATGGGAATATGATGCATATTATGTGAATAATATCAGTCTTCTATTAGATCTTAAAATTCTTGTGAAGACTTTTTGGGTTGTTTTAAATGGTGAACAAAAACAATGAGGGTAGGAATAATCGGTGCAGTAGGCACCACAAAGTTGACCTTAGAGAAATTAATTGAACACGGTTTCATTATCGTAGGCGTTTTAGGGCATGAGCCAAAAAATAAATTAAGTGTTTCAGGTATCCAGAATTTGCGTGGGATTGCTGAAAAACATAATATTGACTACCAGGCGTATACGCGAATCAATGAGGAGGAGTTGATTGATTGGATGAAAGCTAAAGAACCCGATATTATTTTCGCGGTGGGCTTTTCCCAATTACTGAAAACGGCGTGGCTGAATTTAGCGCCTAAAGGCTGCGTAGGCTTTCATCCCACTCAACTACCTGAAGGGAGAGGAAGGGCTCCAATTGCATGGTTGCTATTAGAACAGAGAAATGGAGCGGCTAGTTTTTTTCAAATGGGCGATGGAGTCGATGATGGGGCTATATTTGTTCAAGAGCCTTTTGAAGTTTCAGAGGAAGATGATGCCGAAACTTTAATACCAAAAGTTCAACAAGCCATTTCGAAGGCCTTAGATCGCTGGTTACCTGATCTCAAAGTGGGTCATTTTAATCCGGAGGAGCAATGTCATGATCTAGCCACAGAGTATGGGAAACGAGATCCGGCGGACGGCCAAATCAACTGGTTCGAAAGTGCAAAAAAGATAGACCGTTTGATCAAGGCGAGTTGCCGTCCACATCCGGGAGCATTTAGTTCAATCGAAGGAGAAATCATAAAAATTTGGAAATCTAAAGCACTTGATCACCTAAAAATCAAAGGCAAGGAGGGAAGAGTGCTTGATGTAAATCCGTCAGGTATTATTGTTCAATGCGGTGAAGGTTATCTCCTGATTGAAGAATGTAGTTCAAAGGGTAATGTGACGCCTCAAGTGGGTGATACGTTTGAAAATTTCTTTTATAGCAGTAGAAAAGAATTCAATCAACTTATTTTAAAATCTTAGCATGAGCAAAATTTTGGTAGTTGCGCCTCATCCAGACGATGAAGTACTGGGAGTAGGTGGCACGATAAGGAAAAAAGTTAACCAAGGTGATGAGGTGTTTGTTGCCATCGTCACCAACGCCAATAAAAGCGACCCTATCAAGTATAGTGAGGGTAAACTTATAAATGTGAGAAATGAGGCGGAAAAGGCATGTTCGATCTTAGGAGTAAAGAAGGTGTTTTTCGAAGATTTTCCAGCTCCTGCTTTGGATCAATATCCAGGTCATTTAATGGCTGAAGCGATATCAAAAATCATAAAGGAAACGGGTGCTGAAATTCTATTTGTTCCTTTTAGAGGGGATATTCATAATGATCACAAGGCAGTTTTTGATGCCTGTATGGTTGCGGCAAGGCCGGTTGGCAATTATTCAGTAAACAAAATATTTGCATATGAAACTATGTCTGAAACGGAATGGGCTTACCCCTTTGCAGGGGAGGGTTTTATATCTAATAGGTTTGAAAGTTTATCTGTTGAAGAATTTGGTGCTAAAATTAATGCGATGAATTGCTATAAATCTCAGGTGAGAGATTTTCCGAACCCTAGATCCATTGAAGCTTTAAAGGCTTTGGCAAAATATAGAGGTAGTACAATTAGTTCTGAAAGAGCAGAAGCTTTCATGGTAATTCGGGAAATTGACTAAGAAAATGAAAGAAATCGCCATTTTTGGAGCCGGTGGGTTTGGTAAGGAAATTGCCGCTATTTTGCTAAAAATAAATGAGCGAGTCCCAACCTGGAATTTAGTGGGATTTTTTGACGACGGTGTTGAAGAGGGAACATTAATCTCAAGGTATGGAAATGTATTGGGAGGGTTTGAAAAACTTAACCAATGGAGCAGCCCTCTATCCGTAGTCTTGGCTATTGGGAATCCCCAAGTCTTAGAACTTTTGGTGTCAAAAATCACCAATACTAACATCAATTTTCCTAATATCATTCACCCTGAAGTCTTTTTTGCGGATAGAGAAACTCTAAAAATGGGTAAAGGCAACGTGGTGGTAAGAGCTTGCTCTTTTTCCGTAGATGTAATGGTAGGA
>MDTG01164847.1_pt1 | contig 16793 bp, 13 predicted proteins | sample 811421 | NCBI WGS metagenome assembly MDTG01 (sample SAMN05326645, study PRJNA326480) | marine metagenome | isolation source: seawater | place: Pacific Ocean: South East | collected 2011
TACTCCAACTCCAAGAGTAATGTTGTCTAAAAACATTCTATAAGCTGTAATATAATGGTGAGTATGCATTCTTGTAAAAATATTAATTCCCTCTAGCTTAGCCTCCTCAGTTAAATTTGTTTCTATTAAGTTCATTTGTTTTAAAGTTTTATCAAATACTCTCTGTTTTGCCGTAGGGTTAATAAAACTTATTATTACCAATAATAAAATACTCATGGATAAAATCATTAATCTTAATTTTAGTAATTTTTGGGAGAATAAAATAACAAAAATAGCTGAAAGATTAATATAGAAAAATGCTGTTCTGTCACCACTTAGAAAAATTAGAGCTTCTGAAAAAATAAACACTAAAACTATCAGATAAAATAATTTATTTTTTTTGTTAAAAAAAATTAAAGATAATCCAAAAAAAATTGGCCATAAACGACTAAGATAACTTCCTAAAATTTTTTCTTCACCAAAAAAACTTGATGTTCTCGAGGAAGAATTTTCCCAACCCAAAATATTTTCACCAACCAAATATTGATAAAAACCGTCTATAACTAGGGCTACAAAACAAGTAAAAATACAATAAAAAAAATATTTTGTGAATTTATTATCTACATCTAAATAAATAGATACAGCAACTACAAAAACTCCATATCTAAAATAAAAAAAAGAAATTTTTAAACTATCTAAATTAAAGTTATTTATTAATGAATTAAATATCAAATAAATCCAAAAAAATAGAAAAAAATAAAAGTATTTATTTTTAAAATATGAAAAATTTTTTTTTTTAAAGCAATAAATTAAAAATAATATACTTATTATTGATACTGATAAATCAGTTAAAAAAGGACCTGTTATTAAAAAAAAAGGTATTAATGAAAATAAAATTACTGGAAAACTATAGAAAATAAATTTTTCTTTTGAGGTTTCAAAAATCATTTTATTAAAACATAATATAAATTAAGTTATTTAATATAATATTTAAATTTATTTACTAGTAAATTCCATAAATTGTCTTTTATATATTTACTATTAATTATAATTAATTTATTTTTAAAGTTATGACCAATTAAAGTTTTAAAATGTTTATGAGCAATACATTGATAATTTATTCTATAATAAGTTTTATATTATTTTTTTTGTGTGCAAAGATTTCTTACAAATTAAATTTTGTAGACATACCAAACAAAAGAAAAATTCATTCTAAAGCCACAGCATATACAGGAGGAATTATAATAAGTGTTATTTTGTTAATTGCTCTTCAAATATTTGATTTATACAGTTATGTAAATAAAAGTTTAATTTTAATATTTTCCATTAGTTTTTTAATTTCTCTAGTTGGATTAATTGATGATAAATATCATCTCAATGCTGGTGGAAAACTTAGTTTGCAAATTATTCCGATTTTTTACTTAGTTATTTTTGAAAATTTAGCGTTGTATCATATTGGAGATTACGATTATTTTAATATAAGATTAGGAGCTTTTGTCATTCCTTTTACTATTATATGTGTACTTTTTTTAATTAATGCATTTAATTATTTTGATGGTATGGATGGAACGTTAAGTCTAAATTCAATTTCAGTATTAATTATATTATACAATCTAATTTCAGATCAAAATTTTAAATTATTTTTAATAACTTTAATTGTTCCAATTGCTATTTTTTTATGTTTTAATTATTCACTTTTTAAATTACCCAAATTATTTTTAGGAGATAATGGTAGTTTACTTTTTGGTTTCATAATATCATTTATATTAATATATTTAGCTAATCAAAATTTTGTTCATCCGATCTTACTTGCTTGGTCTATAGTTATTTTTGTTTATGAATTTTTATCAATTAACATAATTAGATTGAAAAATAATCAAGACCCATTTAAAGCTGGCCAAGATCACTTGCATCACGTACTTTTTAAAAAAACTAATTCAATTTTAATGACTAATTTATTTATGGTTCTCCTAAATATTATATTATTTATTGCGGGTTACCTTAGTTTATTATTAATTAATCCTTTGGCTTCTTTATTTTTATTTATATTATTTTTCCTTATTTTTTTATTTATACGGAATAAATATTCAAAAACAGTGAAAATTAAGATTAATTAATTTATATATACATTAAATTTAAAATACCACGGAAATTTGCTGAATTTAAAAATAATTTAAAATCATTTTATGAAGTTCGGACACATGGATTGGCTCTTTTGGAGTTTTCAAATTGGAATTTGGTGAGTAAAAAACATATCCTTTAGAGTCATGCATACCATTTTTAATTGCAACAAAAACCACTTCATTAAAAAAATTTAAATTCATTTCATCATTAATAGATACAAGATCATCTTTCTTAATTTCGTGAGGATAAGTTAATGTAACAAATAAGCTTTTATTTCTCTCTTCAATTTCACTAAATATTTTAATGTTATTTTTTTTTAACATAACATTTTCTAAAATTTTTTTTGCGTGTATTAAATCCAAATTATTATCAAAAATAATTTCAAAATCTCTAGTCATTCGAGGGTAAACTTTTAAAAACCGAATACCAATATTTTTTAAAAATACTGAATGATTTTTAAGACGATAATAAAATTTCTTCATACTATAAGGCACTTGTCTTAAGCCAGTTGAAATTAATATTTGATTTCCGATTTTAAACAATTTTAGATAATCACCAATTATTTGGTCATATACCTTAAGCATATCTTCAATGGGATCGGAACTTTCATTAACATACCACTTTGGATTTTCTGGATAATTTTCAATATATTTTGAATTGAAAAGATAATGATGTTGAATATGTGCACCTGCATTAAAAAAAATTGATGAGAAATTAGGTGACTTTTTTTTTAAAAAATACATATGCACTAAATGAATCAAATAATCTAAAACAAGAGATTTTTTCCATGGCTTAATTATAGATGAAAAAATAAGTTTTAATAAAATTAAGGTATTTTTAAAATGGAAAGTCCTAAAAATAATTTCTAATATTGTAAAGCATGACTTCAATGATAATCCTCCAGAGGCATTATCGTTTACAGTTTGTTTTAACATTAAAGATATCCTCTTTGAAAAACTTGAGTCATCTGAATAAGTATCAGTCCAAGGATCTGGTATAAAATACGAGGGATTTTTTAACCTATTTGCAGCATTCATAGGAGAAATAGCCCCAACTTTAAAACCTCTGTTTTCAATTTTTTCAAAAATTTGATTTTCTTGGGGATGATTTACAATATCTCCCAATCTATATATTTTATGTTGATTAAAATCCTTACCAAGATTTATTGAAACCCACTGAATCCATGGTTCTAAATTTTTATATTCTTGCTCGGAATATGTATCAAAAGATTTAAAAGTATTTTTAAGTGTTTTTAGATTTTGGAGTTTATTTTTTCTTGATGAAAATAAATATTTGTTAACTAGATCAAAATTTATTTCATTCAATTGTATTAATAAAAATTTTATATTCATCTATAGAATGTCTTACAATAATATATATTAAATTTAAAAATTATAAAAATTTTCTTAGTAAATTTTAACTATTACTAAGAAGATCTCGATAAATTTCAAGATGATTTTGAATTATTTTTTCAATTGGAAATTCTTTTTCAGCAAATTTTCTTCCAGCTTTACCCATAGAAATTCTTTCTGATGGATTATCAATTAACCAATTTAAGGCATCGGCTAATTTAAGTGGATCTTTGGGTGGTACTAGAATACCCGTCACATTTGGAATTAAAGCTTGACGACATCCAGGAACATCTGTTGTTACAATCGACTTGCCTGCTGCAGCTGCTTCAATTAAGGATTTTGGTAAACCTTCACGGTATGACGGTAAACAGACTATGTGTGTTTTTTCATATAAATTAGAAATATCATTTTGATATCCAAGAATTTCTACACAATCATCTTTATTTATCTTTTTTAAATCATCAGAATTGAATCCTGAAGGATTATTAGAGTCTAAATCACCGGCTAAAAGAAAACGCGCTTGCACACCACGCTCTTTAATAATTCTTGCTGCAGATATAAACTCCAAAACACCTTTGTCTCTTAATATTCTTCCAACAAAACAAATTGTAATTGTACCTTTAGGTTCTTCAAAATTTGTGAAATTTTGTAATTTTACACCAGATCCTTTTAATAATTTGACTTTGTATGGTTTTAACACACCCCAATCAACTAATGTTTTTAAATCATCTTCATTTTGAACAATAATTTTTTGGTTTTTGTGATCAAAAGCAAATTTATAAATTGGGTAAAGTAAAACACGTAATATTTTAGTATTTATATTTTCACTAATAAATAAAGTTCCTAGTCCAGAAACTGCTGAAACTAAACTTGGTATACCTATAAAACGCGAAATAATACCGCCATAAAGATATGGTTTAATGGTAACTAAATGAACTAAATCAGGTTTAACTTTTCTAAAAAATTTCCAAATATGAAAAAGTGTTTTTAAATCTTTGAAAAAATTAATACCTCCTGGTTGTATTGGAACAAAACTAACTTTAAAGCCCTTCTCTTCTAAAATTTTTGGATTTGCACCTCGTAGTTCGCCATATCCAATAAATACGTCAAATCCTTCCTTTAATAATGCATTCGCAATTGGTAAACGATGAGAAATAAAAAAACTTAAGTAATTTACAAGAATTAAAATTTTTTTATTTTTTTTCATATTCTTAGTGTAAATGTATTATTACATTATAATTTATTTTCAGCTATTTTAATTTTGTTGGAGAATTTGATTATATCGTATTTTAAAATTAAAAGTATTTTATAATCTTAAATTAGTTTTATTTTTAGAAAATGTACTTTTTAAATCATATATAATATGATTTTTTTTACATAAATCTGAAATAGTTTTAATTCCTAGTCTTTTAAATTTTGTATGTGAAACTGCAATAACAATTGCATCATATGTTTTTTTTTTTAGTTTTAAATTGGGATAAATATTATAAATTTTTTTGATTTCCTCTTTATTTGCCCATGGGTCGTATAAATCTGTTTTACATTTAAGTTTTCTTAATATTTTAATTACATTCTCTACACCTGAATTACGAACATCTGCACAATTTTCTTTAAACGTAAGTCCCATAAAAAGAATTTTAGATCCTTTAATTTTAATATTTCTTTTTTTCATTTCTCTTGTTAGCTCTAATGCAACATGGTTTCCCATCTTATCGTTAATTTCTCTTCCAGCTAAAATAATTTTTGGGTTATAGCCAATACTCTTAGCTTTAAAAGTAAGGTAATAGGGGTCTACACCAATACAATGCCCTCCTACAAGACCAGGTTTAAAAGATAAAAAATTCCATTTACTTGATGCTGCCTTTAAAACTGCATCTGTATCTATATTCAATCTACTAAATAAAATTGATAATTCATTAATTAAAGCAATATTTAGGTCTCGCTGGGTATTTTCAATAACTTTTGCTGACTCAGCAACTCTTATGTTGGGAGCTTTGTGAGTACCTACAGTGATGATCTCATTATATAAGTCATCTACCAAATTTGCAATTTTTGGTGTTGAACCAGAAGTAATTTTTTTAATATTAGATATTTTGTGCTCTTTATCTCCAGGATTTATTCGCTCTGGACTATAACCACAAAAAAAATGTTGATTAAATTTCATACCAGAGAATTTTTGTAAAATGGGTACACATAAATCCTCAATACAACCTGGAAAAACAGTAGATTCATAAATAATCAAATCTCCTTTTTTTATTATTTTGCCAATGATTTCTGAGGCTTTGAATAATGGCTTAAGATTTGGTTTTTTATACTTATCTATAGGTGTAGGTACAGTAATTATATAACAGTTTGAGGAAATAAGATCCTTTACATTGTTAGTAAATTTTAATTTTTTAAGCTGTATTTTTTTTTTTTTAAACTCCAAATTTTTATCGTATCCAAAATTTAAATCTTTGATTCTTTTTTTGTCAATATCAAAACCAATTATAAATCTTTTTTTTGCAAATTCTAAAGCGAGAGGTAAACCAACGTAACCAAGGCCAACTATTGCAACTTTAAGATTTTTGGAATTTATCATATTTGATAATAATCTTTATACCATTGAACAAAATTTGAAACTCCATCCTCAACTGATATGGAGGGTTTATAATCCAATTTTTTTATTAAATTGTTTACATTTGCATTTGTATCTGGAATATCACCTGGCTGTAATGGTAAAAAATTTATTTTTGCTTTTTTTTCTAAAGACTTTTCCAATGCACTAATATAATCCATTAACTTTACTGGTTTATTATTTCCTATATTGTAAATTACCCATGGAGCTTTACTGCTTGATGGATCTGGTTTGTTGCCGTCCCAATCAATATTAGCAGAAGCTGTGTTGTCTAAAACTTTTAGAATACCATTAACAATGTCGTCAATATAAGTAAAATCTCTTGTATGGTTACCGTTATTATATACATCGATAGTTCTTCCCTCTGTTATAGCTTTAGTAAATTTAAATAAAGCCATATCGGGTCTCCCCCATGGCCCATAAACTGTGAAAAATCTTAAGCCAGTAGTTGGAAGTTTGAAAAGATAGCTATATGAATGAGCCATTAACTCGTTAGATATTTTAGATGCAGCATACACAGATAAAGGATGACTTACACTATCATGTTCTGAAAAAGGCATTTTTGTACTTGCTCCATAAACACTTGAAGTACTGGCGTAAACCAAATGTTTAATTTGATTATGACGGCAATTTTCAAGTATATGAGCAAATCCCAAAATATTACTATTTATATATACAAGTGGATTTTCAATAGAATAACGAACCCCAGCTTGTGCTGCTAGGTTTACAACTTTTTGAAATTTATGAATTTTAAATATTTCAGATAATTTTTTATAATCATTTAGATCATTTTTATAATGCTTATAATTTGCGTATTTTGCTAAAAGATCAAGACGTGCTTGCTTAATTTTTGGGTCGTAATAATCATTATGATTATCAATACCTACTACTTCATCACCTCTACCAAGCAATCTTAGTGACAACATTGAGCCAATAAAACCAGCCGAGCCTGTTATTAATATCTTCATAGTTTTTCAGTTTTAGAATTAAATACTGACTAAAAAAATTTTTTTACTACACATTAATTGTAATATAACTATTTTTTATGTGATGCAATATTTGATATTTTTTATTTAAATTATAGCTTCTTTAAAATTTAAATCATATAATTTAAGATAGTTTTTTCATATATAAACTAAATTTAATTTTAAAATGAAAAAAAAATTAATAATTTATATAGCTGGCTATGGTAGATCTGGTTCTACGATATTAGAATTTTATATATCCAAATATATTTCAGCATTAAGTGTTGGAGAAATCAGTATGCTTAATAAAGAGTATTATACTAACAAAGATTTAAAATGCTTATGTGGAAAAAAATACAATTTTTGTAAATTAACTAAAAATTTAATTTATAAAAATAAAAAGAAAAATTTAATTGTTTGGTATAAAAAAATTTTGCCTCAAACAAGCTTTCTAATAAAATATTTTTTTTATTTTTATTTAAAAAATATTAAAAAAATAAAAAACATTAAACTTAATGACCTAAATTATATTAAACATGAGATTGAATTAATAGAAAAAGTATTTCCGAATGCAATATTGGTAGAATCTTCGAAATCTACACTTTTTACATCAAATAAACCCCACATTTTAAGACAACTTGGTTATGAAGTAATTATTATACATGTATACAGATCTTTTTTTTCCACTTTAAAATCAGTTTTAAAAGGATCAAATGCTTTCTTATCAGGTAAAATAAAAAAAGAAAAACCTTTTAGGGTAATTAGATTTTTGCTTGCTTATTTTTTAGCAAATTTTAAAGCTGCAACATTATCAATAAGTTTTCCTTATTTATTAATAAAAAATCAAGATATTTATTCGAAAAAAAATTTTGTTTTAAAAAAAATAAAGAAATTTATTTTTAAAGAAATTTCAATAAAAAAAATAAAATTTAAAAAAACTTATGAATCTCATATAGTTGGTGGTAACAGATTAAAAAAAAAATTAAATAATAATTTATATTTAAATAATTAAACAGATTTTTTTATTGTTAAAAAACTGAAAGCATAATTTATTACCAATGAAATAAAATTTAATAATCTTAAAATAATTGACAACAATACACCTTCTATAAATATAAATCCTAATTGTTCAGCAAAAATTCCAAATATAGTCTCTTTAATTCCTATAATACTTTCAGCAGATGGAACTTTTTTTAACAAATAGTTTAATAAAAAGAGCAGTAATATAATATTTAAATCTGTAAAATTAAAAATATATTTAAAAATAGAAAAAAATAAATAAAACTGTAAAAAAAAAGTCAATATTGTAAAAAAAGAAAAATTAATAAAAACTCTAATCAATAAAATCTTACTTGATATACTTATCATTTCTAAAAATTTTTTTGAAACATATTTTAAAAATTTAAATTCTTTTAAAAATTTAAATGTTAAAAAAAATTTAAAAATATCATTTCCTATAATTAATAGTTTTTTAGAAATTGAAAGGGTAGAAATTAAAAATAATGCTATGAGAATCGAAAAAATATAAAAGTTTTGTTGATCTGTAAAAATCATAGTCCCAGCCATTAAAATTGAGTTAATTAATATTCCCCAAAAATAAATAAAAAAATACATGCCTATATACTCTGTATGTGAATAATGATTCATTTTCATTTCAAACGATCTTATAAAATGACCAGCTCCCCAACTAGGCATGCTATTAATTAATGCTGTTGAAAAGTATAATCTATTCCATTCAAACAATTTTGGTTTATATTTTGAAGTTAATTTTAAAAAAAAAAAAGTTCTTAAACTTAATACGTTATGTAAAACCAATCTAATTATTATAAGAAAGGATATAACCCATAGATCTAATTCTATTTCATTTATAACATTTTTTAAGTTATGTTTTGAATTAAAATAAATATAAACTATTGAAATAACAATTAAAGTATATTTCAAAATTGTAAAAAAATTTTTATATTTCATTTATATTAATTTACTGATTTTACCTTTAAAGCAATCCAATCTTCACAAAACTTATAAAATAAATTATCTCTGGTATACCATTTATTTAAATTTTCAGTTGCCAACTTTGATAATGGAGTTACGTTTGAATAATTATTGCTGTGTGATATTTCTGGCCTATCATCAATTAAGTCTTTCACATTAAAATTTAATTTCATTATTTTAAAAAATGTTTCCATATCGGGTACTAAATTTTCTTGTCTTATTATAAACAAAGGAGGTCTGTGATTTAAAAAAGATAAGTTTTGAAACCAGTCTATTTGATTACTATTTATATGACTAATACTAGTCATAGCAATTTTGGCTTTTTTTCCTTTTTCATCCTGTAAATAAATGGACTCTGCTAATTCATTTGCATTTGAAAAATTTTTAAAAGCAATCTCTTCATCTTTAGACCACTCAACATATAAACGAGGCTTACCTTTTCTTAATCTTGAGTAAAAACCAGACAAATATCTATTTACAGGTTTTCTTATTGAGAAAAAATAATCATTGTCATTAGATATATCTGATAATTTAACATCGTGGTTATGTTTCACAACATTAAAATTATTATTTCTTAATTTTGAACAGATATTCATAATCTGAGTTCCACCTGTTTTACCAATATGTAGGTAAGCAATATCTTTTCTACTTAAATTATATTTTTTTTTTACAGTAAAACCAAAATTATTAAAAATTTTAATTATGATATTTTTCATCATTTAAAATTGAATTATAAAGTGAAATATATTGAGATCTAATATTATTAATATCATAATTATTTATGATTAGTTCTCTGGCACTTTTACCATATTCTTTAATTTTTTTTTCTGGCATATTAAGCAAGTTATCAAGATATTTTGCAAATAATGAAGTGCTGTTAGAAGGTACAATCCATCCTGATTTACCCAAAATATTTTTTGCATCACCTACATCAGTTGAAATGCACGGCAAACCTGATAACATTGCTTCTCCAATTACATTAGGAAAGCCTTCGGCTTTAGAAGTAAGACATAATATATCAAAACAACACATGATTTCCTGCACATCTGAACGTTCTCCTAAAAAAATAATACGATCAGAGTTAAACGCATATTTTTTTAAATTTTTTCCAACAGCTATTAAAACAACATTTGGATGTTTTTTTTTAATTATATCAAATACTCTAAATAGTTTAGGTAAATCTTTTTGCTTATCTCCCCTACCAACGTAACCAATTACTCTAGCAGTACTAGATATATTGAGTAAATTTCTTATTTTATATTTAATAATCTTATTTGGTTTCCATTTTTTTATATCAAATCCATTTGGAATGAAATAATCGTTGTGAGAGGAAAAACCTAATTGACGGTGTTGTTTCAGGGAACGTTTAGAATTATATATAATTGAATTAACTTTTTTTGAAAACATTGCCCCTAATTTAATAACTAAACGAGTTTTAAATTTCATTTGGGAAAATATTTCAAGACTAAGACGTATGTTCCATGAAAGTTTTGTTTTCTTATTCATAACAAAAATTCCCAGCAATCCTGCTAAATTTCCATGATACATCCAGCCTTGTATTATATCAGGTTTCTGATTTTTTATAATTTTGATTAGCTTTATTATTGACTTAATATTAATTCTACCCCTTTTCATGTTGAGGCATTTCAAAGGTATGTTGTGCTTTTTTAGCAAAGGTCCATAATAACCTTCTGACATAAGTGAAATTACCATATTATTAGTTTTTTTACTTAAATCACCGGCTGTTAAAAAGTTAAATAAAAATCTTTCAGCACCACCTCTTTCAAGTCCTGTTATAATATGGCAAATTTTAGGTGCTTTGCACAAAATTTTTTTTGACAACAGTTTTTGATTTGACATTAGTTTACGCATTTAAAATAATTTCTTTATTTTTTTTTTAAATACTATATTTGGTATCCAAGGTGCGACTAATAAAATTGAAACAATTATAAATTTTGTACGATGACGTAATCCAGTTCCAAAATTACCCGTTGATAGCCCATAGAGTACAAAATAAGATGTTAAAATAATAAAAATAGTTCTTAAAATTCTATCACTCCATATTAATTTAATGTTTTTGATAACCAAAATAAACAAAATTATAAAAAATGTACCATCAAACACACCAAATAAGTGCGATAACTTTGTGACGTCCCAGGTAAATGGAGAAAAAATAAAATATAATACTCTTATTGGAGCTTTATAAATGAGCTCTATTGGCGATTTAGGAACTGTCCAATCAGGAAATGCAGCTCTATTTATATTTCTATTTGAAATTTCCTCTAATATTTGTTCAACATTAAACAATTTTCCTATCGATCCAATTTTTGGAATTGAGACTGCATCTGATAGTAAATAAAGGGCAATAATTGATGACAGAATTAAAAGAGCCAATGAATTGATTGAAATTTTTAAATAAAATAATCTTTTGATGGTTTTAATTAAGCTAGTTATAAGAATAATACATAAAAATACAAAACTACCAAAAAACATTCCACCATGAAAAAGGGTTGCCCCAGAAAAACCTATTAAGAGAAATGAAAGAGCTTTAAAAATTTCATTTTTAAACCAAAAAATAATACCATAAATTGATACTAGCAAAAAAAACCATACATAAGCCTCTCTTAAAATTAAAGATGAATATAAAATTAAGGTTGGATATAAAGCTAATATCCACCCAACTTTAATTGAAATTTTTTTATTCCAAATTTTTTTCGCAAGATGTGAACCCAACAAAACTGATCCCATACCAAATAATAAGCTAAGTGACTGACCCATTATTACACTTCTGTCTGTTAAAGAATAAAAGAATGCTAATACCCAACTTATAATTAAACTTGTTTTATTAGATGGAAATTTATCAAAAACTGCAAAAAAACCATCTTGGGACATTTGCCAAGCTTTTAGCTCAAACATAGTAGCATCACCCCAACTATCTGGCAAAACTACAAGAAAATTTCCTAAATAAATTACAATTAGCCTAACGCATAGCGCTACGTATAAAATTGTACCTAGAGAATGAAAATATCTTGAAAAATAAAATGTTATTAAAGCTACTAAAATTAAACTTATAGATCCTATTAAATCTGCTTTAGCAATTATTAGAGATAATACAAAAAAACCTATAAAAGAAAAAAAAAATAAATCTTTTTTTTTAACTCTTATCTTGATTAGACTGCTATTTACATATTCATTCATTATTTAATTCATAAATTTTCTTAATATCTTAAATATTTTTAATAATTAAAATTGTTTATAAATTTTCTCTATTCCTCTAAAATAACTCTTTATTGAAAATCTGTTTTTTACATGTTGGTATAATTTAAGTCCATATTTAATTCTTAATTTTTTATTCTTTGATAAAAATAAAATGGAATTTGCTAAAATTGCAGGGTCTAATTCTTTTGGCTTAATTAAATTACAGTTATTTGGATTAATAACAAAATCTGGTAAAGCTGTTTGTCCTTTATATTGTTTTAAACTTATTTTTCTTGTTGGATTAATCAATATTCCGCTATGTTTGTTAGTGATAACCTCTGGTATTCCATCTATATTAGATGCGATAACTGAAACTTTGCAAAGACCAGCCTCTATACTCACAAGACCTAAGGGCTCCCTGATTGATGGTACAACTAAAATATCTAAACTCTTTATAAAATTAAAAGGATTTTTAACATTACCAATAAATTTAATGTTTTTATTTTCTCGAGACAATTCTTTCAATTCTTTTTCCAGGTAACCATCACCTGCTATAAAAAAATTAAAATTTTGTTTCTTGAGTAAATTTGCAGCTTCTATAAATAAATGAACACCCTTAATAGACTCAAGTCTGCCTATAAAACCAATATTTAAATTTTTTTTGTTTATACTTTTTTTTTTTATTTTTGGATCTTTAAAACCATTATAAATTAATCTTATTTTTTTTTCATTTAATTTAAATCTCTTGATTAACATATTTTTTGTTGCAATTGAGCAAACAATTATTTTTTTTGCTAGGTCCGCATTTTTTTGATATGTGTTTATTTGCTCTTGTGTTTTCATGTTCCAAGCTGACCCCGACTCATCAAAAATAATATTATTTGATGGGAGAAATTTTAGTAAATAATAAATTTTTTTACTTGATAGTTTATTGTGAAAATAAATTATAGAATTTCTTGAAACTATATGTTTTAAAAAAATAAAAATGTTTTTTTGTATTTTAAAAAAATTTTTTAGATAGCCATAATTTTTTGATATTTCATGATTGCTAAAAATATATTGTTTAAATTTAGAGTTTTTTTGTGCAAATTTATAATATAACTGAAAAGTTTGCTGAACCCCGCCTAATCCTCGTTGCATTGAAATTACATGTATAACGTTTTTCATATAAATAAATTTAATCTTCTTAGATATTCTTGATCAATTTTTTTTGTAGAAGCCTTTCCTAAAATTTTTAAGCTATTTTCTATTAAAGTTTTATCTGTAATTTTTAAAGCTAACTGAATTTTTTCAGCCCAAATTTTAGCATCAAATTTTTTAACTAGATAGCCACCTTCACCTTCTTTTATCCAATAATCAGATGAACCAAACATTAAATTCGCAACAACTGGTACTCCACAAGCTTGGGCTTCAAGAATAGGGGTTCCAAGTGCCTCATTCCAAGTTGGAAATAAAAAAACATCACTTAATTTGATATATTCATCTATATTCTCAATGAAACCTCTATTTAAAAAAACTCTTTTATTTAGACTGAGTTCTTTTATTTTATTTTCAACAAGTTTAAAATTTTGTTCGTATTCAGAATTTACAACTGGTCCACCTAAACAAAGCTTATAATTATCTGGCAATCTTTTCAGAATTTCTAAAGTAAAAATGTGGTTTTTTTGTTTCATAAAACTTGCTATATGTGTCAATACTATATCCTCCTTAGAAAAATTAGTCAGACTACTTCTTAATTTATATTTTTTGTCTTTATCAACAAAAAAAAATTTATCTTCTTCGATAGGATTCGGTCGCAACCAGTAATTCTTAACATCATTTATCTTACATAATTCTTCTAATTTTTTTGAAATTGGTATCATCATGGTATTATTTTTTTGAAAAATTTTTCTAAAAATTTTTTTAAATTGTACTGGGTAATATGGTGTCGCCATATTGTTTACTAATTCACGGAAAATTGGTTTTTTTTTTAAATAAAAATAATAGGTCAAAAAGGCTACTGACCATGAATTTCCAAATGTATGAATTAAATCATATTTTTTAACATTTTTTTTTTTTATGAATTTATAAGAATAATAAAATTCATATATCATTGAAAACAATATGTGAATTTTTCTTTTTAAACCACTAAACTTATCAATTTCTATTGGATACGAAATTTTATTTATTTCTACACCTTCGTAATTATAAATCTCATTTTTTTTTTCTATTAAAGAATTACAAACCACATCATAATTAATATTAAATTTACTAGATAATCTCTTGTATAAACAATGTGCTCTAAATCCAGATCCTGAATATTCGGGATAATATTTGCTACTAACTAAAAGTACTTTCATTTACTATTGAGCCTAGATAATGATGATCTCTAAATAATGATAAACTACTGGACATATAAATAATAGCATAATTTCGTAATTATATTTTTAAATCATTCAACCCAATAATACCTATATATTTACCTTCAAATTCATAAACTGAGAAGTCTTTTTTGTTTTTTCCAATAAGATCTCTAAAGTGTAAATTGTTCTGAATATCATCAAAAATAATAATAGTTTTAGAGTTTATTTTTGAGCTTAAGATTTTTAAAGCGTTGGCTCTTCCCGAATAAGATTTATCACTATCATAATGAATTAGATCTATAGTTTTTTTCTCTAATCGATTTACAATTTCTGGAAGGGCAACATCATCACCTCGTATATCCAAAAACCAATTATTTTTATTAATCTCATTTTTGGCTAAATAACCGATATATTTTTCAGGGTTTTTTAATCTAAAATAAGGAAAATCACTTGAATAAAGAAAACCTTTGCCATTTTTTTTTAAAGCTCTTAAGATAGCAAGACTAGTCCATCCAGCAGCAACTCCAGTTTCAACAATATTTATTAATTTATATTTTCTAATTAAAAAATACAAAAGCACATAATTGCCTCCACCACCTAGGGGAACACTTAACTTGGAGAGTTTATTTTGAGCGTATTCTTGTATAAATTTTTTTTCAATTTTAGTCTCTTCGTATAAAGAAGCGTCTACTGAATAAAAAAATTCTTCGATTGATTGTTTTTTATTTTCTATAGCCCATTTTTTTGCTTCTATAGAAGTATTCTTTTCAAAATTTTTTAATATTTTTTTAATAATAACAAAAAAATAGTTTCTTTTAAAAAAATTTATAAAAATATTTTTCATTTAAGTAGTTGATTTATTTTATTTTAAAAAAATTTATAATAATTTTAAGATTATAAACTATCAGTTTTGTTTTTTCCTCGATATAAAATTTTATTCAACACTATACATTTATAAATTAACTTATAATCGTTATTAAGAATTTCTTTAAATTCAAGATTTTTACTATGCAACATTTCTTTAATTATTTCAAGATCATGCGATTTTATCCAAAGTGTTTTTATTTTAGTATTATTAGCATATGCTTTAAAATTTATCCAAGAACCATCTCCAGCAACAGAATTAATTTTTTTAATTTTTAATAACTTTAGTATTTTATTTTTTAACATACTGAAAATATAAAGTATTGCGCCGTAATATTTATTTATCCCAATTTTATGTTTTTTATTTGCATGAGGAATATTTTTTACCTTGTTCAATATAAGTGAAACCGCACTATCATAAACTTCTGAATTTATTTTATATTTTGCAGGTATTTGCTGATAAACTTTAATTACATCATTGTCAGAAAATATACTGTCCCATGAAAAAAATTGTTGCAAAGTCATTCTTGTAGATGAAGTTTCTTCCTGAAATAAAGGAAATATTCTTACAATTTCATTACCTAAATGAGACTCTTTATCGACGAAAATCTGATTTTCTCTTTCTTTAATCATTGTCTCGTATTTTTCTTTCAACAAAGTTCTTTTTGCAAAAAAATTAAAATGAAAGTTCTTTAACTTATACAATGGTAATTTTCCTATTAAAAAAAAGGATAGTTGTTTTCTATCTAGGGCTATACCTTTAAACATCCAGTCCGCATAACATCCTGTTAAGATTGTGTCATATTTTTTAATTTTTTCATGATTTTTTAAATTTAAGAAATGATCATCTATTGGTAAGCTTCTCCCACTATTATTCTTTATCGAACTATCAAATGAATCAAGATAATAATTTTCATTCCTTTTAATCAATTCGTGTTTTACATTTAATAATTTAGCAATGTTTTTGGTTATTTTGATTTCATGATTTTCCTGATTGTATAGTGTAACAGCTTCTGTTTTAGGATCGACCGAGTTTGCTAAAATCATCCTTGAATCACTTCCACCACTTAAAAAAACTACTTTTTTTCCAAGATATTCATGCGTTCGTCTTTCAATAGATTTTAAGAGCGCTTTTGAAAGCTCTTTTACTAAATAATCAAAATTGTAAACAGGCTTCGTACTTACTTTAAAATATTTTTTTTTTAAAATACTTTTTTTATTAAAATCTAAAACACAATATGATCCATTATCTAAAGTCTTAATTTCTTCATAAAATGTGTTTGGATGATAAATAAATCCTTTCTTTAAAAATTCTGCAATAGATGCAATGTCTACTTTTGCTTTATTATTAATATTATCA
>MDTG01289641.1_pt1 | contig 16793 bp, 15 predicted proteins | sample 811421 | NCBI WGS metagenome assembly MDTG01 (sample SAMN05326645, study PRJNA326480) | marine metagenome | isolation source: seawater | place: Pacific Ocean: South East | collected 2011
GGATCGCGATGCAGGCGGGCACGTTTCTCATGATCCTTGGCGCCTTGATGATCTTCATGCTCGACGGACTTGATGTTTCACGGTGGAGTCAAAGGTTGCCGACGGGGATGATCGCGGCAGTCGTTCTGATCGCGCTCATTCTGGCCTATGACCGATTTCATGCCCGCTCCAGCTGGTGGGTGCTTGGAATGGGCGGATGTCGGGCGATGGTGTACCTGGTCTGCATTCTGACGGTTCATGATTTCATCTACCTCCCCGAGAGCAACGGGACCCAGACGAACCTGCTCGCCATCTATTTTTCATGGCCCGAGATCATTCTGTTCTCTCCGTTCCCCTTCATCATCTTGATGTTCCTCTATGTGTCCGCGTTCAGCAGGATCGCACGTGGAGAGGTCGCACCCCACGGCGAGGGATCCCATTACTGCGACGCCTGCGGATATCTCGTGGTTGACACGAATCAACCCAACTGCAGCGAATGCGGACACGCACTCGATCCCGAAACGCTTGAGAAGACCACCACCCCACCCATGCGAACCTGGCTCAGGAACCTGTGCCTGGCGGGGACGTTGCTTCCGATCCTCTACCTGTTCGCACTGTCGTCATATCGATTCAGCATGAGCGTGTACTACGTGGTGGCCATGGGGCAGAACAGTCCGACTCAAATATGGTTCTTCATCGGCGGCGTGATGGCTCTGGGATTGGGCGTCCTCGGGTGGCAGATCTGCGCGGTGTTTCACTATCTCAGAAAACCCCACCAGCTGCGAACCCCGATCCAGATGTGGATCGCGGGGATTCCACTCACCGAAGCCTTGTTCATCTTCAGTTTCACAAGCTCGTTTGTGGTCACGGGGATCTGCCTGATCTGCTTCTTCGTCACCGTCTGGGGACATCGCAGGGTCAGCGGGACCTGAGCTCGGGTAGGCTTAGTGCATGAAGCGTGTCGCTCTTCTCAACATCGTCGGTCTGAGTGCGGATCTGATCGGAACACACACCCCGAAGATCAGTCGTTTTTCAGAACGGAAAGGCGGAGTCACCCGGCTTGCTGTCCCCTTTCCGGCCGTGACGACCACGGTTCAGACCAGCATGCTGACGGGTGTTCCCGTCTCGGAACACGGCATCGTCGGCAACGGGTGGTACGACCGGACCGAAGGCGAGGTGAAGTTCTGGAAGCAGAGTCAGAAGTTCGTCGAAGCGGAGACCGTCTGGCAGAAAGCGCGCCGGATGGATTCGAATTTCACCTGCGCCAACGTCTGCTGGTGGTACGCGATGAACTCCGATGTCGATGTCTACGTCACCCCTCGTCCGATCTACCGTGCCAACGGCCGGAAGGTTCCGGACTGCCAGACAAGACCTTCGAGCCTGCGTGACGAACTGACCGAAGCCCAAGGAGCATTTCCGCTCTTCAAGTTCTGGGGACCGGGTGCGGACATCGAATCGACGAGATGGATCGTGGACGCCGCCATCCATGTCTCGCAGAACTCGCATCCCACCCTTCAACTGGTGTACCTCCCCCACCTCGACTACGGGCTGCAGAAATTCGGGCCCGGACACGACGAGGTGCCACGGCTTCTTCGAGAGGTGGATGCAGAGGTCGGCAGGCTCATCGAGGCGCTCGAAACCGAGGGCGTCGATGTCCTTCTGGTGAGTGAATATGGAATCGTTCCCGTGACCTCGGATGTGCCGTTGAACAGGACACTGCGTGAAGCAGGCATGATCTCGATACGGGAAGAGCTTGGAACCGAGATGCTCATTCCGACCGAATGCGAGGCACTCGCCGTCGCGGATCACCAGATCGCTCATGTCTACGTGCGGAATTCGGACCGCCGCGACGAGGTCGCGAAGTTGCTTCGTGCCGTCGAGGGTGTTGATTCGATCATCAACCGAGAGGATTCCGAACTCAACCATTCAAGGGCCGGTGATCTGATCGCCACCGCATGCGCCGAGCGATGGTTCAGCTACGACTGGTGGCTGAACGACGAGGTCGCACCCGACTACGCGCGAACCGTCGACATTCACAACAAGCCCGGATACGACCCCAGGGAGTTGTTTCTGAGCAGTCGCCTGCGTGCCGCAGGGAAACTGGCGATGACCAAGGCCGGCATCAGAACCATCATGGATGTGATCCCGCTTGATGGCACCCTAGTGAAGGGAAGCCATGGACTGAGCCGACATGAGGCGGGGTGTGAACCCGTGCTGATCGGTTTCGGCGGACCGCAGGAAGATTTACTCCCTTGCGAGCGGATCAGTTCTATCCTTCTGGAGAGGATCTTCGAGGACTGACTCGTGATGAAGATCCGGAAGGCGAGGCTCTGAATGGTCGATCCAACACTGGCACTCCTGATACTCACCGTCTCCCTGGTGGTGGGTCTCGGGCTGCACTCGCTGATCCGATACATCGGACGATCGACAGTCATCGCCTGGCTGCTGGTTCAGGTGGCCTTCACGGGTGCGTATCTCTCGGGGATCGGTGATCAGATCTTCGGCTACACGGTGCTCATCTGCGCCTCGCCCTCGGTGCTGGTGATCCTGCTTGCAGGGCTTCCCTTCGAATACAGGAGACGCCGGTCGATGAGTATCTCGGGCCGCAGGCTCATCGCCGAAGGTGGTTTCGCATGCCCGCACTGCGGATGCGCCTATGACCGTGAGATCGAGTTGGGGCGTTGTCCTGACTGTGGTGGCGCATTCGATGGAGGACCGGGCGTCCTTGGTTGAGAAGAAGCGAAACTTCATGACTCGATCACGACCCGCCTGATCTACAATCATCTCCGACATGCACATCGGACCCGTCGAACTCAAGAGCCCCCTGCTTCTGGCACCCATCGCCGGATACTGCGATCTCCCCTTTCGGATTCTCTGTCGTGAGCTGGGTGGAGTCGGCATCGCCTACACGGATCTGCTCAACAGTAGAGCGTTGCTGGCCGGCGCGGAAAAGTCGATCAAGCTGGCACAGACCAACGGGCTCGATCAACCCGTGGGCATGCAGCTCTACGGAAACGCACAGGATCCACTTGCTGAAGCCGCCATCTGGGCGATCGATCACGGTGCGAGGGTGATCGACATCAACATGGGATGTCCCGTGGACAAGGTGGCGAAGAAGAATGGTGGTTCGCTTCTCCTGCGTGACTGCCCCTCGACCCTGCAGCTGGTCGACAAGATCATCACAGCTGTCGATCGCCACGCCCAGGGACGCGTTCCGGTGACCGCGAAGATACGACTCGGCTGGGATGATGATTCGATCGTGGGCCCTTCTCTGGCACGTGATCTCGAGTCGGCGGGCATTGCGGCGGTGACCGTGCACGGAAGGACGACGGTGCAACGATTCAGTGGAGAAGCGAACTGGCCGGCGATCGGCGAGGTCGTCGCGGCAGTTCGTTCGATCCCGGTGATCGGAAACGGAGACGTCACCCAACCGGAACATGTGGCGGAGATGATGAAGGTCACCGGGTGTCAGGGCGTGATGATCGGACGGGGTTCGTTGCGAACACCGTGGATCTTCGAAAGAGCGCGAGTGCTTCTTGAAACCGGGACGGTCGGTCCGGAACCCTCGTTCAACGACAAGTGCCGGATGATCATCAGGCACATCGACCTTCTGGAACGATACGCCGACCATCAATACGGAATACGAACAATGCAACAGCGCATCAGTCGGTACGGAAAGACGATGGGCCACATGAAACCGCTCAAGGAAGTGATTCGGACCGCGACCGACTTCGACACCATGCGGCAGGAGCTGAGGCGTTGGATTCTGCCTCATCGGGAACATGTCAGCATCTTGTCACGGGTCGAGCCTGCGCTTCAGGAAACGGTCTGAAGGGGATCAGATGTCCTTGGCCTGAGGCAGATCCTTGAGACTCCCGAGTCCGAAGACCTGCAGGAACTCCTTGGTGGTGCCATAGAGCATGGGCCGACCGATCTCTTCGGCGCGACCGGTGATTCGAACCAGTCGACGTTCGAGCAGACCACGCAGGACCTCGCCGCATGCCACGCCTCGAATCGATTCGAGATCCGCTCGAAGAATGGGTTGTCGGTAGGCGATGATCGCCAGAGTCTCGAGAGCTGCGGGTGTGAGCTTCTGCAGTTGTCGTTCGCCACGAAGACGGGCAAGCAGCTCACCATGCTCGGGAAGCGTCATCATCTGATGACCTCCGGCGAGCTTCATGACACGGAAGGCGCGACCGGTCTTTTCGTAGACCTTGTTGAGTTCCTCGATCGCATGACGAACCGACTGCACGGCCTTCTGGCGAGCTTCGCCGGGATCTTCGGCATGTTCGATTTCAAGAAGTTCGGCGATCCGCTGCTCGGGCATCGGGCGGTCCGACACGAGGAGGAGCGCTTCCACCTGGGAGGCGTATTCAGCTCCGTCTGTCTCCGGAGTACTGGTCACTTCGTCAGATACCTCTTCGGGGATGTCAACTGCTTGCATGTTGCTGTCATCGACTCGTTCGAGAGATCGGCAGCACATATTGCCGACTGTTGTTGAGAACCGAGGGGGTCATGCGACCCGCGCTCAGACGGATCCGGGACGGGAAGCGGTGAGATTCGCGAGAGCGACCTTGGCAAGCGCTCGACGCTGTGCGCCTTCGACCTGCTTGCGCTCACTGGCGGTGGTCTGTCCGGCGGAAGTGGCCGCGGCAGTGGCTTCCTGAAGTTCGAGTTCGGCATCCTTCAATTCGATGTGGTCCGCGGGGACCACGTCATCGGCGAGAAGGGTCAGAATGTCGTCCTGCATTTGAGCGAATCCGCCATCGAGCAGGTAGTGACGACTGCCATTGCCGAAATCGATCCGCATGGCACCCGTGCCCAAGTTCATGAGGAAGGGTGATGTTCCGTTCATGACACCGATCTCACCGTCCCATGCGGGAAATGAGACGTACTCGACCTGTTCGTCGAGAACCGATTCGGAAGGGGTCACGATTTGGCAGCGAAATTGGCTCAAGGGAGATCTCCTGATCGGGATCCGAAGGGATCCGCTGAATGAGGAATACTACCGAACCAAAGGCCCCACGTCACGGGGGGTCTGAGCGGAGAAAGCCCTTCTGGGTCGCCAGATGGAAGTTTCGGAAGGCTCCTTCCTCGGTGACCTCCCGAATGATGCGGGGTTGGAGCCACTCAGGAATGGCAAGAGGCGTTTCCACACTCGCAAGCTCGGCCTCTGCGAGAACCAGCTGACGATCGGAAAATCGATCGATCTCCCAGATCTGACCCTCGGAACTGATTCGAAAGCGGGTCTTCAGGATCCTGCGCCCTCTGGTGCCAGGCCAGAGTGCGTCGAATTCAGAAGGATCAAGCATCCGCTCACGTTCGGTTCGAACCAGACCAAGGCCGGATTTGACGGTGTGTCGCAACTCGATGGAACCGTCGATGTGCGTGATTCTGCGAAGCCGCCCTTCCGTGAGTTCTTGGCCGGGGACGGGATCTTCGGATGAAAGATATCCCTGTTCGATCTCCCAGCGTTCGGCATTTGAAAGCAGCTCTTCGGGGAGATCGGGCATTCGATCAAGTAGAAAGACCCGTTCGATCTCCAATGAATCCCCGGTCGAGTCCACATCCGACGTCACGCGCGACTCTCCCGGGGGCACAGTGCCTGAGCCAGAGAGGAGACCAGACCAGAAAGGGCGAGCTTGCGATTCACGTTGGCGGCGATCCGTCTTTCCGAGTCGACGAGAACCTCGATCCCCGTCGCGATGCGTTCGGCTTGATCGGAATCATGAAGAGATGCGCGAAGGCGGGTGCGAAGACCCGTCCCAAGCAGCGAGACCATCAGACGAGTCGCTCGTTGACCGGCGGCTTCCTTCGAAGTCTGCGCCTTGGCCTTTTCCGCTGCGGTCGCGGATTCGTCGATCAACTTCGCGATGTCCGACGCCATGGTCGCCGGATAGCCACCGCCAAGAAGCTCTTCAAGCATCGGATCGATCGTTCGGTGCCATCCGTGAAGATCCTCTTCGAGAGCCGCGATGACGTGACCGGGCGCGCCCGCGGCGAACTGCATCGCGAAGGCGAGTTCCTCGGGACTGGATTCGATGGCGTGGGAATCCTGCCAGCTGAGCATCTCGTCATCGGAGAGCACCCCGAAGAGAACGGTCTGACATCGACTGAGAATCGTCGGCAACAGAGTGTCCGGTCGAGTTGTGACGAGGATGAAGAAGGTGTTCGGCGGTGGTTCCTCGAGCGTCTTCAAAAGAAGGTTCTGGGCTTCATTTCCAAGCAATTCCGCCTCATCAATGATGAAGACCTTCGCATGACCGTGGTAGGGCTTCATGTACGCGGGCGCTTCGAAAACATGACCATCGACCGCTCCGCCGATCACCTGTTGGCGAAGCACCGCCACGGGTATCGTTCGGAGCTTTCGATCCCGAACCTCACGTATCGGTGATTCAAGCGCGAGCTCCTTGTTCACGAGATGGATGTCGGGGTGGGTCCCAGCCTGGGACAGGACACCGGCCCGAGTGTCCGTGCGTGGAGTGAACGTGTCACGATCGGCCGGCGTGGTCTCGGGGTCGACGAGCAACGCGGCGACCTGTTCGGCCGCCGTCCTCTTTCCGACACCGGCGGGGCCACCGAAGATCCAGGCCGGCATCGAACGAGATGAAAGCAGGCCCGATCGAAGAGCGGATCTGGCTGATTCGTGACCGATCAGAGTCAACGCGGCACCTCTACGAGAAAGGGTGTGCGGGGCACACCTGATCGGGGGTCGAGCAGGACCTCGCCGTTGACCTGAAGATTCGGAAACCGTTGCATCAGCATTTCAACCTCCGGTGAGAACAATGTGCTGCGGGGATCATAAGCGTCTGTTCCGAAGACACCGACGTTCACGGAACTCAGAGAGCGCCCGTCGTTGTGGCTGAACCAGGCGGTGAACCCACGTGCGCGAAGAGACCGTGCCATCGCCTCCGCTTGAGCGCGGCATTTCTCGTACTCGATGGATCGATCATTGAAGGTGCCCCACTGGGCGATCTGAAGCGTGTAGATCGGAGTGCTCGAGCTGCGTCCCATGCGAACCGTGCGAAGATCATGAGGATGCAGCGAAGCCGCCACAAGTGAGGATGGTCGACCCGGCATGGCACGAGGGAACAAGCGATTTCCCTCAGCGGAAGTCATCTGCCTGATGTCTTCCATGAGGGCTCTGCACCTGGGATCCGTGGGTGACGAAAAACGGCCCACGAAAACGGCGGAGCCCTGCCCCCCACCAACCTCGTCGAGAAACAGTGGGCGCAGTTCAGGATGCTTCGAAGCGATCTGTGACCGAAGCGCCTTGGCGGTGGCCTGATGATCGTTTCCGGTGATTGTGAGCAGTGCGATCGACCAATTGCCTTGGGAAGAGGATGGCGATCCACCCGCATTCGATCGGGCTGATCGCTCTTCGGGGGTCAGGAGAACCTCATCCCCGGCATCGATCAGGGAAGATGAGTTTGGTGTCCCCTGATTGCCCCCTGATGAGGATTGAGAGGCACATCCGCCGCCCAAGAGCAAAATTGTTAAAAAAACAGAGATGACAGGCACGCAGGCAAAATGTGCCCAATTGTTTTCAAAGTGCGATAAAAACTCCCGCAATGGCCATTGATAAGGCATTCCATGATGTGTCATCGGTTCTGAATTCTCCGATCCGATCTCAGTCCTGGCTCAAGAGGCAGTTCGCTGAACCAGATTCGACTCGTAAGGCATTGTGCCTGTGCATTTTATGATCGATCCCATCGAACTCAACACGTGCTCAAGTAAATCGACCCGTTGCGACGATATGAGGAGCAAGGGACTTGAGCAAACCCGAATGTCCACCGCTCATGTCCACACCATCATCCAAACCATCAAACGGATCCGCCGTGAGGCGTCCGTGAGGAGTTGCAGTCGCATGACAGATATCGGTTTCATCGGCAACAACCGGCCCGAGACGACCCCTCTTGCACACAGCCGTCCAGCTGACAACATGCAGAGCGTCCAAGCGTCTTCCGCCGAGTCCCAGACTACGACCGTCGCAGGCGGTGACAAGATTGAAATCTCCGATCATGCACGCCATCTGGCTGCTATCAAGAGACTTCCAGACACCAGGGTCGACAAAGTCGACGCCGCTCGTGAAGCGATCGCGGACGGTGCTCTGAACTCGGATGAAATGCTTGAAAGAGCACTTGAAATCATGATTTCCGAGTCGAAATTCATGTGAGACCCGAACGGTCTCTCCAAGCATAAGGATGTCCCACGCGGGTTCTTTCCGTGGGCATCCGGCTGGAACTCGTCCGGAGGCCCTTCCAGATCTCATGGAGGGGCCTACACTCGAACTTGCTGAATGAGGCTGTCGAGGTCTCAAGCCGCCCGTGCCCAGCATGGGTGCTTTTCGCTTGCTCGAGGATCCAAAGACATGACATATGGACGAGTTCTTGAACGAGGGATGATGCCCCTGGCAGCGCTGATCTGCCTGACGATCGGATGCATCGCCCAGGCGGTACCCAACCAGGACCCCCCACCATCAACGATCCGCACCCCCGAGCTTCGGTGGGATGCCCTGACAAATCTCACCATCGTGCCTCGGCCGGGCGAGCGGATCGAAGACGCCGTGATTCTGATGCGGGATGGCGTCGTCATCGCTGTTGGGGCGGACATCGAGGTCCCGCGGGGCTATCGAGTGCATGATCGAACCGGCTACGTCGCGTATCCGGGTCTGATCGAACCGGCACTCATGGTGGATACCAAGGAGCAGGCCGCGGCCGCGGCGGGTCAACGTGGCGCGTACCACAACTCGAAGATCGTTCCCCGAGTCGACGTGGCCGTCATGAACGATGCGATCGACGGAGATGCCGGCGCGTTGAGAAAAATGGGCTTCTGCGCGGCGATGGTCCTGCCTGACAGCGGTTTGATCAGCGGCCGTGGTGGAATCGTTCTGCTCGACGAGGAAGAAGCCAATCGAAGAACACCGGGTGGGAGTCGTCCGCTGGCGATGAGCCTCGGGTCGAGTGGCGGCTGGGGAACCTATCCGGGTTCGAGCATGGGTGTGATGGCTCTGCTGCGACAGTCGCTGAACGATGGACGATGGCAGCTGGAATGCCGAAGGCTCTGGGAGGAACACCCTGAAGGAAACGAACCTCCTCGAGAAGGACTCGCTCTCGAGTCGATGCAGGACGTGTTCGATGGACGCCAACCCGTGGTGATCGATGCGAATTCGGAGATCCGAGCGATGCGAGGAGACCGGCTCGCGGAAGAGTTCGAACTGGATGCCATTCTTCTTGGGAGTGGCCTGGAGTTCAGAAGACTCGATGAGATCGAAGCTCTTGACCGTCCGATGATCATTCCCCTCGTGTTTCCGAAGAAACCCAAGGTCGAGGGTGTCAGAAGCAACGAGGACACCACGCTGCGAAGTCTTCTGACCTGGAAGCACGCACCGGAGAACCCCGCACGCCTGAAAGCCGCGGATGTGGACTTCGCGCTGACCACGCACCGTCTCTCCAATCGTGGGGAGTTCCGAAAGAACATCGCCGAAGCCATCGAAAAAGGGTTGTCTCGAGAGGATGCGCTTGCCGCAGTCACCACCATTCCTGCAAGCATGATGAATGCGGACCAGTGGCTCGGGACGATCGAGCCGGGCCGGATGGCCAACCTCGTCGTCGTGGAAGGCGATCTGTTCGATCCCTCGGATTCCATCCGAGAGGTCTGGATCGCCGGACGAAGGCACGAACTGAAGGCCGACGAGCCGAAGGCTCTTCCGGAAGAAGGCATGCTGAGCATGGACGGTCTCGAGCGCAGGGTGATGGTCGACCGCGACAAGAAGATGTTCGAAGTCGCGCTGATCGAAGTTGACCGGGACATGCCGGATGCCGACGCGGAGAAAGTCGCAGAGGAGCAGGACGAGAGCGCCGAGAAGGTTCAGGAAGAAAAGACCACCTGGCGTGCACGAAACGTGCGGTTCTCCGAGAACTCGATCGCCGGCACGTTGGATGGCGAAGCGTTCGATCGGGAAGGCAGTCTTCGTTTCGATCTGATTCTCGTCGGTGAACAATTCACGGGCATCGCGAGGACCGACGTCGGAGAGACCATTCACTTCACGATCGACACCGTCGATGAGGACCCGATCGAGACTGCTGATGCGGAAGAAACGGATTCCGAGAACATCGACGAGGGAACGCAGGATGTCGAGATCGAGCTTGCCCGACTTCCCGTTCCACTGGGAGCATTCGGCAGGATCGAACAGCCGGAGATGGAGACCGTGCTCTTCCGAAATGGGAGAATCTGGACCTCGGCCGAAGCCGGTATTCTCGAGGATGCGGACCTGCTGATCTCCGATGGTCGAATCGTGGCCGTGGGAACTGATCTCGAAGCTCCGGAGGGGGCACGAATCTTCGAACTTGAAGGACGTGAGATCACCGCAGGACTGATCGACTGCCATTCACACACCGGTATCGACGGTGGCGTGAACGAAGGCGGACAGAACAACACCGCGGAAGTTCGTATCGGTGACGTTCTGGATCCCGACGACATCAACTGGTACCGACAGCTCGCCGGCGGCCTGACTGCAGCCCACCAGTTGCATGGATCGGCGAATCCGATCGGCGGTCAGAATGCGGTCGTCAAGCTTCGATGGGGTGCGCCCGCCGAGGACATGCATCTTCGAGGTGCCAAGCCCGGGATCAAGTTCGCGCTCGGTGAAAACGTCGTGCGACCGGGCAACCGCTATCCCGACACCCGCATGGGCGTCGCGGCCTTTCTCGAAAACGCCTTCATGGCAGCATCGGAATATGAAGCCGAACTTGAACGATACGACGCCCTCCCTGCGCCCGAACGTGAAAGAACGATGCCGCCGAGACGCGATCTCGAACTCGACACGTTGGTTGAGATTCTCAACGGTGACCGCATCATCCACTGCCACAGCTATCGACAGGACGAGATCCTGATGCTGTTGCGCACGGCGGAGCGATGGGGATTCACCATTGGAACGCTGCAGCACATTCTCGAGGGTTACAAGGTCGCAGACCAGATCGCGGCGCACGGCGCGGGAGCGAGCAGCTTCAGTGACTGGTGGGCCTACAAGGTGGAGGTCATGGATGCGATTCCGTACAACGGCGCATTGATGAAGGATGTCGGCGTTCTCGTGAGTTTCAACAGCGACTCGAACGAACTCGCCCGGCGCATGAACACCGAAGCCTCCAAGGCCGTTCGCTACGGCGGTGTCGAACCACACGAGGCATGGAAGTTCGTCACGATCAATCCCGCCAAGCAGCTTCGCATCGACGACCGGACCGGTTCGATCGAACCCGGCAAGGATGCCGACATCGTCATCTGGAGCGGCGATCCGTTGAGCACGTTCACACGATGTGAGCAGACTTGGATCGATGGAAGAAGATACTTCGACATGGACGAGGATCTGGTCTCCGCCGCAAACACACGGGCGAGTCGAGCCGAGATCCTTTCGGATCTGGTCGCGGAGAAGAGTCGCAAGGCTTCGACCTCGAAGGGCGGGGCGATGATGAACGGAAAGGATCCGATCTCCGGAACATGGGACGTCGTCACCGTGACCCAGAGAATGGGCGAGATGCCCATGACCGTCGCCCTCGAGCTGTCCGAGAACGGTTCGGTGACGGGAGTGGCTGATCTTTCAATGATGGAGATGGAGGGTGATCTGAATGGCAGCTTCGATGCAGCCAAATCGACCTTGACCCTCGAATTCGCGATCCAGGGCCAGGTGGTCTCGGAGATGACTCTTCAGATTTCAGGAAACTCGATGTCCGGCACGGCCGAGTCGGCTTTCATGCCCGATGGACCGGCAGCCACGGTCACCGGAAAGAGGACGAGCAGTCCGCAACTCGAGGATCCGATCCTGACATCCGGAAGAGGTCGCCTTCTGGCGCGCATGCGATATGCCGGAGAGGAGCGACTCTACGAGATCATTCGCAGTGGCTACGACCCCGCCGAAATAAGAGCCGGTGAATGTGGCTGTGGAACCAACAACGAGACACGAGATGCCATTGCGCGAGAGGCTGGAAGATGAACATCCGAAACCTGACGAAGAAAACGACCCTGTGTGCGACCGTCATCGGTCTTCAATTGGCGAGCAGTGCAGCGGCTCAATCGAGAGAGGTCACCGCACCTGCACAGCAGGGTCCGATCGCAATCGTGAACACGACGCTGCACAATCCACCGGCGGATCATGCCGGTTCGGATGAGGTCATCCTCGAAGATGCCTGGATCCTCTTCGAAGACGGTCGAATCACCGGCATGGGAAGTGGTGCACCGGAGGATCTCGACGGCTACGACGTGTTCGATGCCTCGGGACTCCATGTTTACCCGGGCCTCATCGCGGGACCGACCCAGCTGGGGCTGGTCGAAACCGAGCAGGTTCGTGCGACAGATGATCGCTCCGAGCTCGACAACGAGCACCCGGAGATCCAGGCCTGGGTCTCGATCAATCCGGACAGCGACCTGATCACGGTGGCACGCAGCTCGGGCATCATGACCGCACTGGTATTCCCGGGCGGCGGAACGATCTCCGGACAACCTTCGGCGATCCGGCTGGATGGATGGACCACCGAGGATCTGACGATCGAGGAATCACTTGGCGTGATCGTCAAGTGGCCCCTGATCCACCCCGTCAGTTCACGGTTCAGCCGACGCTCAAGTTCCGATCAGAGTGGGCGAGCGCAGGAAAGACTCAAGAAGATCGACACCTACTTCGAGGATGCGGAAGCCTGGATCGCCGCGAAAGAGACCGATCCCACGATTCCATTCAACGCTCGCTTTGCGGCACTGTCGGATGTGATCTCAGGTGAAGCACCGCTGTTCGTCGACGCCTCCCGAGCCAGTCAGATCGAAAGTGCGGTGGCATGGTCCGCGAGACGTGGATACGACATCGTGATCGTGGGCGGGACCGCTTCCGCGGAATGTGCACCACTTCTGGCGAGACACGGCGTGCCAGTGATGATCAAGGGAATGCATCGCCTTCCAATCACCAGACACTCGGACCACGATGCGATCTATCGAACGCCGGAGAAGCTTCGCAAGGCCGGTGTGCTTTTCTCGATTGGAAATGGAAGCGGAGAACCGCAGCACGAACGTAACCTCGCTCATCAGGCGGGAACGGCCGGGGCATACGGACTTCCTGCCGGTGCGGCACTGAGGTCGATCACCCTGTCACCCGCCGAGATCGCGGGCATAGATGATCGATTGGGTTCGATCGAAGCAGGAAAGTCCGCCACCTTGATCATCACCACGGGAAACCCGCTCGAAATCACATCGGATGTGCTGGTGTCTTTCATCGATGGCCGCAGGATCGATCTTTCGAACAGGCAGAGCAATCTGGTCGGTAAATATCGAGAGAAGTATCGACAGATGGGCCTGATCGAGTGAGAGTCACCGACCACGGCGCAAGGTGATTCCATTGTCGAGGTCGGGTGCACCTTCAAGTGTCGCCGTGGCACGAATTCGGATCGCGGTGCTCGCCAATGGTGCTTCGTTCCATTTCGGGATCAACAGGAATCGATACGTCGAAGAGACATGGTCCCAGTGCTCCTTGTTGACCCTGGGATCGCTCAGATCGAATTCGTATTCCGACTCGGCGTCTTCATCGGGACCGGCAGGGTCGATTTCGATGCGAAGAGAACCGGGGTATTTCGTGGGATCGCCATCTTGATCGAGGAATTCGACTCGAAGCGAGAGAATCTCCTCTTCATTCTGAATCATGAAACGCGACAGGCCGTGAAGCTCCATGCTTGTGGGAACCCACGGCCAGGCTCCGGTGGCGATGCTGACTTCACGAGGACCGCAGCTGACTTGGAGGCTCGCGACCGTCGAAAGCACGAGGAGGAGGATCGATTTCGGGGCGACGATGTTGGCGAAGAGGCTCGGCATGCCACAAGCGTACGGTCTGGATCGAAGACTGTCGCCCCGGGGAATGACATTCGAAGGCTCACAATCCACTCGAGAACCGAAGGCGGGACCGATATTTCACGGCACGTGCACTGAGGGTACACTTCGGTCCCATGACCGAAGAACCCGGAAAGAGAGCCATGAATCGAAATCTCATCAGCTGCGCACTCACACTTCTGTTCCTTTCAGCCGGATGCAGTCAACAGGACACCGCAGGAAGTAAGAATGATCCCGAACGGCCACAGATCGCGATGAATGACGCGGACGGCATGTTGGCTCCAAAACCTGCCGTGATGCTTGGTGTGAACATGATTCCGAGTGGCCCCATCATGGCAAAGCACATCGGGGTTGATGGTGATAAATCGACCATGATCATCGCCGTCGGCGATGAGACCCCGGCATCGCAGGCGGGCCTTGAACTCTGGGATGTGATTGTCAGCGTGAATGGGTCACGTGACGCCTCTCCGAGTGACTTGCGGATGATTCTCAGAGCTTCGAAACCGGGCGACGTGATCGACCTTGAAATTCTTCGAGGAGTGAACAATGTCACGCTCGAGGTCGTGCTCGTCGAAGCGGATCATGACAGGATGATGTCTCTTCCCGCCGGAACCGATGGCACGTGAGCGAATCTCGTTCGATGGGGACTCAGATCGCTTCGATGAGCGTGAGCTGGTCGAGGTTGAGCGTCACCACTTCGAGGGAATCAAGGCGAAGCTCGAGCCGATCGAGCCAGAGACGGTCATCCTTCGAATGTGCGAACCAGGAACCGGTCTTGGCCTGTCGATAACGCAGGACCTCTCCCTCGACCGCGTTCACCCATGATTCATCATGGGCGTTGGAGATCTGGTGGGAGACACGTACCCGGGTACCCGGGGCGAAAGCTGGTAATTCGACACTCATGGTGTGAAGTATAGCTCACAAGCACTCTTGCGCATCAACGATACTTCGAAGACTGCAAGTTCAGGAAGCGAACGGCGTGCTGGGTCCCACGGCGACCCGAGCGACACCGGAGGACCACTTCGAGCTGAAATACGACCTGACCAACTCATCGACCGCCTTATGGGAGAGTTCGTCGATCTCACGGGCGACCTCCGAGAGCGTCCGGGGTGCGCCACGGTCATGAAAATCTGATGCGATTGCAGCGGCTCGTGCCGCCATGCTCTCTCCGTGCATCATCAGTCTGGTCTTGAGGCCGACCATCACGTTGTCGAACTCGCTTTCGGTGATTCCCCCGTCGCCGAAGCGCTCGAGTTCCTCGTAGATGCTTTCAACCGTGCGTGAAACCCTGTCGGGAGTCGTGCCGGCTCCGATCGTGCAGAGACTACCCGAAGCTCTTCTGAGATAGCCCGCATGGACGTCGTAACAGAGTCCCTGTTGTTCACGGACATGATCGAACAATCGAGAAGAGCTGCCACCTCCGAGAATGCGGGTCGCGACGAGGAAGAGAAGCTCCTCGGAGGAACCTAGAGCGGGCGCATCGAACGCCATTTCAACATGGACCTGCGACCCAGACTGTTCGACATGTTCATCACCACCGATTCTGGGGCGGGCTTCGGGTGTCTTGTTGGCACCACCCGACCATGCGGCCAATCTTGACTCGAGCATCTCCGCGGCATCTTCGGCATGAATACCACCCGCGAGAGAGATGATCGATCCATGAGGCAGGCAACGAGTGTGCCAGGCCTCGCGAACATCGGAGATCGTCGCCGATTCAAGTGCACGCGTGGAACCGTAGGCACTCCGGTTGAACGGAGCGGGAAGAGCGAGATGGTTCAATCTGATGGAAGCGAGCTCGGGAGGTTGATCGACGAGACCTTGAATCGACTGCAGACAGAGACTGCGTACGGGATCAAGTCCGTCCTCGGGCATCAAGGGGTCGAGCACCATGTCCGCGAGCATCCCGAGAGCATCAGGAAGTTGTTCGTTGCGAAGCGATGCCGATACACGGGTCGATGTGTCATGAACCGACACGTTTCGGATCACGCCGAATCGATCAAGTCCGTCATTGAAACTTCTTGAATCAAGACCCCCTGCGCCGCGTTCCAGCATTCCGGCAGCAAGCACTGCAAGCCCGTCTGAATCATCTCCATCCGGATCATCCATCGTTCCCGTCGGGATCCACCAGGAGACAGCCGCACTCTTGACCGAAGGATTGTTCTCCACGAGAAGTCGCACACCACAGGAAAGCTCTCGATCTTCGATGACGGACGTGCCGTGCGGATTGCTTGAAAGCGTCATGTGTGGTTGATTTCCTGCTTGGACTTCTTGAGATGGGAACGTGTGACAGTCGTCTTATGCGGTGATGCGTGACGAAATCAGAGAGTGACTCTTGTAGCGTTACGTTGCTGAGATTTGCTGAAAAAGTGACTCGAAGGGTGCAACTCGGCCGTTTTTTTTAAAAAAATTTTTCATCGCGATCCATGGACGGTTCGCCCTCTGGTTTCGGAGGTCCAGAAAGTGAAATCAGAGTCACATCTTGAGGTGAAACACATTGAATGCAACGATGTGAACTTCGTGAATTGAAATGCCCGGCATTCATCACGACACTTCGAAGTAAAGAGACGTGCATTTCGAACATCTCCGTAGGTTACTTGTTTTCATGCGTTTATGTGACATGAGAAAAGCCTGCGCAGGAGTTCGCGCACGAGTGTTCATCATTCCTGATGCCTTGATTGAGAACATCAATGCGCCAGGTGCATTGAAAGGCGACTCGCCGACGTCATTGCGTGTCGACGAAGCTTTTAAACGGTGATCGCGTCGTTTGAAAATTGAAATGGGGCTTTTCACAACCGGGAATTCAGGTTGAAGAGCTCTGTTTTCACTGAAGCAACTTTAATTCCCATTCCGATAAAGGTACAACTCGTCAGACTGGTGCCGTCGACGCGCCGACGCACCGCAATCCTGATCAGGAAATTGTAAGTCTCCGACAATGCGCGACGAAAGGGTTCAGA
>MDTG01113687.1_pt1 | contig 16790 bp, 20 predicted proteins | sample 811421 | NCBI WGS metagenome assembly MDTG01 (sample SAMN05326645, study PRJNA326480) | marine metagenome | isolation source: seawater | place: Pacific Ocean: South East | collected 2011
TTATATTTTTCAAAAATAAGATTTTGTTCTTCATTTAGCATTTAAATATTATTTTTTATTTATTATTTATTATTTATTATTTATTATTTATATTCTCTCAAAAATATTATTTATTTTTTCAATTTTTATTAAAAATAATTAAAAATAATTAAAAATAATTAAAAATAATTAAAAATAATTAAAAATAATTAAAAATAATTAAAAATAATTAAATAATATATTTTACTTATTTTAAATAGTCTTTAATGGTTAGCAATGATATTATTAATGAATATAGTTATGTTTCTGGTGATATGTCTTTTTAGCTAGGTGTTTAATATTTACTTGAGATTCTTTATCAAGTGATATAAAAAATAAAAAATATATTTCAGGATGTATATTATTTGATCTTGGATGTATTTTTTTTCTAGTTAATGCTTATATAAATTAAGTATAATTCAAACTAATTAATTATAATTTACATTAATAAATTATAATTAAAAATATATAAATTATTAAATGAAATTAGTTACATTCAATAATATTAATTATGTAGTTGGAAAAAATGCACAAGATAATTGGGATATATTTGAAAAAGCAAATACTATAAACCCCGATTATATTTGGTTTCATTTAAATAGTTTTCCATCAAGTTATGTAATTATGTATGCTAAATTAGAAGAATTGAGAGATAATAGTTATAATGATTATTTAAATTATGGTGCGCAACTATGCAAAAATAATAGTAAATATAGAGATTTGAAAAATATTAAAATATGTTATACTTCTCTCAAAAAATTAAAAAAAACAGAAAAAATTGGTGAACTAAATGTATCTGGTAAAAAGAATATAATTAAAATATAATGTATAATAATGTTTGGAAAACTCTATAATTTAAATTATAATTGTTATTTGTATTATTTAAATTATAGAATAAATAAAATCAAAACCATAAATGATATTGTTTATATAATTAAAAATATCTCTTTTTTCTACAAAAATATAACCAGTGACACTATAATAAATATATTAAGTGATTGTCTTAAAAAATATCCATTAAACGAAGAAAAAATGCGCATAATTTCATTATTACAACAAAATTATGAATTAACAAATGGCATGGAAGATTATTGCTGCATTATATTATGGTTAGCAATTATTTATTCTATAAATAACAATTCTCTCTTATTATTATAAAATTACAAATTCACTTTTATTAAATTAATAATTAATATATATTAAAAAAGAACTTAAAGAAAAATACCCCAAAAATAGCATATTTTCACTTTGTGAGCATTTTGCATAACAAAAATAAAATACTTTAAAAAGTGATTTTTTTATTTTTTCTAATCGAAAGTCAAAAAAAATGGAATTGGACATTTTTAAAATGTCCATTTTTGATTTGGGCACAATAATATAGAAAAATAAAGGAAATTTCACTTTTTTTAAGGCTGTTACCATACAACGTCACAAAATTGAATGTGTAAAAATGTGAATTTTCAAAATTTTTCAAAATTTTTCATTTTTCAATTTTTCAAAAATGCGACAAATACAACCAAATACAACCAACATGCGATTTTTGTCGCAAATGATTTTTCAAACAAAAAATATAAGCATAAATGTATTTATACAAAAACATTTTTCTGAATTTTTATTATGTAACAAAATTCATACAACAAAATACAACCATTTGTCGCAAAATTTACTTAAAAATTATATAATATAATATAATATACAACAAATACAACATAAATGTCGCAAGAAAAATCGCATAAATTTATTTGTGAAAAATGTTGCTACAAAACAGATAACAAATCTGATTATAATAAACATATTTTGACACTCAAACATAAAAATACAACAAAATACAACAAAAAAGTCGCAAATGTCGCAAATGTCGCAAATGGCATGATTAATGATGCCACCAATATTGAAATAAATGAAATAAATAAAACAAATGAAGTAAATAAAGCAAATAATAAAAGTAATATTAATAATATTAAACAATTTATATGTAATTGTGGAAAAGCTTATCCATTTAGGGCATCATTATATAATCATAAAAAAAAATGTGCATTTATAAAAACAGAAACAGAAAGTAATGAATCAAAAGAAGAAAATAGTTTAATAATAAAAAACGAGCAACAAAATAATAATAATGAATTAAAAAATTTAGTATGTAAACTTATTACAGAAAATAATGAAATCAAAAATACCATTTTGAAAGAAAATAAAGAATTAAGAGAAACAATAAATGAATTAATACCAAAAGTAGGTAATAATAATAAAACTTTAAATCAGAAATTTAATATTCAAGTATTTTTAAATGAAAAATGTAAAGATGCTATTAATATGACGGACTTTGTGAAATCAATAGAAGTAAGTTTACAACAATTGGATTTTACAAAACAAAATGGTTTAGCAAGTGGATTAAGTAAAACAATAATGGATAATATGAATAAACTTAGTGTTTATGAACGACCTTTACATTGTACAGATGTAAAACGCGAAACATTATATATAAAAGATGAAAATGAATGGTCAAAAGATGCTAATAAAGAAAAAATTAAGAAAGCAATTAAAAAAGCATCTGGAAAAAATTATAATGCACTACAAGATTGGAAAGTAACAAATCCAGATTTTTTAGTAAATGATAGTAAAACAGCTTATTTTACAAAAACTATAACAACAATAGGAAAATCAACAGAAAATATTAGTGAAAAGATAATAAAAAATTTATGTAAAGAAACATATGTAAAAGATATTGTTGAATGATGTTATTTATTATTTTTACTTTAATATATTTGATTTATTATATTTATAAAAATAATCTACATAATGAATTAGTGTGGCCAACTTATAATGAAATGCATTTTGATTAATAATTAAACTATATAAAATAAAATTTATAATTAATAATTAATAATTAATAATTAATAATTAATAATAATTAATAATAATAAATAATAATTATTATGTATAATATTTCTAAACTTTATGTTTTTCTTTATTTTTTTTATAGCTATTTTGGTTACAATATATTATATAGAATTACTATTAAAAAACGTATAGATTATGCATTATTGAATAATAAATCATATGCATTTATAGGTAAAAGATTATGCATGTTATCACATGTTGTTTTTTTATATAGTGCATTTTATATTGAATATCCAAATAATGATCGTTATATTAATACATTATTTTTACATTTTATAGTAAATAGTGGTTATTTTATAACATGGAGGTTAAATGAAAAATCTACATTTTTTATGCATGTATTTTGGTCATTTCCAGTAATATTACATAAAAACATTTATTACATAAATATACATTTTGATTATAATGATTACAAATTTAATTATGAAAATATTGGATTTTTATTTTTTTTATTATTTTATTTACAAATTTACAAATATATTTATACTCCAAGAATTGAATTTATTGATAATGATTAAAAATTTATTATTATTTATTTATTAATAAATTAATAAATAATAAATTTAAAATATTATAAATAATTATAATATTTTATGACATTTTTAATAAACATACCAAGACCATTAACAATTATTGCTATGAATAAATTAGCACAAGTAGATTATAATGTTGCTACACGCGTCAGTGAAGGAGTTGCTGAAACAGTTAAATGGGCATATATACATGATCAACCATGGTTAGCACAAAGTTCAATTGAATTATTACAAATGTTAGATAATTTTGGAAGTATGTTAATAGCAATAGTTGTTTATATTGTTCATCATACATCATAATTATATTATTTACAATATTACAAAATTTATATGTTTAAACATTATAACATTTAAACATTATCTACAATTTTGCCTTTTATTGGACTAGCATTTTGAATTAAAACATAATCATTATTTGGTTTTTTTATACAACATACAAAACCTGTAAAAAAACTTATAGTAAATAACATTAATAAATAATTAAAATTTATACTAGATATAATAGTTTCATACATTTCTTCATCTATTAATACATAATGTTGAATATTATCTAAATAAATATTATCCAATAAATCGCTATTATAATTTATATCCATTTGTAATATATATTTAAAAAAACTTTAATTTATTTTAATTTATTTTAATTTATTTTAATTTATTTTATTTTAATTAGAATTTTGTTTGTAAATATTTGTAACAGTTTGTTTTATTTTTTTACCTTCAATAAAAACGTTTTTTAAACCGGCTTTATTGTTTATATGTATGTTCTTATCTTCATCTATGTATAATGGATATTCCATTCGTTCATCTGGTTTTAAAACCGCTTGAATAGCTAAATCTTTTTCAACATTTTCGGGTTTAGTTACTTTAAATTTTATTTCAATAATATCTTTGTCATCATTATTAGTAACTTTTAATTTTTCATCACTAATTAAATATGTTGCTTTTTGATTTTGTAATGTTGTTTCATACCATGCTTTTATTACTTTTAAATTTTTTTTATTTGTTTCTATATAAAAATCAGATTCATCTTCATAATTAACTATAGGAGATAAAGTCAATGTTACATTAAATCCTTTTAATGTTTTTTTTCCTTTTGCTTTTAATGTATGTTTATTACGTTTTCTATTTTTTCTATGTTTTGTATTTTTTCTATGTTTTGTCATTATATAATATAATTTTATAAAAAAAAATTTAACTTCATTCGCACTTTTTACTATTCCTGAATTATCAAAATCAGGATTAGTTGGTATATTATCAATGAATAAATGTTCCCCTGTTAAATAATTATTATAAGAAACAGCAGTTTCTTCATACCATTGTTTTTGCTCACTAGTCGAAGGAAAACCAAATGTTTGTTTTAATAATATATCTACTTTTTCACTTATATCAAAAAATGTAGTATCTGTTATTAATATATTAAATTATTAAATTATTAAATTATTAAATTATTAAATTATTAAAATACTATATTTTATACTCGAATTATAATCTAATTATAATCTAATTATAATCTAATTATAATCTAATTATAATCTAATTATAATCTAATTATAATATAAAATATGGTTTGTGGAATAACTTGTATAATTGCAGTAATTTTTTTAATTGCTAATATTTACATAATGTTATCATGTTCTAATAATAAAAAAGACAAACAAGATTTTTTAAATGTTTTAAATATTAAGCAACAACAAACTTATGAAAATATAATAAATGAAAGAAAAAATATTTATTTTATGGGTTATGTTTTAGGTATAATATTATCTATTATAGGTTATTATTTAACAAAAAAATTATTAAAAGTTCGTTATAATAATGTATCCCTAATTTGTTTTGTAGGAGCTGTTACATTTGTTACAAATTATTTATTTTATATTTTATATCCTAAATCTGATTATATGTTATTACATTTATCTGATAAAAAACAAATAGAAGAATGGCTCTCTATATACAAAAAAATGCAATTCAAATTTCATAGTGGTTTTCTTTTAGGAATTATAGCAGTAATGATTTTTTGCTATAGTTTTAGAGATAACTAATATTTTATAAATTATATTTTATAAATTATATTTTATTTAAATTATATTTTATAAATTATATTATACACGAATACAAATGATTAAGAATAAAAATTTATTACAACAATTAATTTGGATAATTAAAGAAGAAAAAAAATTTTATGATAACTATAATTCTGATAATATAAATAATTATATAAATTATGTAAATTATGTAAATTATATTGAATCATTATATTTAATTATACAAAATATTAAATAAGTAATCATATTTTCGTTAATGTAAAAATTTCATTACCACAACTATATTCATAATTTACAATAATAAGTCCTACTTTATTTATAATTTTTTTTATTTCATCTAATTTAAAAATATAATAAAAACGTTCAAATATTTTACCATTATTATTATCCCATAAAACAATATTATTTCCATAATTATTAAAAACTCTATGTGTTTTTTTTGGTTGATCAATAGACCAAACAGATAATAAAATTTTTCCATTTGTTTTAATTAATCTTTTCATTTCTAGTAAAGCATCTAATCTATTTTGATTTGAATATAAATGATGAAATACAGCAATGCAAATTATACCATCCGCGCTATTATTTTGTAAGGGAATTTTTGTAATATTCGAATTTATAACTTGTAAATTTTTTTCATTACAAATTTTAATAAAATTTTCACAATTATCAATTCCAATAAATTTTAAACTACCATGATTCATATTTCGACCATTACCACAACCCAAATCATAAATGAGTGAATTTTCTTTAAAAGAATCTAAAAAATCAATCACCCATGACCATTTATAAACTCGAGTATTTGAAAAATGTTCTGCAATTTCGTTGTAAACATTTTTAACAAAAGTTTCTTCTACATTTGAAATATTTGTATTTATATTATCCATAAGCAATATTAAATAAAATATAGAATATATTTACATTATTTAAATAATTATTTTTTCAATTTTTATTTATTTTTTATTTATTTTTTATAAAATAGATTTAAAATTGATTTAAAAATTTATTGTTATATTATTATGATAATTGTATTAAATTTAAATTATGGAAAATATGTCATCTATTATTGAATCAATTACTTGTCCGATTACTCAAATGCCCATGAAAGAGCCTGTATTAGGTAAAGATGGTCATACATATGAAAAAGAAACTATTATTTGTGCTTTAAATATTAAACAAGAATCTCCAATAACAAGAGAATATATGACAATAAATGATTTGAAAGTTAATGCAAGTATTAGATTTTTATGTGATAAATATCATAATGGTGAATTTGGAGCAATAAGAAAAGAAAAACAAAAATCACATGTTTCCAATCATTCTATTATTTTAAATCATAGTACTAATATTAATTCATTTATTACTAGCAATACTAACAATAAACATTTAATGATGACATTTAATGTAAATGAAGAAAGTTTTCCAAAAAATTTAGAATATAATCATCTATCACAAGACATTATTTTAATAATTGATCATTCGGGATCAATGAATACACCAGTTCAAGCAAAAGATTCCGATGGTAATAACCTTGAAAATGGTATGTCTATTCAAGATATTGTAAATCATTCGGCAAAAACAGTTGTAAAAACATTAGATTCACAATCACGTATTGCTATAATTAAATTTGACAATAATATTACTATAGTAAACAATTTATTAATTGCATCAGAAATGAATAAAACCCAAATTTTATCAAATATTGATACTATTAAACCATGTGGGCAAACAAATATTTGGTCGGCAATTGAAAAAGGGCTCCTAATTTTAGATGAACGCGACGATAAATCGCGTAATAGTGCAATTTTAATGTTAACAGATGGATCTCCTAATATTTCACCTGCACGCGGTGAAATAGGAACACTTCAAAAAATGAGGAAAAATATTAATTTTAGTACACCAATTTATACTTTTGGTTTTGGTTATAATTTAAAACGAGATCTTTTATATGAAATGGCTAAATATGCAAATGGTGGAAATGGTCACATTCCAGATGGTAATATGATTGCAACAGTATTTTGTAATTTTATTGGAACAATTTTAGCAACAGTTGTTATGAATTTACAGCTGCATATTGTTCCAAATGAAAATAATACAAATTATTTTCATAATTTACTTATGGGTGATTATGCAAGTAATTATAATGCAAATGATCAAGAATATATTTATGATATTGGTACAATTCAATATCAACAAGAGAGAAATATTATTTTAAATTTTGAAGAAATAATAGAGTTTGATTATTATTATACTTATAAAATAGGAGGACAATCTTATAAATCAGAAACAATAACAGTAAATCAAGCTTTTGTTAATTCGTGTTTACCAAATGATGAAATTAGTAGTCATTATTATAGATATACAAGTGTTGAATGTATTCGAAAAATGATTAATTATAATCGAATTATTGAATATAAAGATTCAGAAGAAATATACAATCAATTAGTATCATTATTAGAAGAAAATGCTTATAATACAAATAAAACAAATATTGATGGTCTTATTAAAAATATTAAAGGTGATTTAGGAAATACTGGACAAGTTAAATTAGCAATCAGTGCATCTTATTTTGGTAAATGGGGAGAATTTTATTTAGATCAATTATCACGTTCACTTAATCAACAAATTAAGCCAAATTTCAAAGATGAAGCTTGTACATTTGGTGGAGAAGTTTTTGAATCAATCGTAGATAAAGCCAGTGATATTTTTGACACATTACCACCACCAAATCCTTCATTAATAAATAATTCATTATATCATTATCAATCACCATCATACACTTCAACAACACCTATAGTAATGTCAAATTATAATGATCCTTGTGGTGGTTGTATTGATTCAAGATGTATAATTGAAATGTTTGATGAAACTTTTAAACCATTATATGAAGTACAAAAATTCGATATTATTAAATCTGTAGACAATAATAATAATATAGTTGGTGCAACTGTAAAGTGTGTCTTTGAAACAATAATTACAAGTGAAAAAAGAGAATATGTAAATTATAATGATTTAATAATTACACCATGGCATCCAATTAAAATTGGTTTATATGGAAAAAATCAAGATTGGATATTTCCTGGTGATAATTTTGCAACATATATTCTAAATTCAAAAAGTATGATTACACTAGTATTAGAAGATTATCATATAATGTTTGTAAATAATATTAAATGCATTACTTTGGGTCATAATTTTGAAGATAATGAAATATTGAAGCATCCATTTTATGGTACAAATAATGTAATAAATAATTTAAAAAATAATTTTTCAAAAGAATTTGAAGAAGGTAAAATTTCTGTAAATGATATAGATATGAATTATATTAAATTAAATAATATTACTACAAATATTACTTATAATTCAAAAAACGATATTAGTAAATAAACATATTAGTAATTATCAATATTATCAATATTATCAATATTATCAATATTATCAATATTATCAATATTATTAGTATTACTAGTATTATCAATAACATCAGATAAATTAAAAGCATCCATACGTCTTAAATAAGGAATTTTAACTTCATTAGTTATATTATCTAAATTATAAATATCATTTTTAAAATATTTTTTTTTTACATTTAAAATTATAAATTCTTCTAATTTAGATATTTTATTTTCCAAAAAATCAATTTTATTTTGTAATATTTTTAAATTTTCTTCATTCATAATAATGTTTTAAATATTATATATTATATTAAAATATTTTTATATAATATATTATATAATAATAACATATAAAAATGGCCACTACATCAAATTTAACGAATGTTTAACAAGCAGTAATAGTTTCAGAATTAGCTATTGCAAAAAATTATGCTATCAAAAGTAATAATTTATCAAGTGAAACAAATACAGATTTAAATGTTTTAAGAACTGAAGTATATAGTTTAGAAAATGAATTTAATATATTAAAAACAAAAATGCAAAATTTATGTAATTTATTGAATAATGCTAATTTACCAAATGTTTCTGCTGGTAGTTTGGTTTATGAAAATTTATAAATATAATACTAATTTAATATTTAGTAAATACTATAAATAGTATTTTTTAATTTTTATCTTAAAAATAAAAATTAAAATCATTTAAAAAGATAATAAAATTATTATTATAGTCATGGTTGCTATTGGTATTGATTTAGGTACAACATATTCTTGTGTTGGAATATGGAAGGATGGACAATGTGAAATTATTGCAAATGATCAAGGAATGCGAACAACACCTTCATATGTTGCATTTACAAATAATGAACGCTTGATTGGTAATGCTGCAAAAAATCAAGCATCACAAAATCCCGAAAATACAATTTTTGATGCAAAACGTCTTATTGGAAGAATTTTTAGTGATCAATCTACTCAAAATGATATTAAACAATTTCCATTTAAAGTAATTGATAAAGATAATAAACCAATTATTCAAGCATGTTATAAAGGAGAAATTAAAGATTTTCAACCAGAAGAAATTTCATCAATGGTTTTAGTTAAAATGAAAGAAACCGCAGAAGAATATTTGGGCGAAAAAGTAGATAGTGCTGTTATTACTGTTCCTGCTTATTTTAATGATGCTCAACGTCAATCAACAAAAGACGCGGGGGCAATTGCTGGACTAAATGTTCTTCGTATTATCAATGAACCTACTGCAGCAGCAATTGCATATGGTTTAGATCAGAATAAAGATGCAATAGAAAAACATATTTTAATTTATGATATATGTGGTGGTACACTAGATTGTACAATTTTAAGTATTGAAAATGGTGTTTTTGAAGTAAAATCTACTGCAGGAGATTGTTATTTAGGTGGTGAAGATTTTGACACGCGTCTTGTTCATCATTTCTCAACAGAATTTAAACGCAAACATAAAAAAGATTTAAGTGAAAATAAAAGAGCAGTTCGTCGTTTAAGAACAGCATGTGAAAATTTGAAAAAAACATTATCTGCATCTACACAGGCTACATTAGAAGTAGATAGTTTATTTGAAGGAATTGATTTTGTATCAACAATTACTCGTGCGCGTTTTGAGGAACTTTGTGGTGATCTTTTTAGAAAAACATTTGAACCAGTTGAACATGTGATAAAAGATAGTGGTTTAAGTAAATCTCAAATAGATGAAGTTATTTTAGTAGGTGGTTCCACTCGTATTCCAAAAATCCAAAAACAATTAAGTGATTTTTTTAATGGAAAAGATCTTAATAAATCAATCAATCCAGATGAAGCAGTAGCTTTTGGAGCAGCAGTTCAAGCAGCACTTCTTTCTGGTGTAAAAGATAGTAAAATAGATGATTTACTTCTTCTTGATGTATGTCCTCTTTCATTGGGAGTTGAAACAAGTGGTGGTGTAATGACTAAAATTATCGAACGTAATAGTACAATTCCAACAAAAAAATCTCAAACATTTAGTACATATGCTGATAATCAACCCGCAGTTACTGTACAAGTATTTGAAGGAGAAAGACAATTTACAAAATATAATAATAAATTAGGTGAATTTACTCTTCAAGGAATTCCACCAATGCCCCGAGGTGTTCCACAAATTGAAATAAGTTATGATTTGGATGCAAATGGTATATTAACAGTTAATGCATCAGAAAAATCTACAGGTAAATCAGAAAATATTACAGTTACAAATGATAAAGGACGTTTAAGCAAAGAAGATATTGATAAAATGGTTGAAGAAGCAGAGCGTTTTAAAGAAGATGATGAAAAGGCAAAACAACTAATTGAAATTCGTAATAATTACGAGAATCAATTATATCAAATGAAATCTACATTAAACGATGAAAAAACATCATCATTAATTGATTCTTCTATGAAAGAAGAATTAACAAAAGTTGTAGAAGAAAATATAGAATGGTTAGAAAATAATCAAATGGCTTCAAAAGAAGAATATGAATCGCGTTTAAAAGAATTTCAAGAATCAATGAAACCATTACAAGAAAAAATGATGGCTAATATGCAAGGAATGGGGGGAGGAATGCCAACAGAAGATGGAGTTAAATCAAAAACAAACAATGAAACAACACATACTAGTAATGGAAGTATAAATATTGAAGATGTTGATTAAAATAAAAATTTATTTATTACAAAAAAATACTTTTATATATAAATATGAATTATTATTTGGGTTTAACAATTATTGGAATAGTTAGTGGAATAAGTGCATGAATTATTGGTGGTGGTGCAGAAATATTAGTAGTACCACTTTTAACATTATTTGGATTATTGGGAACATTGAAAAATAGAATAGGAACTTCATTATTTATGTTATTACCTCCAATAGGAATATTTGCAGCTATGAAATTTTATAAATCAAAAAATGTAGATATTTTTGCAGCATTATATATGGGTTTAATTTTTACAATATTTGCTTCTTTATCTACATCATTTACAATATTATTAAATGAAAATATATTAAAAAAAATATTTGGAGTTTTTACAATATTATCAGGAATTTATATATACTTTAATTAATTAAAAGTAGTTAAAATTATGAAAAAATTGATTAAATATTATTATATTATTATAATATTGATTATTAATATAATAATAAATTAATATATTAATATATGCGAAGAGTAAAATCAGCTCCAGCAAATATTGCTGAAATGGTAAATAGAAAAAAACCAAAAATAGATAAAATAGATAAAATAGATAATAAAAAATCATTAACTGTTATTTCAAATATTTTACCAGTAAACAAGGATTATAATCCAATTGTTATAAGTAAACAAATAAAATCAATAAAAAATCAAAAAAATATACAAAGAACTTTTAATAATATCATGCTTGATTACATAAATGATAAAGAATTTATACATGTAAATGATGAAGATGCCATAATTTTAAGCATTTTATATTTTTATATTGGAGAAAAAATATTTACAAAAAAAAATATACAAGAATTTATTTTATTTATAGTACAATTATTTATTAGATACATATTTACACATACATTCCATGAAATTTATTTAAATAATCAACATATTATTACAGATAATTTATTATTATTACAAAATATAAAACATTAAATTTTACTCAATTTATAATTCATCATTAATATTAGCTGTGCTTTTATAATTTATAAAAAATGATCCCAATATTTGTAATTCATATAAAGCACTTAAATAATAATTATTATCAAAATTTTCATTTTGAAAAAATATAATCATTGCAATTAATAATGCACAATGACTTATAGCTATAGCAGCAGTTTCTCCACATATTACTGGTATTGTATTAATATTTTCAATTCTATCTTCATCTATATCTTTAATATCTAATAAATTACTAGAACCAAACATAAAAAAAAATAAAGGCAAATAAATAGTAGGATCACCAAGTATATTATAATCATCAGAAACTAAAACATAAGGTAAAATAACACAACCTAATGTCCAAAATAATCCAATATATAATGGTTTAATAGTACCAAATTTTTTCTTGAAATTTCTATAATCCAAAGTAGATGTTAATGCTATTATAAAAGGATAAGTATTTATATGTGGTAATAATAAATATAATATATAAATATAACTACCAAATATGAAAAATATGTTATATTTATAATTATATAATACATTTTCATAATAATTTATTTTTTCAATACTATATTTATTATAATTTTCTAATTTAGTATTATTATAGTCTAATGCATCATACATACGATCTGTTCCATATGTAAAAATACCTATTGCAAATTGTAATAAAAATAATTCTACATTAACAACATTTTTACCAAAATATGTAGTAGTATAAATATATTGTAATATGTTTAAAGGAATACCAATATTAGAACCAATAGAATCATAATTATTATTTTTTGGTGTACACATTATTAAGTTATTTATAATTGTTCTTGATTTAAAAATAGGTGTTGTTAAAATTGGTTTTGTTATAAAATTAAAATTAGTAAACATTTTGTGTATTTAAATAAATATATATTTTTAAAATCAAATATATATTTAGATATTTTTAAAATCAAATATATATTTAGATATTTTTAAAATCAAATATATATTTTTAAAATCAAATATATATTTATATATTTATATATATATATATATAATATGAATTTTTTTGAAAATTTTAATAGTAAAGAAAAAAGTATGCCATTATCATTTGAAAGTTATAAAGATTTAATAATGTATTATAATACCACAATTAGAAATGTAGCTCTTACAATTGCAGTTTCATTTGCTGCATTGGGTTATTCTCGATATTATAGAGGAAAAAGTAAATTATATTCTTGTGGATTAGTAGTAACATCATTAATACTTCTTATTTGTTCAGCAACTATAAATTATTTTTTATTTACTGATGTAGAAAAATATAAAAATTTACCAAAATATAAAGAAATTAATAATTGGAGAAATATAAATATTTTGTTTATGGTAATACATTCAATGACTATTTTATATGCATTTTATACTTTTTACAGATTAATAACAAATAATGAATTTTAGATTACTCAAAATTACTCAAAAATAAACATTTTCCCACATCCCACCAACAAAATTTATTGGATCTTCAAAATAAAATACACTATAAACATGATTAAATTCCATATTTAAAAATTTAAAATATACATCATAATCCATACAATCTATAATTTTATTATGAATAAGTGATGAATCATAATATAATTTATCATACAATCCATTATTATAATAAATCTTATCTGTAAATTTAATAAGTTCACTACCTAAGCTATTTTTATTATAAACATCTAAATATTTATTATAATTAAAATCTAATAAAAAATTACAAGCTATTACTTTTCCTCTAATAAATTCATTATCTTCCACAAAATTCACATTTGCTGCTTTTTTAAATAAATTGTCCGGATCCAATGACAATAAATTTGATTCATAATCCATTATTAATGTGCCTTTTTCACCATTTTCATCTTCAACATAAATATTTATTTCGCATCGTGTTACTGGCTCTTCACTTAAAAAATTAAAAAGAGGTGAACTACAATTATAAATATTTATGCTCAAAAAAAAATCCTTAATATTATCATTATATAATTTACATTTTTTCATCACTAATCCATTTTTTTTTGTTTCTAAAAAATCATTTATTTTATTGATTTGAAAATCTTCCAATTTATAATTTATATAAGTAGATCCTGCATTTACTATAAATGGTGCATGTAATATATTTTTATTTATAGGATTATTCATTAATCCAGGCATTCCTGTCAATAAAGCATTATAAAAAATTTTGAGAAAATTATTATTAATAGCAAAAATCATTATATAACTTGTATATAATATTTTAAATAATTTTATTAAAGCAATATAATAATTTTATTAAAGCAATATAATAATTTTAATTAAAGCAATATAATAATTTTAATTAAAGCAATATAATAATTTTATTAAAGCAATATAATAATTTTATAATAATTTTTCAATTTCTTCTTTCAAATCATCTAAATCGGGTTTTGGTAATAAATCATAATCAATAAATATTTTTTTATCAGGAAAATAATAATTATAAGTATTTGGTTGTTCAGGTACAGGATTCATTGGATATGGCCAATGACTAGTTGTTCTTAAGTTTTCATAAAATTTTCTCCTTTGTTTTTGTTGTTTAGTATCATTTTTTTCATTATTTTTTGGCAAATAACATAAATATTGTACTAATCTTTCTTCATTACAATTTAAATCACCACAACAATTTTGATGAAAAGTACGTGAATCCCAAATTACAAGATCACCCTTTTTAACATTTAAATAAATTTTATCTTCAGCTAATTCATTTACATAATTTTGATCTAAAATATTCCAATCTTTTGGTTCATCAATTTTCATAGTAGTAAAATAATCTTCATGTAATAAATGACTACCTTTATATAATAATAAAGTACGTTCACTATTATTTGTTAGACTTAAAAATGATTGATAACAATAAACACCTTTTTTTCTAGAAGATTGATCAGTATGTGTCCAATAATGAGGCTTACCAATATATTCTGGAGAATAATAACAACAACCATCAAAACTGCATACAAGATCTTCAGTATTCCATAATTGTTTAAAAATATTTAATATTTTTGGATTAGTTCTTGCCAACCAAGTAAATCTTTGATGACCTACTTGATGATGTTTAAATATTCCATTAAAGTCTATTAAATTATGTAATTCTTCTAATTCAGGTACATTAGTATGCCATAAATTAAATTCTTTCCAATATTCTATTATTTCATCATTATAATACACATTATGTATTATAGTATAACCATCTTCTTTTAATTGTTTAATATTATTTAAAATATCCATTTTGTTAATATTTATTTATTATTAATATAAATATTAAATATTTAAATACAAATTTATAATTTTTAATTATTAATGAAGTGTATATTCTTTTTATTATCTTATGTTAGTGGAATTATAGTAAATAGCCCTATTAATATTTATAAAACAAATATAAATAATCAAGTTATTAAAACATATGAGCCAGCAATATTAAATAAAGAAAATATGAATGCATTAATATTTTATACTGGTGCTAACTCATTAATACCAGCGGATATATATAGTAATTTTATTAGATCATTAAACAATTATAATTTTTCGGTAAGTGTTGTTACAAATGATAATGATGCGACAAAAGATTTTTTAAGCAATATAAAAGATATTTATAAAGAAATAATACCAATAAGTCATTCATCTGGATATGTAAATATAATAAATAGTGTAAATAAAGAAAAAAATATTAATAAAGGAATATTTTTAGATCCAGTTGATAATAGTTTTTTAGTTAATAATAAATTTCCTTTTTTTAATAATAATGAAAATAATAATGAAAATAATAATTGGTATAATCTTAATTATATTGAAAATATATTAATATTAAGAGCTGAAAAATCATATAAAGGATCAATTTTTCCAAAACTAGAAATACCATTTATTCCAGCATTTGCATTAAATAGTGAAAAATTAGAACAATTTAATCCTGATTTAATTATTAATAAAATTAGTGCAGAAAATTATGGACATAGTGATATATTGGATTCATTATGGTCTGATTTAATGCATGGTTCTTCAATAAGTAAAGGAAATGAAAATAGAGATCAATCTAATTTAGATAGTTATGTAGATTGGTTAGCACAACAAATATATGATTTTGTAAATAAAGATACAAATGATACAAGTGATACAAGTGATACAAGTGATACAAGTGATACAAGTGATATAAGTGATACAAGTGATACAAGTGATACAAGTGATACAAGTGATACAAGTGATACAAGTGATACAAGTGATACAAGTGATACAA
>MDTG01355302.1_pt1 | contig 16790 bp, 14 predicted proteins | sample 811421 | NCBI WGS metagenome assembly MDTG01 (sample SAMN05326645, study PRJNA326480) | marine metagenome | isolation source: seawater | place: Pacific Ocean: South East | collected 2011
AAATCCAAAATAACATCCTTTACTTCACCTTGAAATTTTCTATTATCAGAACATACTATTTGAAATCCAATTATATCACTTACTTTTAGCATGTTTATCACCTCAGGTCTTTGGGGTCATTTCTTATAAGTCCGCTATTCGCTAATCGCACTCGGAAGAGATTACAAAAGTTCATTCTGCGCTTTTGAAAAAGCAAATCAAAAGACTTTTATCGATCTATTGAGTCCTTTTGTAAAAACTTCTATGAAAAATCCCGGTTAAATATATTTTTACAAACAAGCAAAAAAATAATGCACTAATTAGTGCATTATCTTGTAGATATTCCTTTGAATGTTTTACCAATTTTTTTACTTAAACCTGGATTTTTCATAGAAAATTCAAAACTCTGCTACATCTTTTTTCTTCTCACTCGCATCTTGTATCTCGTACCTTGTATCCGTTACTTTGATTTAACTATCGTTCCGCCACCCACAAGTATATCATCATCATAAAACACAACAGCCTGTCCTGGAGTTATGGCTCTTTGTGGGTTATCAAATTCTACCTTTACGGTGTCTTCCTTGAGTGGGTATATTGTCGCATCTGCTGGCTTTGCCGAATATCTTATTTTCACCTTAACTTTCATTGGAGCTTCAAGCTTTTCAAAGGGTAAAAGGTTAATCTTCTCAGCGATTAATGAGTCACTGAAGACATCCTTATTTTCACCTAAAACAACTTGATTCTTTTCTGGGCGTATATCCACTACATAGGCTGGTTTTCCAAGTGAGATCCCTAAACCCTTTCTTTGTCCTATTGTATAATAAATAATGCCTTTATGCCTTCCAAGAACATTGCCCTTTGTATCTACAAAGTCACCTGGAGTTATATCATTATCAGTACTTTCTTCTATGAATTTCCCATAGTCATTATCAGGAACAAAACAGATTTCTTGACTATCAGGCTTATTTGCTACATCAAGATCGAGTTCCTTAGCAATCCCTCTTATCTCGTCCTTTGAGGTATATTCGCCAAGGGGCATTAAAATGTACTCAAGCTGATCTTGAGTAAGGTTATATAAGGTATAGGTTTGATCCTTAGCCTCAGCGGAAGATTTTTTTACTGACAATCTTCCATTTTCCTCATCCCTAATGATTCTTGCATAGTGACCTGTAGCTACATAATAAGCTCCTAATGAGTGAGCTTTCTTTATTAGTTCTTCAAATTTAATATATTTATTACATGCTATACATGGATTTGGAGTTCTGCCAAGCATGTATTCATCTATGAAATAATCAATAACTTTATCTTTAAATACAGATTTAAAATTCATCACATAAAAAGGTATACCTAGCTTATTGGATACTCTCCTGGCATCATCTACAGCAGATAATCCGCAGCACCCATCATCTCTGTCGTAATCGTATTCATTGTCATCTTGCCATACCTTCATGGTTACTCCTATTACTTCATAGCCTTGTTTTTGTAGAAGATATGCAGCCACAGAGCTATCAACACCGCCACTCATTCCCACTACAACTTTTTTCTTATCTAACATAGTCATTTTCTTCACCTACTATTACTTATTTTCTATAGTACTGACAAAAGCCTTACTTCTTAAAAAGCAATTGTCATATCATTTAAATCCTAGCTTCTTAAGGCTAATAGCTAATGGCTGATAGCTTATAGCTTATAGCAGAAACATATAAGCTAAACATTATGGTCACAATACTAAATTTGTCCAATTGCCTCAATAAATTATAACACTAGTATTCGTAATTTGAAATATTTTATTTTAATAAAACAAAACCTAGGTTACAAGAACCTAGGTGTTTTTTTAAACATTTCTACAAGAAATTATAGAGTCATTTTTCCTTAAATTCTATGAGAAAGACCTAAATACTTAGAACTTTGCACATAGAACTTACAACTACAAAGGCATCATCGGATGTCTTTGATCTTACTCATCATCTTCATCGTCGTGATCATGATGATCGTGATCTTCATCTACTGGAACATAGTTTTCCATGCCCTTTATCACAAGATCGTTCTTCTGTGCATAATCATATATTGCAGCCTTGACTGCTTGCTCAGCAAGCACAGAACAGTGTACCTTTTGAGATGGAAGTCCATCTAATGCTTCTACAACGGCTCTGTTTGTCAAACCAACGGCTTCTTCAACGGTTTTACCTACTATCATTTCAGTTGCAATACTAGAAGTAGCAATTGCAGAACCACATCCAAATGTCTTAAACTTAACATCAACAATAATGTTATCTTCAATTTTCAAATACATTTTCATGATATCTCCGCATTTAGCGTTTCCAACCTGACCAACGCCGTCAGCGTTTTCTATTTCTCCAACGTTTCTAGGATTCATGAAGTGATCCATTACCTTATCTGAATACATTATTATTGTCCTCCCTTTACCTTTTCATATAATGGAGACATTTGTCTCAATCTATCAACTATTACTTCTAATTGCTTAATAACGTAATCAATATCCTCTTCTACAGTAAAATCTCCAATAGTAAGTCTTAAGGAGCCATGAGCTATTTCATGTGTAAGTCCCAATGCCATGAGAACATGTGATGGGTCTAGCGATCCTGATGTACAGGCAGATCCACTTGATCCCGCAACACCAACCATATCCAAGCTAAGAAGTAAGGATTCTCCTTCTATAAACTCGAAGCAATAGTTAACATTACCTGGATGTCTCTCGGTTGGATGTCCATTTAATTTAACGTAAGGAATATTTTCTTTTATTCCATTAATTAACTTATCTCTTAATGATTTTATATGTGCTACATGCTCATCAAGGTTTTCAACAGCTAGCTCTGCCGCTTTAGCAAAACCTACTATTCCAGGTACATTTTCAGTTCCTGCCCTTTTCTTTCTCTCTTGTCCCCCACCATGGATTAATGGATGAAGCTTTACACCCTTTCTGATATAGATAGCTCCAACACCCTTAGGTCCATAAATCTTATGGGCTGAGAAATTCATAAGATCGGCGCCAATATCCTTTACATCTATAGGAACACTTCCCAGAGCCTGTACTGCATCTGTGTGGAATAATACGCCTCTTTCCTTAGCAATTTTTGCGATTTCCTTAACCGGTTGTATAGTTCCAATCTCGTTGTTTATAAACATGATTGTAATTGAGATCGTCTTATCAGTAATTGCATTCTTTAAATCTTCAAGGTCAATCATTCCATATTCATCAACATCAAGGTACGTTACTTCAAATCCATCTTTTTCAAGATACTTACAGACATCTAGTACAGCATGATGTTCAATCTTAGTAGTTATAATATGATTTCCTTTACTTCTATTTCCGTATGCTACGCCCTTTATTGCCCAGTTATCGGCTTCAGAACCTCCCCCAGTGAAAAATATCTCCCTTGAAGTAGCCCCTATAGCTTTAGCAATTCTATCCCTGGCTTGGTCAATAGCTTGCTTGGACTCACGCCCAATAGTGTATATACTCGATGGATTACCGTATCTTTCAGTAAAATATGGTATCATTTCATCTAAAACTTCTTTTTTCACAGGTGTAGTTGCAGAATAGTCTAAATAAATTCTTTTTTTCATAATTTCACCACCTCAGGTATTTTTAAATTGTGGAAATTTCGTAATTATAAATTAACACAATTATATATAGTACATAATCGAATCGTCGTTATGTAGCTTTTTATGATCATCTATCATATCTTGAAGAGATATTGAATCGATGACATCATCGATACTTGTTTTTATTTTTCCCCATATATTTCTTGTAACACAGTAGTCTAAATTGGAGCAATCACTTTCTTCATCCGCAATAACACAGTCTGCTGGAGCAATTGGACCTTCTAAAGTTCTAAGCACATCACCAACTGTTATATTCTCTGGCTTATCAGCAAGAATGTAGCCACCCTGTGCACCGCGTATACTTCTAACTAAACCGGCCTTCCTAAGGGTAGCAAAAAGCTGCTCCAAATAGTGAACCGATATATTACGTTTTTGAGCTATGGTGTTTAAAGGGGTTGGGCCTTCTCCATATGATAAAGCCAACTCAAACATCGCTTTCAATCCGTATCTACCCTTTGTTGAAAGTCTCATAACTTCACTCCCTCCATAATCCCAAGTAATTTACTTGGAATTCTTCCTAAGTATATTATACCCAAGTAACTTTGTCAACATTCACATAAAATATTTTTTGTTAAAAAATTTCAATAATTGAACAAGTACTATTATACAGGCTTGTACAGATTTATTCTATATCTTTTTGCATCTTTTTATTGATATTTTATTTTTAAACCCGGATTATTCTTTTCCGACAACTTTACTTTTATTTGCCTAACTGCTGACAGCTAATATCTAACAGAAAGATCACAATCATTTTCAAATCTTAATACCTAGCTTCAAAAAAAATCTGTGCTTACTTCAAAAAATATAATTGAAGCCTGCACAGATATTATTTTAATTAATCTACATTAATATTACTAAGGTTTTTTATTTAATTTATTCTTCTTCAGTCACTTCGCCTAAGTCTTTGTAAATAGCTTCTTTTCTTCTATCTATTTCCTTTAATCTTTCTTCCATCATCATTATCATATCAGCTTTTCTATTTTGGTTTTCCTTCACTCTTTCATCTATTAAGTTTCTTATTTCATCTTCTTTTACGCCTCTAGCCTTTAACATATCCTCAAATCTTTTAAGCATTTCTTCGTTTCTCATATCCATATGTTTTATTCTTTCGTCCATTCTTTGGCTTATTTGTTCTCTTCTTCTATCCATTTCATCTATTCTGTATCTCATCATGTCCTTATAATCTCTCATTCTCTCTCCTCCTTCATTACACATTTTGCATAGAGCAGTTAGTGGATATCTGAAATTAGCTTTAATTAAAAAGCAATCTTTCTTCTTCATTACAGATTATGCATTTGCTACTAGACTTGTGCAATAAACTTGAAATTCAAATATAAAGTTACATTGGACTGTCAAAATAAATATATTCGAATATTATATTTATAGAAATAGGTACAGATATTAAATCCCTATATATTAAAAACCATGGAGGTGAATAGATAGTGCCGATTAGAATTAACAAAGAAATTCCTAATGACACTATTAACAAGTCTTATACAAGTGTTCCACTAACCTTTATTCCAAATAAAGGTCAAGTAGATACAAAGGTTAAATTTTATGTTCAAGGAACAAGCTACGGGTTTTACTTTACTCCTAAAGAAGCTGTTATGAGCTTTTCTTCTCAAAACACTTCTGAGATTAAAGGAGTTAACTTGGCCCTACAATTCTTAGATGCTAACCCAGATGTTAAAGTAGAAGGACTAAATAAAGCTTCTGGAAAGGTTAACTATTTCGCAGGTAAGGATAAATCTAAATGGATTACTGATCTCAATACCTATGAAAGGATAATTTATAAAGAACTGTGGAAGAGCATAGATTTAGTATTCTATAGCAAGGATAATGCACTAAAGTATGATTTCATCGTGCATCCCGGGGCATCCATAGAAGATATCAAGCTTACCTATAGGGGCTCAAATGGTATATCTTTGGATGATGAAGGTAACCTTCTGGTTCATAATGACCTTGGTGTGTTAATCGACGAGAAGCCGATAAGTTATCAAGAAATTAAAGGCAAAAGTGTAATAGTAAAGAGTATTTTTGAAATAAGGAAAGAGAAAAGTGATCTAGAGCATTTCGGATTTGAAATTCTAGGCAATTACAGTTCTGACCATTCTCTTATTATAGATCCTGGTCTAGTTTTTTCAACCTTTTTAGGAGGTTTAGTCCTAGATGTAGGTACTAACGAGGCTAACAAACTTGGCATTGCTGTAGACAAAGAAGGTAATGTATATGTAGCTGGAGGAACTGTTTCTACAAGTTATCCCGTAACACTAGGAGCTTTTCAAGGTATGCCGCCTAATAAAGCTTCTTCTGCTACAACGGCCTATATAACTAAATTAAATTCCAACGGTTCAGGTCTTATTTACTCAACCTTCCTTGGAGGCAGCGGTATTGATGAAGCTAGAAGTATTGCCATAGATAACATGGGTAACGCATATGTGACTGGTGAATCTACTTCCTCAGATTTTCCAGTAACCCTAGGAGCTTTCCAAGAGGATTTTCCTAGTATCGAATCTTCATCAGCCTTTGCAGCAAAACTAAGCCCAGATGGATCACAGCTTATATACTCCACATTTTTAGGTGGAGCTAATGATGATGAAGGGACGGGAATTGCTGTAGATACGAATGGTAACGCCTATGTTATTGGAGAGACCGCTTCTCCAGATTTCCCAATAACTCCTGGAGCTTTTCAAGAAGATTTTCCAAGTGCTTTTGATACAAGTGATCCACCTGACGAAAATGATGACTTAGAAATTCAGCAAAATACTGTCGATTCTGTATTTGTCTTAAAGCTAAATCCTGATGGCTCTAATCTTGTATATTCTACATTCTTAGGTGGAAGCGAGGACGATGAAGGTCTTGATATTGCAGTAGATAATATGGGTAATGCCTATGTCACTGGAGAAACTGCTTCTACAGATTTCCCCACCACTTTAGGAGCTTTTCAAGAGATTTCTGCTGGCGATGGTGATGATGTCTTTGTAACAAAATTAAATTCCGATGGCTCTGCCCTCATTTACTCTACTTTCATAGGTGGCAGCGGTGATGATGAGGCCAATACCATTGCAATTGATAAGATGGGTAATGCATATGTCGGTGGAGAGACTACCTCTAGTGATTTTCCAGTTACTTTAGGGGCTTTTCAAATAGATTTTAGAGCCGAGGACGATGAGGATGCAGGCTTTGTAGCTAAGCTAAATGCCGATGGTTCAGAACTTATCTACTCAACCTTCTTAAATGGAACTAGATTTGCTGTAAATGGTCAGATAATAGGCGATAACGAAGTTCAAGGAATTGCCGTGGATGATGAAGGTAATGCCTACGTTGCAGGCTTTTCTAATTCTCCTGATTTCCCTATTACACTAGGTGCTTTTGAGGAAAATTTTCAAGGTTCTAGAACTGTTGAACCCGACATTGATTTTGGTGATGCATTTATTGCAAAACTAGGACCTGATGGTACTATTCTTCTTTATTCCACCTTCCTAGGGGGTAGTAGAGATGATCTTGCAAGGGATCTTGCTATAGATCAGGATGGTAATGTCTATATAGTAGGATACACTACTTCATCTGATTTCCCAGTTACTCTAGGGGCTTTTGACAAGACTTTTAGAGGTTCAGTTGATCCTGTTGATCCTTCTAATACCATGTTTGATACTTTTGTGGCAAAAATAACGCCTTTACCATTACAGTAAAACAATGTCTCATAATTATTACTATAATAAAATAATGGAGGTGAGCAAATATTGACAATTAGATTAAGTAAAAATGTTTTCGGAAAAGGCTTTGCGAGTACACCCCTCATCTTTATTCCAAATGAAGGGCAAGTAGATTCTAGAGCTAAGTATCATATTCAAGGAACAGGTTATGGCTTTTACTTTACTCAAGGAGAAATGATAATAACTTTTATTCAAAAAAACTCTACTGAGTCAAATAGAATATCAATTGCCTTACAATTTATCGGAGCCAATCCTGATGTAGAAATAGAGGGACTAATCGAAGCTTCAGGAAAGATTAACTATTTTAATGGCAATGATCAATCCAAGTGGATTACTAATCTTCCCACCTATGAAAAAATCGTCTACAAGGAACTATGGAAAGGGATAGATCTGGTATTTTATTGTAAAGATAATTCCTTAAAGTATGATTTTATCCTTCAGCCGGGAGCATCTGTAGATGATATTAAGCTTGCCTACAGAGGTTCAAATGGTATATCTCTAGATGATGAAGGTAATCTACAAGTCCATAATGACCTAGGTCTGCTAATCGATGAAAGACCCATAAGCTATCAGGATATTGAGGGTAAAAAAGTAATGTTAGAAAGTAATTTTAATATAGAGAATCAAAAAGACAAAGAAATTCTTTATGGATTCGAAGTTTCTCACATCCACAACCCAGACTATCCTCTAGTTATTGATCCGGGGCTTGTCTTCTCTACATTCTTGGGAGCTTTAATAGAGGATGTTGAAGATGCTGAAGCCGATAAAATTAGTATAGCTATTGATGACAGTAGAGACATCTATGTAGCTGGAGAAACCTTATCTCCAGATTTTCCCGTAACATTAGGAGCATTTGAAGAAAATCCCCCATTAGGTTTTGAAACCGGGTATGTAACAAAGTTAAATTCAGATGGATCTGGTCTCATCTACTCTACTTTCTTAGGTGGTAGTGGAACAGATGAAAGTTGTAGAAGCATTGCTGTTGATTGCATGGGCAACGCATATGTCACTGGAGAAACTGATTCACCCGATTTTCCTGTTACTCTAGGGGCTTTTCAAGAGGTCTTTCCTAGTAGAAATAATGCATCATCAGCTTTTGTAACAAAACTAAGCCCAGATGGCTCTAAGCTTATTTACTCTACATTCCTAGGGGGAGGTAATGATGACGAAGGCAATGACATCGCTATAGATATCCAGGGCAATGCCTATGTTACAGGAGAAACTCATTCTTTTGATTTCCCAGTTACCTTAGGAGCATTTCAAGAAAATCTTCCAAGTTTTTTTGAAGGGGCTGGACCAGATATACCGGACTCAGCTTTTGTAGCAAAGCTAAATCCTGATGGTTCTGACCTTGTATACTCTACTTTCCTTGGTGGCAGTGGACAGGATGAAGGAATTGGTATTGCTCTAGATGATAAAGGCAACGCATATGTAACTGGAGAAACCGATTCTACTGATTTCCCTACTACATTAGATGCATTTCAAGAGGAGATTGCAAGCATTATTGATCCTGATTCTTCACCCTGCGATGCATTTGTAACTAAGTTGAATCCAGATGGCTCAGGTCTTGTCTACTCTACTTTTCTAGGTGGAGGCAGCATCGATGATCCTCGCAGTATTGCAGTAGACAGCATGGGCAACGCCTACATCGTTGGAGAAACAGAATCTTCAGATTTCCCAGTTACTTTAGGAGCTTTTCAAGAGAAATATGGGGGTGGAAATGATGATGTATTTGTGACAAAACTAAGCCCTGACGGCTCAGACCTTATCTACTCTACTTTTTTAGGAGGTAGTGACAATGACGAAGGTCATGGTATTGCTATAGATGAGAAGGGAAACGCCTATGTAACAGGATTTACTAATTCTCCTGATTTTCCTGTTACAGTTGGTGCATTTCAAGAGGTTTTCCAGGGTACAGGAGAATCTGACTATGGCGACGCTTTCGTTGCAAAGCTAAGCTCCGATGGCTCTAGTCTTCTATACTCAACCTTCCTCGGGGGAAGTGAAGATGATTTTGGCAGGGATATCGTTGTTGATGAAGAGGGTAATGCATATGTTATAGGAGTTACTACTTCTTCAAATTTTCCCGTTACTTTAGGGGCTTTCACAGAAAATTTCAGAGGGAATCTCGATGATGGTTTTTTCGATACCTTCATAGCAAAAATAATTCCTATTTCTATATTGTAAGATTTGATGTTAGAAGTTAACGCTTCTCAGTTAACTACTTTTCCATCATTCCCATAGCAAAAAGCAATAACTCATTCCAGCTCTACTAAACTGGAATGAGTTATATACTTTAGTATCCACTTAAATACTAGTACTTTTTCACAATACAACAATCAGTACATTCCTGCACAGCAAATCCACTCATGCTGGCTTTAGTTACCCTTGCCTCTTCTATATTTACAAAATCAGAAGAAGTAAACAGTTCAAATTCTCCTTCTTGAACTTCTTCAAATATAGGTTCAGAAGTTGATGTTGCTGTTACAGTCATTGCGTATTCACAACAATCACAATCACATTGTATCAATGATTCACAATGAATAACAGAAAATGGTATAGATATAGTCCTCTCATCGATGAAATTAGATGGGCTATCTAGTAATGAGAAACTCTTTTCGTATTCCCATGTTCGTATAGGTTCTTCAGGTCCATTGTCACATTTTCTAGTCAGTACAAATTTCAATCTAATCCTAAACAAACTTGCCGGTTGAGGATCTACCGTTGTCGCTTGTGTCATTACTTTAAAGAATACTTGACTTGAAAACTCAATTAAAACAATAGGTCTAACTAATTTTCTAGCATCGATCAAAACATCTCCCAGTCGAAAGTTTTCTACCAATCTTTGACTCTCTGGCGGCTCCTCTTCAAATGGGATAAATATTTCTATCGGCTCCAATATTTCAAAATTGGCTTCCCCAGGAGCCTTATCACATTCAAATATTATCTTCTTAGAATTTGGATGCAAAGTATCAGTTCGACAGTCACGTCCTTTTTTATGAAACTTATCCGTCATAAAATCATTTCCTCCTTATTAAAATTTTCTAATTTTTAGGTATCAATATATATCCAATTACAAATTAGTCACAGTCTATCCCCTGGGCAAATGAACCAAGGCTGAGATCATCTACAACTGCTGTTCCAATATTTACAAAATTAGCAGGATTACCCGATACCTCAACTATATACTCGCAGCATCCACCCCAACATAAACATTCACAGAATGAGATAGTAAAGGGTTCGCTACTAATTACTTCCTGCACAATATTATCACTTAATTGAGTCTCTTTTTTATATGTCCTTGTAAGTAATGTTTCCAGTTCCTCATTATCACAAATTCTTATCAATCTAAAGGTAAGCTCTATACTTGGTCCTATAGAATTACCCTCTGGTGTTTGAAAAAAAACAATACTTGAGAACTCAATCTTTACTTCTGGCTTCTTTAAGCAGCTGGTATCAATTATTACACGACCTAATGTGAATGTCTGTTCAGTTGTAGAGCTGGTGTCAAATCTTGCAGACTCAAGATTTTGCCCACATTCTAATAGCATTTTCTTGGGTTTTGGATCTGTCATAATAATACAACAGTCATGGCTACCCACATAGTCTTCATGGTTGTTATGGCAATCACAATCCTTTATATAATCACTCATAATTATTTATCTTCTCCTTTCAATATTTATCAATCTTTTATACAGTATAAAAAGTTAGCTAATATACTTTTTATTAACAATCTGGGCATACAGCTCTAGCAAATGTGCTCATACTGGCGTCATTATCTGGGTTAACAGTTGCCGACATAATATTTGTAAAATCAGTGGCTGGAGTCGCAGTCACTTCCATAAAGTATTCGCAGCAACCAGGACATTGCATAGGCTCACAGAATGAAATTGTAAATGGCTCACTAACAGACCTTGAGGCAAAAGTAAAACTAGGGATTGAAAAGCTATTATTGTACTCCCACTCACGTACTGTAATCTCAGGTCCATTACCGCATTTTCTCTTTAAAGCAAACGTCATTTTTATGTCAACAGGGTTTGTAAAAGCCACTGCCGTAAAAGTAACAACAGTCGAAAACTCAATTTTCACCTGGGGCCTGCATAGCTTGCTTATATCAACAAAAACCCCTGCTAAAGTAAAAGTCTCAGGTACAGATGCCCCTATTGTAAAGTTCGCTGCTTCTACTGATTCACCACATTCAAATATTATTTTCTCTGGCTCAGCAATCTTTTTATCTAAGACTTTATCACGGTCTTTTTTCTTACGGTCGCAATCACAACCGACTTTTTTTATATAACCACTCATATAATTTAACCTTCTCCCTTCTTTATTTTGAAAATCCCACTTTATATCGTGAAGATGAACTAACATATTTAGAATTGGTAAGAAAACGGGGGTACTCTATCTCCTTATCAGTACATACTATTCCTGTTGTAAAAGAAATGTTAACAAATGTAGTCTATTCATATAGATGCGTGATTGAGAATTTTAACATTTTACTAAGTTTTTTTCTTAATCACACATCTATAACATTATATAATCTCTAAGAATCTTACTAATAGACGATATCAGTAATCTCAACTAATATCTAAGAAACCATATCATTCCTTAATGGTTATACATATAATAATTTAGGGAAATTAGTTGCTATCAAGATATGCATTACAAAAATAAGTTTCAAGGAGGTTGATATGAAAACTTATCTAATAACTGGAGGAGCTGGATTTATAGGCTCAAACTTCATAATATATATGCTCAAAAACTGCACCAATATCAAAATAGTAAACGTTGATAAATTGACGTATGCCGGGAATCTCAATAATCTTGAGGAAGTAGAAAAGAATTGCAATTACACATTTGTGAGATCAGATATATGCAATAAAAACTCTATGAAAGCAATATTTAGAAAAAATGATATCGACTGCGTGGTGAATTTTGCTGCTGAATCCCATGTTGATAGAAGTATTGAAGATCCAAATGTTTTTTTCAGAACAAACATTATGGGAACTGTAAATCTATTGAATTTAGCAAGAAATGCTTGGGAAACAAAAAATGGGTTTAAGGAAAACAAGAAATTTATTCAAATCTCCACCGATGAAGTTTATGGTTCATTAGATAGTACAGGTTATTTTACAGAAGATACCCCCCTTGATCCCCACAGCCCCTATTCTGCTAGCAAAGCATCGGCCGACCTAGTCGTTAAATCATATTATGATACTTATAAAATGCCAGTAAATATAACTAGGTGTTCTAATAATTATGGCCCTTATCAATTTCCTGAAAAGCTGATTCCCCTTGTCATTAATAATTGTTTACTGAAAAAAAAGATCCCGGTCTACGGAGATGGCTTAAATGTAAGGGATTGGTTGTATGTTGAGGATCATTGCAGTGCAATCAATATGGTTATTAACAATGGTTCTTTGGGTGAAGTATATAATATTGGTGGCCATAACGAGAAAGAAAATATCCATATAGTAAAAACAATAATAAAATACTTAAGAGCAAAGGTTGACCCAGCAATAACAGAAGATCTAATACAGTTCGTTAAGGATAGAAAAGGCCATGATCGGCGCTATGCTATTAACCCCGCAAAGATAAAAGCAGTGCTTAACTGGGAACCTCAAACAAATTTTCAAGATGGAATAATTAAAACTATTGAATGGTATTTAATCAATAAAGACTGGCTTGATAACATAACTTCAGGTGATTATCAGAGTTACTATTTAAATATGTACGATAAGCTTTAAGGAGGTAGATATGGGAAAGTTTAATTTTATTAAGACGCCAATAGAAGGATTATATATTATAGAACCAAAGGACTTTCAAGATGACCGTGGTTATTTTATGGAGACCTATAATTATAGGGATTTTGAAAAAGCTGGACTTGACATGATTTTCGTCCAAGACAACCAATCAATGTCAAAACAGGGCGTACTGAGAGGTCTACATCTTCAAGGAAATCATCCTCAGGGTAAACTAGTTAGGGTTACTAAAGGCGAGGTCTTTGATGTTGCCGTTGATCTTAGAAGAAATTCAGAAACCTTTGGAAAGTGGTATGGCTGTATCCTAAGTCAAGAAAATAAAAGACAGTTATATATACCAGAGGGATTTGCCCATGGATTTCTCGTTTTATCATATGAAGCAGAATTTGTATATAAATGTAGTGACTATTTTTACCCCAAGGAAGAGTGCGGCATAATTTGGAATGATTCAGATATAAATGTTTTATGGCCACTCCAAAAAATTGATAAGGTTATATTATCGGAGAAGGATAGAAATCTAAATACCTTTAGGGAATACATTAGTTTTGGGAATGCTGACCATGATTGAGGAACTTCGTAGTCAAGAATTAATCAAAAGATTTTCTGCCCTACCAAGGGCAAAAAAGCAGAAATTATCTAGGCAAGCTGATTTCAATGAAAAAATTCATATTGTCTATGTAATGACTAATGTCCATATATGCGGTGGAGTAAAAATTATATTTGAGCATACTAATCGTTTAAAGGATATTGGCACGAATATAACTATTGTATCACACTTCCCTAAACCCTCTTGGTATCCTATCAAAGTCAATTACATTCAGGTCCCATTTACAATAGAACTTGCTAATGGAATTCCCAATTGTGACATAATCGTAGCAACCTACTGGGATCATATACAAGCATGTGTAGATACTGGTATTGCTCCGGTGGTGTACTTTGAGCAAGGGGACTTTCATTTATTCAACCCAGAAACATTAAATGAAGAATATAAAAGATTTATATACAAACAATTTCAACTGCCACAGTTCATTATAACAGTATCTGAAAAAGCCGCCCTTGAGATTAAAAGGATTTATCATAGAGATGCGAAGGTTTTTCATAATGGACTACAGGATACTTTTTTCAAAAAAATCCTTGAGGAAAAAAACGAGTACCCACCCTACCTTTTAATGATGGGTAATGATGCACTGGATTTTAAAGGGATCAGTGATATAGTAAAAGCGTTTGAAATAGTTAAGGGACATTATCCTAATCTAAAACTGTATTGGATTACTCCCTATGATACGCAGAGTAATATCCATGGAAAGGTAGACAGGGTTTTTGTCAATCCACCACAAGATGAAATAGCTAAGTTGTATAGAAGTGCAAAGCTGTTTGTCTCTGGTTCCCATTACGAATCCTTCTCGCTACCAGTCCTAGAGGCCATGGCCTCAGCTTGCCCCGTCGTTACCACAGAAAATACCGGTGTGCTTGAATATGCTAAGGATATGTTTAATGTTTTAACGACTAAGATTAAAAACCCAAATGACATTGCTAAGAAAATAATTCAGCTTTTGGAGGATCCTCTATTGCAAGAGCAACTTATAGAAAATGCCATGAAAACAGCTAAGGGCTTTAAATGGGATACAATTATTCCCAAGTTATATTTTTATTATAAAGATGTGTCAATGTATAGGGTCAAAAAAAATAATACGTTGGATGATTGGAATATCCTATTGGATGAAAATGACTTTATCGATTACGAAGAATACTACAAATTTCAAAAATACTTGCTTTATACTGAAGCTGACGAAATCCACATTCCAGCTTTGTTTGTAAATCTAGAAGAATTCTCGCTGGCTCGCTGGGAGGCAGCAGCCATAAGAAGGGAAAAAATATCATCAAAACCCATAGAACAATGCTGCTGTAAAACGAAAATTAATATGAGATTAATACAAAATCTCCCTTATAGCGAAGCAATTCAAGATTTTAATAATAAGAACTATGAAAAAGCCTTAAAAAGTTTTTTAGAATATCTGGTTTCAGAAAAGGATAATAAATTCAAAATGGTCTACATCAGGTGGATTACTCTAGCATTATTCAAATTAAAGAGACTAGATGAAGCTTTCTTACATCTAGAAACTGTACTAGAGCATTGTAAGGATTATACTGATCTATATTATATATATTTCAGACTACTATTATTTGTAGGAAGAACTGAGGAAGCAAGTTCCATCTTAGAAACAATTCATAGTTTAGGAGATGCTATTTGTTATCCGGAATATATAACGGACGTAAAAAAAGTAAGTGATAAAGACTGGGATAAAGTATATAATAGAAATTCGGCAATTTATGAAGATAAAAGAAAAAATGACTTAAATTTTACCACTGAAGAACTATTCGACTTTGGAAATATGTTAAATATTCAGGGCAGATATGAAGAAGCAATCGGATCTTATCTAAATTTTTTAGAAAGAAAGGATATGTGGGCTGAGCATAGCATCTCCGCATGTTGTAACATTTCAGATTGCTATTTTTCTATAGGAGATTTAAAAAATGCTAAAAAGTATTGTTGTAAATCATTTCAATATGATTTACCGAGGTCTGAAGCCTGCTGTAAATTGGGATTCTTATTTTTGCAAGAGAATAAAGTAAAAGAGGCGATCTTCTGGTATGAGCTTTCAACGAAGCTAAAAAGGCCTGATAACCATTGGGCACTCTATCATGAACCTTCGTGGACTTGGCTTCCTCATTTACAGTTATGTGTATGCTACGATAAATTAGGTGATCATAAGACAGCCTATGAACATAATGAGATTGCTAGAAAATACAACCCAAATAACGAAAGTATACTATATAACCAAGGGTATTTTAAGGATTTAGGATATGAGTAGCCTGGGATAGTCAAAGTATTTTTCCCGGAAAGGTAGTGAAAAAGATGGAACTTCTGAAATTTATTAGAACAGAGTTAGTGGAAAGGATGCTTAAGGAAGATGATATTTATAAAAAAATAACAAAAGCATTAGATAACAAGACTCCACTATCTATTGTAAGAATTGGTGATGGTGAAGCCCTTGCCCTTGCCCAAGAGAATTTATTGCCTATAGATGAAATTAAACTGAGGGGACCCTTTCTAAATTACGCAGGGATTAATATTCCTGATTTAAAAGCAAGGGACGATTTATGCAGTGCAATTATAAAAGCTGATATTGTAGGAATTCCAACCTCACCTATGGAAAATTTCATGCCCCTTACACTCCATGCATTTGATTCCAATAGTATAAATCCATTTAAGCTAACCCTAACCCACTCATTAATCAACTATACATTATATCTTCATGGTTATCTTGCCAAGCTATTGACAAGAAACGACCTCAGGGTTCTTTTAGTTGGCAACCGTATGTCAGAGCTGGAGCCAATACTTAATAAGAAACACATAAATATCGTCGGAAGTATTTATCCTGTAAATGGTGTCAACGACTCTCCAAGAATTTTAAAGGAAATGAGTAGTTACGACTTCGATTTAGCTTTAGTTTCAGCAGGAATTTCCTCTGTCATTATATGTTCAAAAATCACACAGTTCCAAAATGTGGTTGCTATGGATTTAGGCCATCTATGCGATGAAATTATTCAAGGAAAGAAAACGTTCTAAGCTAGGTTCGGATTAAGAATAAAAACACTTTAGCACGGATTAACTCTAGGCTAAAGTGTTCTTATCTTTGCATAA
>MDTG01078890.1_pt1 | contig 16789 bp, 14 predicted proteins | sample 811421 | NCBI WGS metagenome assembly MDTG01 (sample SAMN05326645, study PRJNA326480) | marine metagenome | isolation source: seawater | place: Pacific Ocean: South East | collected 2011
ATATGATTTTTTTTTATCAAACTATCTAGCCTAGAGTAACCAAGTTCAATAATATTTTTTTTAGGTAGATTATATTTTTCCTCTATTTTTCTTATTTCATTTACATGGTGATAACCAACAGCGCATATTGTATCGTAGTTATTGAATGCACCTTCACGATAAATCATATGAAGACTAACAATTGAATGTTGCACATAGACATAATGTACGTTGTTATGAGAGCGTTTAACTCTAAAGTTGCCCAAATCAGGCATAGTCATTACTAAAACTCTGGTATCTAAATTTTGAAAAAAATGATCTCTTACATAGCTATCTCCAATAATAAAAGTTTTTAGCCTACTATGTTTTATAAATAGCCCAGGATCATCTTTTTTAGATGATACATAACAAACTTTGAATTTTGATTTTTCTAGCACCTCAAGGACTAAACCCTCAAGATGAGGCCAGTAATTCTTCCCCTCCGAATAAAATGTTATTTGACGTTGATCTTTGGATAAATAAAAATATTTTATTAAATTAATTATATTTAGAAAAAAACCCATTACTTTTCAACTTTATAAAAATTTTCTAAAGTACCTTCTTTAGCCATAGACTCATATACAGATAAGTCCTCTATCGAGTCAACTTCAAGCCAACCATTACTTACTAAGACAGCTTTTACTTTCCATTTGTAATTTATTAACAATTGAATCAAAGATGTCATATACATATTATTAAAGTCTCTTCCATCATAAGATGCTGATTGATTTAGAGATTTATAAAATTTTATAAAATTATCAATCTTATCTCCGCGGATTTTTATTAAACCAGTATATTGACCATGAATTTTTTCAAAAGTATCTGTTTTTTTACCTAACTCCATAACAAAATTATTTTGATCCATTAATAATGTTTCTGCATCATCAAGAGGATTTTCAAAACGAGATGACCAAAGTTTTCGCCATTCTTTATCTATCATTAATGCCATTTCATCATTACATGCTAATAAAGACTCAAGATTTTTTCTTTCATAGACTATGTCACCATAGGCAATAATTAGATCATCATTATCTTTTTCTAAAAAAGGCTGTGATGAAAATAAACTTACAACCATATTGCTAGTCTCAAAACGACTATTAAAACTAGTGGAAATCCCTAAATTTTCTATTTGCTCTTTCAAGTACCCTGTAACTATTTGAATATCTTTAATACCGCATTTTCTTAATGTGTTTATTTGTTGCTCTAAAAGAGATTTTCCTAGAAGTGAAACTAAGCATTTTGGTTTATCATTAGTTAAAGGACGCAAACGTTTCCCTTGCCCTGCAGCAAGTATTAATGCTTTAGTCATAGCAGAAATTTTTTAATTAATTTCATATCTTTTTGCTTGAACGGTATATCACGTTCTGGATGCCACATTATTCCAGCGATAGAGTGACTTTCGTGAATGAAAGCTTCCACATTACTCATATTATCCTTAGCAATAGGTAATAAATTTGATCCCACATCTGTGGCATGGATACCCCAATTATGGAAACTGTTTACATTGTTTAATATTAAGTCAGTGTATTCTGAATCTACATTTAAATCATGTCTAGTGTTGACATGTCCTTTAACAGGAGAGATTTTACCCTTAAAGAAAATGTTTATCATTTGCATACCTCGACACACTCCTAGAATTGGAACCTTGAGATTTATTGCCTCTTTTATAAGTGCTAATTCAAAAGCATCACGTTCTGGTGCAACATCAATCCCACTATAATCTAAATATGATATAGAATTACCACCACTTAAAATAATGGCATCCAATTTTAATGTCTTGATCATCTTTGGGATTATTTCTTTATTAGAATTTGGAAGTGGGATAGGAACAAATCCCATTTCATTTGCTAAGACTGACCATTTTTGATCAAGACTATCACGTCTTTCAGAGTGAGTTTCAACATTTTCAACTCGTTGGGTAATTCCCAAATTTCTCATTTAATTTCTCTTATTATTTGGTTATTACAATCTAATTCAATTTGTTTCATTTTACTTAATTGTTCATAAAGTTTTTCACCAACACCTATTGCGGCTGGCAAACCTATCTCTGCTGCTCTTATTGCCATATGTGAATTTGCACCACCAAATTGTGTTATTAGCCCTCCTATTTTATGGCCAAACAACCAATCAAACCCAGGGTCAGCTTGAGAAATGAGAACCACTACACCTTTTAAAGATTCTAAGTCATTATCTCTCAATAACTTTACATTTCCATGTATTTTATTGTTTGTAATAAAATTAGGTTGTGATGAATGGCGCTCGAAGCAATAAAAATCTCTACTTTTTTCGATTATACTTGGCAAATCTATTAATTGAGATGTCAAAAATTTTTTTTTATTTTTCTCAATTATTTTCTTTAAATCTTTTGGTTTAATCAAATTAAGTTTAAGTTGCTCTAAATCAACATACTCAATAAAGGACATATCATCACGAGTAAGGTTTAGTTCATCAGCTAATTTTACCAATAAATCGAGAGCTTTACTCAAATTTTTAGTAAATTCAAACTTTGTAGACTCTCTTAATTGAATAGCATTACGTAAGTAATTAATAATTCCCTCCGAGTTAATATTAGAACCCAATTCAATTAAAAAATCTGAAATTTTTTTTTCTTCATTTTCATTTAATTGAAACTTAAATAATGATTCTGGTTTTTCAAAACCATCAATTATAAAAAATTGTTTTGGATTTTCCCAGTAAGCTTGTGCGCAAATATCGTATGTACCTGGTCTAAGATGACCAAATCTATTAATTAGTATTTCTAAAGAAATCTTACCTAAGTTATGTTCATTTTTGGAGTCATCGAGTTCACTAGCAACAGTTTTTATACTTCTCATGAACTCTAAATTACGTTTATCAGATATAATATTAGTGTTAACAAAATTCTTCAGTAATGTGGTTGCAACAAATCCAGCTCTCGCTGCGTGAGCAAAAGCAAGTGTTCCAAAACGTTTACAGTCATCTAATAAAGAGAATATTTTATGTATATTCGATAAATTACTAGACTCAATATATGTTCTACGTTCACTGAGTTTTTTTATAGATAGAATGTCTTTATTTAAACGAGTAAATGCATTACATGTAATTTTTTTTAGAGCATTTTCTAATATTTGAATATCCTCATTAGTCACATTATAATTCCCTAATCTTTTTTTTGCGAGAGAACTAAAATTTGAAGACCATATAGTAAAGGCCACATTAAATTCAATTTTGTCATGAAATTGTGGATTATCCTGTAAAATATTAATGTAAGCAGTTACTAACCTTTCAGAGACACTATTCGGTATTTCTCTAGGTATGAAAGAATTGAAACTAGCCCTTGTGTCAACATATGGCTGTCCCGAAAAAGATGTTAATAAAGGATAAGGACGCACATCTTTGTACCCAAATTCATATCTTTGTTTAGCCCAAACATCATTAGTAATGAGGTGACGATAAAGACTAAAGGCTAATGGCTTTGGCTTTTTACCTATGATTTCAGCAGGATTCCAATCTGGCATATTAGCAAAAATTGTTTTGTTACCATAAACAAACGGTTTTAATAACTGTTCGTTTTTAAACTGCTTAACATTAACTTCTAAACTCTCTTCAATGTCATTTAAGCTATCTTCAAAGTCACTATGATCTATTGTTATAGGTCTAATTTGAAAAATATGAACTTTTCCATTCTGATCAATTGCAAATTCTATATCTAAACGATCATATCCTAATAATTGTTCAAGTTCTTGTACGGCTTTTAAAACAGACACAATTTTTGGTTCAATTTCATTAAGGTATGTTGGATTGAATTTACTGACAATAATTGTCCTTAAATCACTTTGAGTTCCTGACGTTACTGATCTCGTTGATTTAGACTTATCATCAAAATTAAAATAATAATAAGGAGCCCCACTTTCAAGACTGCAGGTAAAAACAACTCCTGCTATTTTACTATTTTGTAAAAACTCTTGAACTAGTATTTGATCATCAAGTTTATGATTTTTGCCATAAGATTTAATAACTGATTCAACAGCTTTTTTTATTTTTGATCTATTTTCTCCATCTACGTTTAAAATACTTTGAAATCTTCCAGCATAAGATGAATTCCAGTTATCCTCTCTTTTAGAACTACTCCTAACTACTAGGTTAACACCTTTAAAATTTGTTTTGATTCTATCTAAGATAAGTCTTGAATTATTTTTCCAATCAAATGAAGTAAAACTTATTTGTTTATTGATATAGCTCTTTTTTACCAATGGCTCAAGACGAGCAAGTGTTTCAGCTTTAGTGCCCAAAATGAAACGAGCTATATCATTTGTTGAGTTTAACTCAGCCCAATCACCTGCTACATCAAAATATTTTGTGCTTAGACCTAATTTGTAAAGATAATCAATAAGGTTAATAAGGCTAGTACCCACATCTTCCTCTTTTAAATCTATAATGTGTTTAATAGAATTATTTTTTAAATAGATAAGACCTGTAAATTCTACCTCAATATAATTGCCTTTAGAATTTTTAATTTGAATTGTTTCTGCAGATTCTATATCACTTTCTGTGCGTGGCTGGTATCTCTCCTTCCAACATGAGTCTATACAGAAAACAATATCTGCATCAATTTTCAATATATTTGAAATAGTTTCTTTTCGAAACACAGTATCAGAATATGAAACAATTACCTCATTATCTGAAAATGGTGCTTTTAATAATGTGTGAAGAATACTTTCCTTCTCCCAGTTTGGGACAATAGTAAAATTTAAATCAGGATAATCTGCTATAACTTCATCTACATTATAGCCTCCTAAAAAATGAATTTTGTTTATGTTTGTTGAAGCTTCAAAGCTATGAATTTGCCAATCTATTGCATTTGTATCTCGGGCAATAAGTTTGAGAGCAGATGGTCTTTTTCCAGTTGCAGGACGACCAGCACCTAATAAAAAAACATCCATCAGGGATAATTCACAAGATTAGTTATCCTTATCATTCTTTGATTTTCCACGTTTGAATAAATCTTTTAATTTATACCAATATGTTTTAACTGTTATTCCTAATGCCACAAAAAAACCTATGATGGCGGAAATGATTGCACTTCCAGATCCTGGATCAATATAAGCATATGCAGGTTGAGTACTTAATACATATGCAACTAATATAATCAGATTAATTTTTTGTATTGATTTGACCTTTAACATTAGTTTGTTACGTATACGTATTGTAAATATTTTTTTATGTAAATTATATGTAATACCCTATTTATTTCAAGAGTTCTCAATTAAAGTAACGATAAATTGATATCATAAATATGTATTATTTTGCGTTCAATGACTTTGATACAAATATTGACTCAATAAATTTATTTAAATGAGATAATTAATTGTTGAGTTGGATACATTATTAATTTGGGTGATTTTTTTAATTGAGATACTAAATTGACATGTTAATTTTTAATTAATTTTACTTTTGTCAGTAAATCATATTGATAAATTAAAATATTTTAGGATGCAAAAAGACATTAAGTATCAGGCACCACAATTAGCAATTTATTGCCTAGCTCTTACTTCAATAGTTTTTATAACAAACCCTATTTACACTATTTTAATTCAAAAAACGATTGATATTGATTTTTCATTTTTTTCTTTTTTAGTGAGTTTATTTATTTTTTTTATTTTTGCATTGATAATTGTATTAAGTATTTTTTTTTTATTTAGTAAATTTTTTGGTGTTAAAAAAATTACAAATTTTGTTTTAATTTTATCAATTTATATTTCACTGTGTATTATAAATCCTATTACAAAGCAAGATGCTGCTTTAATGAATGGATTAAATTTTGAAATAAATTATTTGTTCTTAATTGTCAATACATTAAGCACTCTTGGCATTTTTTTTTTAATCAAAGAGAAAGTAAAATTTCAAAAAATAATATTTATATTTATGGCTCTTATAACAATAATTATAATCATAGTTACTTCCAAAAAATTATCTACACAAGAAAAACCTCAAGACTTTAATTTTCAATTAGGGGAGAGGAATATAATTATTTTTAGTTTTGATGGCATACCTGGTATAACAATGAATGAATTTACCTCTGATCCAAAATTCCTAGATACTTTTAAAGATTTTATATTACATAAAAATACTATATCTCACTCTCCTGCAACTTATGCTTCAACATACCATGAACTATTTGGAGCAATGGATTGGAAGTCCGTTGCAAGTACACAACTTCAACTTGAAAAGTTGAGCAATGAATTCATGAATAGTGAGCAAATATGGTATTTAGAGAATGCAATAAGATATGGAGCTTACTCAGAATTTGGTAATCAGGCCAATAAGAAATTACTTATTCAAAACGGCGCTATCTTACTCGGTAAGAGAAATTCGTTATTAGCATTTGTATCTGTGCCAATAATATCAAGCAGTTTTTGTAAATTTGGCTTTTGCACACTTGGAGAAAAATATGGAAATTTAGCTAACTATATCCGAAAAATTTCTCTTACAACAGGCAACTTATCTGACCGAATGAGAAGATCTAGCAATGACTACAAAGCATTTGAAAAAATCATAAATAGTATTTCAAAAGATAATAAGGTTTTTGGGTCTTTTTTTGGTCATTTTACATTTACTCATGCCCCAATACTACAGAATGAAAATTGTGTATTTTTATCTTCAAGTTTAAATCAAAATGAACAACTTGTCAGAAAGCAAGTAATGTGTGTCATAAGTCTAATGAATAAAATAATTTATACACTTAAAGAAAATAACCTATATGAGGAATCATTAATTGTGTTTAAGTCCGATCATGGAAAACCTAATACATACTTTAATAAAAATAATGTAAGAGGTAAAAAAATATTTAACTACGATAACCCATGGGGTTATGATCGATATAGGCCTTTTGTAATGTACAAAAACCCAAATCAAAAAAATAAAACTCTAGTCCAAAATGAAGATTTATTTTATCTTAGTAATCTAAGTCAAATGTATTGTAAATTTTATGAATTTTATAACGACCTAAATATACGTAATTGTTCTTCCATTGAAAATTTCATGAAAAAAAATTATCCAAGTATTAAGACAAGTAAAGATCTTTTATATGTTCCAGAGTCATCAAAAACCTTTATGTACGATGGACATTCTGTATTTCACAACAAAAATTCAATTCATGAAATGGAAAAAATGTTTAATTCTTGGTCTATTGAAAATAAATAATTAAATATTCTAAATTATATTATTAATTTATTTTTGAATATAATAAATCTATATTATTCAACTTTTTTGTTTCCAAAAGATAACTAAAAGAGTTAGATTAATCTTTTGAGAATAATAGTTAAGCCATTATGGATATTAAGATCATTCTCTGAAATTAAAAAATTGATATGAAAAATGCTTTAATAACTGGAATTACCGGTCAAGATGGATGTTATTTAGCAAGTCTTTTGTTATCAAAAGGATATAAAGTCTTTGGTGGTCAAAGACGTAATACTGGTAAGGCATACTGGCGCTTAGATGAACTTGGTATTACTGATAAGATAGAATTTGTAGATATTGATTTAGTAGAGCCATATAATATTGAAAAAGTGTTTGATAAAGTTCAACCAGATGAATTTTATAATTTGGCTGCTCAATCTTTTGTTGAGTTATCATTTGAACAACCACAAGTAACTACAATTACAAACTCCTTAGGTGTCTTAAATATATTAGAGGTCATAAGAAACAAATATCCAGATATTAAATTTTATCAAGCCTCTACAAGTGAAATGTTTGGTAAAGTTACAGAAACTCCACAAAAAGAAACTACAAGATTTTATCCAAGAAGTCCATATGGATGTGCTAAAGCTTATTCACATTATCTTACAGTTAATTACAGAGAAAGTTATAACCTTTTTACTTGTTCAGGAATTTTATTTAATCATGAAAGTCCAATGAGAGGTGAGGAATTTGTTACTAGAAAAACTACAAAAGGTCTGGTGGAGTGGACTAAAACAGGTAAAATTCTCGAGTTAGGTAATTTAGAGTCATATAGAGATTGGGGCCATGCAGAAGATTATGTTCTAGCAATGTGGTTGATGTTACAACAAGATTCCCCAGATGATTTTGTAATATCAACAGGTAATACGATTCAAATAAAAGACTTTATAACAAAATGCTTAGATGAATTAAATATTAACTATGTATTTAAAGGACACGAAGTACTTGATGATAAAGGTAATTACATTATAAAAACAAATCCTAAATTTTTCAGACCAGCTGAAGTTGATTTATTAGTTGGTGATAGTTCAAAGGCATTAGAAAAATTAGGCTGGAAGCCAAAACACACCCTAGAAACTTTGGTAAAAGATATGATAGAGGCCGATTTAAAAAGATATGAATAAAGAGACAATATTTGTTATTTAAATTGGTAAAAATTTTAGAATTATATTTTTTTATAATAACATCGATTTTAAAATGTAATAAATAATACCTACCTAAATACATAATGATTAAATAAATTCTCATGCAAACTTTTAAAAAACTATTATTTTTACTTACACCACATGAACGAAAGCGAGCCGGATTATTGCTTATAATGATCTTAATAATGTCGTTACTAGATATGACTGGTGTGGCTTCTATTTTACCATTTATGGCTGTTTTAACAAACCCTGCTCTTATTGAAACTAACTTAATTTTAAACTATATGTTTGAGGCATCAAAAGTCTTTGGTATCAAAAATGATCAGCAGTTCCTTTTTGCCTTAGGTATTATTGTATTTTCATTATTAATCATATCACTAACTTTCAAAGCTCTTACAACATATGTTCAAGCTAGGTTCGTTCAGATGCGTGAATTTAGTATTGGTAAACGATTAGTGGAGGGATACTTAAATCAACCTTACAGCTGGTTTTTATCACGTAATAGTGCTGATCTTGGAAAAACTATTTTGTCAGAAGTACAACAATTAATTTCTTATGGTATGAGGCCCCTAATGGAATTGATAGCTAAAGGTATGGTTACGCTTGCCCTTGTATTTCTTTTAATTATCGTAGATCCAAAACTCACTCTAATAATAGGAATTGTGCTAGTTGGATCTTATTTACTTATTTTCTATTTTGTTCGTGGCTATCTCAATCAATCTGGAGATAAACGATTGTTAAACAATAAATTACGTTTTACATCTATTAATGAAGCTTTTGGTGCTGCTAAAGAAGTTAAAGTGGGAGGTTTAGAAAAAATATATATTAAAAAATTTTCTAATTCTGCTCAGACTGTTGCAAAAACTCAAGCATCATCAATTGTTATAGCGCAATTACCAAGATTTATCTTAGAGTCCATAGCATTTGGTGGAATTTTACTTTTAATATTATATATCATGGCTCAAACAGGAAGTTTCAACAATGCCTTACCTATTATAAGTTTATATGTTTTTGCTGGGTATAGATTAATGCCTGCATTACAACAAATTTATGAAGCTTTTACACAACTTACTTTTGTAGGCCCTTCACTTGATAAACTTCATGCAGATCTTAAAAATTTAAAATCAATTATTTCAGATCAAGATCAAGAAAAATTATTTTTTAATAAAAATATCACCTTAAAAAATATTTATTATAATTATCCAAATTCATCTAGGACGATATTAAATGATATATCAATAATCATTAATGAAAAATCTATAGTTGGCGTTGTGGGTGCTACAGGCAGCGGCAAAACAACAATGGTTGATATAGTCTTAGGATTACTTGAACCTCAAAAAGGCTCTTTAGAAGTTGATGAGAAAATTATTACAAAAAACAATTCAAGATCTTGGCAACGTTCTATTGGTTATGTACCCCAACAAATTTATTTGGCTGATGACACTGTTGCTGCCAATATAGCTTTCGGTGAAGAAATTAAAGATATTAATTATGAAGCTGTTGAAAAAGCCTCAAAGATTGCAAATTTGCATCAATTTGTGATTGATGAATTACCCAATCAATATCAGACCACAATTGGCGAGAGGGGTGTTAGATTATCAGGTGGTCAACGTCAACGCATAGGTATTGCAAGAGCTTTGTATAATAATCCACAACTTCTAATTTTAGACGAGGCAACTAGTGCGTTAGATAATCAAACTGAAAAAGCAGTAATGGATGCAATAAATAATTTAGGCAAAAATATTACGATAATTGTTATTGCTCATCGTTTAAATACAATAAAGAAGTGCGACAAGATTTTTTTATTAGAAAACGGTCATCTTGTAGGTCAAGGGAGTTTTGAAGAATTAATTAACTCAAATGAGGATTTTAGAAAGAGCACAACTTTCTAAAATACTTATCATAATACAAGTATTATTTATAGTAATCAAAATGATAAAAAGTATTTATAGAAATTCTGCTATACTCTCACAATGTCAAGTTTTCTCTCAACATAGTGACCTCTTTTTGGATCTGAAAAACCAGGATTGTAATTAAGTTCATTATTTTTAAAATGAAAATGAATTACTTGACTTTTTCTTGTTAGTTTATGGTTATTCATTTTAACACCGCCGTGTAATATATTTGCTGCCCAAATAATAACTTGTCCTTTTTTGATATGAAGTTCTTTGGTTTTAAGTTTTTTATACTTAATAATATTTCTTACATATTGCTCATAAACACGATAATTTTTTTCCAATTCTTTTAGATTTACAGCCTGTTTTCTTTTTAAATCTTGGTAATCAATTAAAGGAAGTTTATGGCTTCCAGGCACTACGGTTAATGGACCATTGTTTTTATGAGTATTTTCTAAAGCGACCCATGCACCAACTAAATATTTGTGAGGCATGCTACCAAAATGAATATAATCACTATGAAAAGGCTGTTCTGAACCACCAATAAAATTAATTGTAGAAAAGGGTAGGGGTTTTGAGTCATACATGTAATATAAAAAATTTTTCAAAGTAGGATTATTGGCTAACTTTGCTACATTTTTAGAAAATTTCCAAGCTTCAACTATTCTTGGATATTTGTTGTAATGGTAAATTTTGGGATTAGTTTTAAAATCACCAGTATTTAGTGACTTATCAATGTCTTTATTAATATTATTTATAAAATTATCACTTAGGTTTAAATCTATTACACAATAACCTTTTTCATGCATACTAATTGCATCCTTTTTAAATTTATTATTTTTTTTTGTTTTTAAAATTTCGTAGAAAAATGGCGACTCAAACCATGGTTCATTAATTACATTAAATGACATAATATCTTCATAATATTAAAAAATTATTTGTCAAATTAAAAGTAAATAATCAAAGTTTAAGTATTCTATCATAATACATTTTTTTATCGTTATCCAAAAAATTGTTCAAAATATCATAAAACGTTTTTCTGGGTAATTTTGAAATTCTTCTTTTCATTAAACTTAAGCTATCCCATAATTTCCCCCTCTTTTTTACAAGAAGTTTAAAATCTTCATAACTTAAAGATGTATAGTAAAATGCTTTATTAATATCATCTACCTCAAAATCAGACATAGATAAAGGCCATGTTGAAGAATATGTTTTGGCTCTATATTGACTTCGAAACATATGTTTATATCCTAATAGTTCTGTTCTCTGTTGCCAACTTTTTTGAATTAAAGTAAAAGCACAATCTACTCTCTTTAATTTTAGATTTGAAAAAGCATAATTTGACATTAATGCCATTGCCTCAAGTCCTGCATAAGGTGCCAATAATGGTTCAATCTTTGTATCAGTGAGTAAGGAAATATCACAAGTTTTGTTTACATTATCGATTTTAGATAAAGAAATTACTCCCTTATAAATTTGATTTTTTGTAGATATAATAAGAATTTTTCTTTTATTTTTCTTTGCGTTTATAAAAAATTCTATTTGTTTCTCTTTTGTATTTTTTGATTTTCTATATTTTTTTTCTAAATGTAAGTTCATTGCTGGATTGTTTAACCAATCATACCAAATATCTCCTCCAGCAAATTTTTTCGTAGGCTGACATAAATTTATTGTTTCACCTTTTATTATAATTTTAAGTCTTTGCATGAGTCAAGTCCAACTGATAATACTTGCAGCTGCAGACAATCCTACGCCAAAACCAACTAGCATAACTCTCTGGTTTTTTTTTAACTTATTTCTTTTTTTTAAATCTTGTAAAGCTATCGGAATAGATGATGAAGTAGTATTCCCAATTAAACTATAATTAGCGATTACTTTATTTTTATCCAATTCTAAAATTTTGATTAATTTGTCTATAACTAGTTTACTTGCTTGATGAAATACAAATTGATCGATATCCTCTTTATTGAGTTTATTTTTTTTTAAGATATCATAGAATAGAATTGGGATATTTTTAGAAGTAAAATGAAAAATATTAGAACCTTTCATTTCGATATTGTTATTCTTCTCAATTAAATCAGAAGCTCCTGATCCATCAGTTAAAAAACTAAATTTTAAATCTTTTCTCAAATTATTTTTTTGAACTATGCAAGACGATGCAGCATCACTAAAAATTGTTCTACACGTTCTATTTTGATAATTTATAAATTTACTATAAGTATCGCTACAAACGAATAATGCAGCTTTAATTGTATTAGTACCCAAAAGTGAGTTGATTACTGATAATCCATATACAAAGCCAGAGCAACCTAAACCTATATCAAAAGCGATAATACTTTTTTTTAATTTTAATTGGTCTTGTATCATACATGATACAGAAGGTAACTTCCTTTTTGCAGTTTGGGTCACCACTATTACACAGTCAATATTGTCTTTATTAAAATTCCTAAGACTTTTTTTGCATGATCTAATAGAAAGATTGAGTACATCTTCATCTTCATTTGATAAATAAAGTTTTTTTATTCCTGTTTTTTTTAAAACTTCATTTACATTCCAACTAGGATGACTTTTATTCAAACTTGAAATTGTTAGTTTGTTAGCGCCTAGCTGACTTGATAAATTTGAAATGGAAAGCAATTCAAACCAAAAGCTTATTTTTTTTTAAAACTGTAAATATTTTTCTAACATTATATGCATCAGATAAGTCCTCTATTTTAACAGCTTTTCCTTTAAGAGCTTTATCCAAAGTAAGCAAAATTTCTAAGTGCCCAAGAGAGTCCCACCTTTCGAAGTCTTCATCTTTTGAATTTATTTTTACCTTGCTAGCAGGAACTTTAAGTGCTTTTGCTATGCATGAAATAACTTGTTTTTCTGTCAACATATTAATATTTTACTATTATCAATCAATTTACCATGTCAAAAAAAAATTTGCAATCTAAAACACAAATTTTGATAATTGGAGGAGCTTCTAAAATTGCTCGTGAAGTATTTAAATTAAACCATGAATATGAAGTAATAGGTTTCTCAAAATTTTCTAAAATAAAAGAGATCAAAGAATACAAGTTACTCAAGTACAAAAATATTACACCTATTAAAAAGTATATTAATGAAATTAAAAATAAGAAGATAGTTTTAATATTTATGCAGGCAAATTCAAATTCTAATATTATACTTAATAAAACATCAAGAGAACTCTTAGATGATATGAAATCTAATTTTTTAAATTTTCATGAAATTATAAAATTGGTATTGCCACATATGTTGAAACAAAATTGGGGCAGAATAGTATTTTTTGGCTCATCAAGAGCTTTAAAAACAGATGTTGGTTTGGCAGGATATTCATCAGGAAAATATGCTACACTTGGTTATTGTAAAACATTATCAAAAGAGTACGCAAGGTATGGAATTACTTCAAATTATTTGAGCCTTGGTCTTTTTGATACCCCACTTTATCAAAGTCTTAATAATAAAATCAAAAAAGAACTTTTAAATAATACTGATACAAGAAATTTAGGCGACTATTTTTCAATTTTAAATGCAATACATTTTTTAATTAAATCAAATTATGTAACAGGATCAATAATTCCTATTGATGGAGGTTTTAATTAGTTTCGATGACTAGATATAGCAAAAAACAATATAAAATTATTGACGATAAATTTTCAATTTATATTAATAAAAAAGTATTTGAACCAAACTTAACAACTATGCTTCTAATTGATATGGCTAAAAAGATAATTAAGAATGAAGATAAGGTATTAGATCTCGGATGTGGCTCTGGTGTGATAGGTTGTTATCTCTACAAAAAAAAAATAATTAATTATATTTACGGCTCAGATATTTCTAAAGATGCAGTCAATTGTTCAATATATAATGCAAAAAAATTGACACAAAAGTTTGATATTAGGATATCTAACTCATTTAATAATTGGAATAATGAAAAATTCGATTTGATTATCAATGATATCTCTGGAATTTCTCCACAAATTAATAATATTTCGAAATGGTTTGAATTTGCTCCAAATGATAGTGGTAATGATGGAACTAAATTTACAATAAACATTTTAAATGATTACAAAAATAAAATATTCAATAATGCAAAACTCATTTTTCCAGTTCTGGGATTGTCCAATAGAGATAAAATAATCAACTTTCTAAAAAAAAATAATATAAATTATAAAATCTTATTAAAAAAAGAATGGCCCCTACCAAAAGACTTAGTTAAACATCAGAATATTTTAAAAAAATTAAAAAAAGAAAAAAAGATCAATTATTTTAAAAAATTTTCAATATTATTTACCACTACAGAAATTTTTTATTTAAATAAACACTAATGAATACTTAAAAATAGTGATAATAATATTTAAAAATAATGTTTGATAATTCCTCTATATTAATAACTGGTGGTACAGGTTCGTTTGGTCACAGTTTTGCCTCACTTACCCTTAAAAAATATAATCCAAGAAGATTAATAATTTTTTCACGTGATGAGATGAAACAATGGGAGATGGCAAAATTATTTAAAGATGACTCAAGAGTCCGTTTTTTTATTGGAGATGTTCGTGATAAAGACCGACTTCATCGTGCTTTAGATAATGTTGATTTTGTTGCACATGCGGCTGCCTCAAAGATAGTACCTACTGCAGAGTATAATCCATTTGAATGTGTAAAAACTAACATAAATGGTGCTATGAATTTAATAGATGCCTGCATTGATCAAAAAGTAAAAAAAATTGTTGCACTTTCAACAGATAAAGCAAGTAGTCCAATAAATCTATATGGAGCGTCTAAGTTGGCATCTGATAAACTATTTACAGCAAGTAATTCGTCTTATGCAGAGGGACATAACACATGTTTTTCTGTAGTAAGGTATGGAAATGTGATGGGATCTCGTGGATCGATAATACCTCATTTTATTTCCTTAAAAGATCAAATTGAGTTACCTATTACAGATATAAGTATGTCTCGTTTCATGATTTCTCTTGAACAAGGAGTAGATTTAGTATGGCATGCTTTTAATGATATGCTTGGAGGAGAAATTTATGTAAAAAAGATCCCTTCAATGAAAGTAATTGATATTGCTAAGACAATTGCCCCAAAAGCTAAGTATAAAATAATAGGTATCCGTCCAGGTGAAAAATTACATGAGCAAATGATTAGTAGAGATGATGCTAACTCAACTTATGAGTACCAAAGTTATTATAAAATTCTACCTCAGATAAACGAATGGGCAAATGATAATTTACGAATAAAAGACGGGAAAAGTGTACCAAAGGGTTTCGAGTATACCAGTGATAATAACCTAGAATGGATGAAAAATACTGATTTACAAAAATGGATTGATGCTAACAAGGAATATATCGGTAAAATTTAAATCATGATACCTTATGGTAGGCAAGAAATTACAGAGGCCGATATTGCTGAAGTTGAAAAAGTACTTCGTTCTGATTTTCTTACTCAAGGCCCAGCAGTTCCTAAATTTGAAAAGGCTGTAGCTAATTATTGCAAAGCCTCTTATGCTGTTGCACTAAATAGTGCAACAAGTGCTCTTCATATAGCATGCCTTGCTTTAGATTTAGGGCCTGGTGATTGGTTATGGACATCACCAAATACTTTTGTAGCTTCAGCAAATTGTGGTCGTTATTGTGGTGCTAATATAGATTTTGTTGATATTGATCCAAAAACCTACAATATTTCTACTGAAGCATTAGCTGAAAAATTAAAGCAAGCAGAGTCATTAGGAAAACTACCTAAGATCGTTGTGCCAGTCCATTTCGGTGGTCAACCTTGTGACATGCTCAAAATATATGAATTATCAAAAGATTATGGATTTAAAATTATAGAAGATGCATCGCATGCAATTGGAGCATCTTATAATAAAATTAAAGTCGGCTCTTGCGCCCACAGTGACATCACAGTTTTTAGTTTCCATCCTGTTAAAATCATTACTACAGCAGAAGGAGGTATGACATTAACTAATAACAAAGATATTGCTGATAAGATATCTATATTAAGGACACATGGTATCACTAATGATAAAACAAAAATGAAAAAAAGATCTGAAAATGAAATATGGAATTATCAACAAATTCATCTTGGATTTAATTATAGAATGAATGATATTCAAGCTGTGCTGGGCTTAAATCAACTAAAACGTTTAGATCAATATGTTAAGCGTCGACATGAAATTGCTAAAAACTATGATACAGAATTGAAAGATTTATCTCTTACAACTCCTTGGCAAGCACCTAATACTTATTCAAGCTATCATTTGTATCCAATACTTATAAAATTGAAATCTGGATTTAAAAACCAGAGACAAGTTTATGATGAACTAAGAGATAAAAACATTGCAGTTAACTTACACTATACACCTGTTCACAGACACCCATATTATGAAAATTTAGGATTTAAAAAAAATGATTTTTCTATAGCAGAAAAATTTCACCAAGAAGTTATCAGTATCCCACTTTATGCAATACTACAAGACTCACATCAAGAATATGTAAT
>MDTG01092714.1_pt1 | contig 16788 bp, 15 predicted proteins | sample 811421 | NCBI WGS metagenome assembly MDTG01 (sample SAMN05326645, study PRJNA326480) | marine metagenome | isolation source: seawater | place: Pacific Ocean: South East | collected 2011
ATATCCGTGAACGCGATGAACGGCTCCATGCCGTCGGTGATGCGCTTGCGGATACGGCGTGCGGCCGAGACCAGCATGTTGTGCGCCCGCAGTTTGAGCACCTCGAGATGAAAATCGGCATCCCGCAGGTGGTCTTCGTCGGTCTTGCGCTGAATGACCGGGTTGCCCTCGAGCAGTTCGGTGCGGGCCTTGCCGGCCAGCTCCTTGGCGATGGTGGCCACCAGATTCTGTTCAAAGCCCTTGGCATAGCTGGCCAGCTTGTTCTTGGCCAGCAGCTGCATGAGCACCGTGTTGTCGCCCTCGAATGTCGCGAACACATCGATATCGCGGCGCACGGTGGCGATCTGGTTCTCCGAGAGAAACCCCAGGCCACCACAACACTCGCGTGCCTGCTGGCAGGCATCGATCGCCTCCCACGAGGCCATTGATTTGAGCCCCGCGGCCAGCGTTTCGATATGCCGCGAGTCGGCCTCGGTCCGATTGCGGAACTGCTCGATCAGATCCTCGATCGCGAAATGCAGGGCATAGGTGTGGGCGATCTTTGGAAACAAACGCATCTGATGTGTTCGATAATCGAGAACACGCAGCTCCTTGCCATCGTCGCCGCCGAACTGACGCCGCAACGCGCCGTAGCGGGTGGCGATGGTCAAAGCCTTCTTGGCTGCGGTGACGCAGGCCGAGGCGACGCTGATGCGCCCGCCCACGAGTGTGCCCAGCATCGTGAAGAACCGTTTGTTATCCGAGGCGATCGGGCTTTCGTAGGTGCCGTCGGGTTGTACCACCGCGTAGCGATCAAGCAGGTTCTTGCGTGGAATACGAACCTGGTCGAAGTAGAGCCGGCCGTTATCGACGCCGACCAGGCCCATCTTGGGCCCGCAGTCCTCGATACGCACGCCGGGCGCGGCCTGGCCGTCATCGGTACGAATCGGCACCACAAAGGCATGGACGCCATAGCTTTCGCCGCCGGTGTTGAGCTGGGCGAACACGGTGGCCGCGTGGCCGTCGCGGGCCGCGTTGCCGATCCACTCCTTGCGTGCCGACATGGTGGGCGTATTGAGCACGAACTCTTGCGTGGCCGGATCGTAAGTCGCCGTGGTTTCTAGCTCCTGCACGTTCGAGCCGTGGCCGGATTCGGTCATGGCAAACCCGCCGAGCAGATCCAGCGAAGCGATATCGGGCAGATAGGTCTTGTGGTGCTCGTCGTTGCCCAGAAAGATGATGCTGCCGCCGAACAGACCGAACTGCACGCCGAATTTCACCACCAGCGACAGATCGAACATGGCAAGCGCCATGAAGACATGGATGAAGCCGGCCATATTGCCCTGCCCGCCCACGCTTTCTGGCAGCGCCGAGGCCGCCATATCGCGATGCTCGGCCAAGTGTTGCAGCCAACGCAGCACCCGCGCACGCGCGGCCTCGCTGGTTTCATCGTAGGCGTAGGCAAAGACATCGTGTTCCAGGATGTCACGAACCTGTTGCCATTCATGGGCATAGTCGCCTTCAAGCACGGCCTGAACACGGGCCGGATTGAACCGCGACGGCTGCTCGTTGAACGACTGGCCGACCGGCTGGCCGGCATCCTGAAAGATCTCGGACGACACGCCCATGCCGCTGATGTTGCGCTCCTTGGCATAGCGCCCGACGGCATCCGTGACCTGTGTGCTGTCGGCGCCGTTCATGGCCGCTGACATGGCGGCCAACGAGGGCTGGCGATGACGCACCTGTTCGCGAATACGCCGGCGCAGCACCGAACATTCGGTGGCCGAAGGCGCAGCCTGTGGCGATAACCACTCGTCGAGCACGCGCGCGTCATCGCTGCCCAGCGGGCCGATCGTCCCGGCCAGTTCGCGGATGCGCTGGCCTTCCTCGTTGGCGAGCGTGCCATCGGCCCAGGCGATATAGATCACCGGCAGCAGTGGCCGTAGGTGCTGGCTGTCGATCAGTGCATCAAGACGCTGGCTCATGGCGGTTTTCCGATCCGAAAAGACATCTTGTCTTTTGTACCAGAAATCCGCCGTGATCAATCCTTATCACGGCGCTTTTCATTGATCGGCCGTCGACGATTGAAAACACCGATCGACGGCCGGCGATCACTGCTACGGCGTGCCGCTCAGAAATAGCGCGCTCGCCTTGGTCCCGATGCGCGCGCACAGGCGACGGGCCGTATCGTCATCGGCTTTATCGAGCGTGAAGTGCCGATCCTGGGCACTGGTCAGAATACCCTTCCGGCCGTGGATGAACCCGGCCTCCTGCGAGACAACTTCGCGCCCGCCTTGTGCTTCGATCAGCGCTTCAGCGGTCCTCTGCGTCGCGTTGTCGGCCAGCCCCCGGTCGTTACAGTAATCAAGCACACCGGCGATATTGGCCGGCGCGCCGAGCTCAAACGAGCCGGTCACCAACTGGCTCAGCAAGGCACTTCCGGCCGGGGCCGGGGTCATGTTGTGGTCGGCCGAGGCCCGGGTTTCATTCGGGTAATCGGTTTCGATCTTGTCCTGGGCAAAACTCGTCGTGGTGGCGACAGCCAGTAGAGAAAGCGATGCCAGCACCGCCGCGACCGAAGAATTCAAAGACATGGATGACGTCCTAAAGAAGTTGCCGGACACATTTTTCTAACCGAATCGCACCAGTCGCGACAATCGGCGTATTGCACGGCCGCTCGCAGTCACCGTCAGACGCGGCCGAATCACAACCCGGTATGATTTGACTGATATACGATTTGCCTGCGCCAGTCGCAGCTTTGATTACCATCGTTTCGAAGGATTGCCATGATCATCCCTACCATCCCTCGATTTAGACAGATCTTCACCGACCTGTGGCGGCCGCTGACTGTCATGTTTTTTTGGGACGTGCTGGTAACCATCGTCTACTTTGCACAGCCCGAAGGTTATACCGATTTCCAGTCTTCTGCGCTATCGAAAACCACGCTGACTCTGTTCGGTACGGTCGTTGCGCTGTTTCTGGGCTTTCGATCGAACTCGGCGTACGCGCGCTGGTGGGAAGGCCGTATTCTCTGGGGGTTGATGATCAACGCCTCGCGCAACATCAACCGCTGTGCCCTGTCGTTCATCGGCGCCGCGGACGAGCGCGCGCGGGCACTGCGGGATCGCGTCATTATCAACCAGTGTGCCTATGTCCACGTGCTGCGCTGCCAGCTGCGCGGCACCGATCGGGAAGAGCCGGCACGACGACTGCTCGACAAGGCCGACGCCGATCACGCGTTGAAGTTCACCAACGCCGCCAATGCCCTGATGAACGACTCTGCAATGGCCGTCGAACAAGCCCGCCGGGAAGGCTATATCGACACCATGCAACAGAACCGTATCGAGGCCATATTCATCGATATCCTCGACTCCCAGGGCGGCATGGAGCGGATCAAGAAGACCCCGCTGCCCATGCAGTATCGTCTGTTTCCGCAGCTTTTCGTGCGCGTGTTCTGTGTGTTCCTGCCAATCGGTATGGCCCCGTATCTGGGCATCTGGACACCGATCGGCTCATCACTCGTCGCGCTGATGTTTCTGGCGGCACTGCGCATCGGCGACGACTTGGTCGACCCCTTCGCCAATACCGCGCACGACCTGCCGCTACACGCCATGTGCTGCACCATCGAAGTCGATCTCATGGAAGGTATCGGGCGTAAGCCGCCGAAGATGCCGGAGCCAGTCAACGGCGTCCTCTGGTAGCCCCCGGGCGCGTCCGGCGGGCCGACATCCAGGGATGACGCACGCCGGACGCTGTCATACACTGTGTGTCTCGCGCCCGTAGCTCAGCTGGATAGAGCACCGGCCTTCGAAGCCGGGTGTCGCAGGTTCGAATCCTGCCGGGCGCACCAATATTCAGGCGGGTCTTCAGGCTTTCCGAAGTCGAAACGCCCGGTCGAAGCCCATTCGAACCTGCGACACAATCCATCAGTCAGGTTCGACGGCTTCCCCCGCCCCAGCGCTGTTCATGCGTGGATGAGCCGGCCGTAGCCTCGGCCAACACACGAGACCCGGTGAACATCACCCGGTCATTCAGCGCCGCGCACGCCTCTGGTCGCGCCAGATCTTTGCCACGAGCGTTATCACCAGCGCCGCTCCCAGCACCTCGATGATGGTCGTCACGATATAGCCCGCCATGAGGTTGCCGTCTCGGGCAAGCCAGAAAAGCGGGCTGAGCACGACCGACAGCACAATCGGCGTCCAGATCGTCAGCAGCCAGCGATCCGCCCAGGCAATAAGGCTTGAGCGCGGTTTGGAATCAGACATGATGCCTCGCAGCACGTGTGGGTCGTTTCGATGAGTATACGGGCCCGCCCGAATTGCCTCCAGGCGGCTCGGCCGGCCGTAGAAATCGCCAATCCCTTGTTGGCAAATGGTTTTTGGCGCTCTAGACTGCACGTTTATACAAGATTTGCCGTAGTGGCCAATTTTCGTACGCATATCTCTGTTGCCGCCGGCATCGGCGCGGCCGCGACCAGTTATGGCTTGTATATCGGGCTTTGGCCGTTGGCGCATGCCCCCAGCCTTGTGTTGTTGACTGCGCTGGGCGGCGTGATGCCGGACATCGATGCCGACAAGTCGCGTTCGGTTCGCTTGATTTTCACGGTGCTGGCGATCGTGGCGGCGTTCATCGCGCTGTCGATTGGCCGTGCTTATCTTTCGATGGCTGTGGCGCTGTGCGTGGCACTTGGCCTGTACGTGGGCATTCGCGATGCCGTGAGTGTGATATTTCGGCTCACGACGCGTCACCGGGCAAGCTGGCATTCCCTGCTGGCCAGCGGCGGTATATCGGCAGCCACCGCCGCCTTGAGCTATCACTTTTTCGCCCAGGGACCGCGGCTTGCCTGGATCGACGGCGGGGCCATGTGTCTGGGCATGCTGATTCATCTGGCACTGGACGAGTGTTTTTCGATCGATCTCGAAGGCGCGCGCCTCAAGCGGTCGTTCGGCACGGCACTCAAGTTCTTCGATTATCGGCGCCCGGTCGCAACCACGCTGATGGTCGGCGCCGTCGTCGCGCTGTGGCCGTGGCTGCCGCCTTGGCCCTACGCTGCGGATAGACCCGCAGGGCACTGCACCAGCCCGGTGGCCGCACAATCGACACCAACGGCCGTGGCTGACATCTTGTCGGTCTTTGCCCCGAACAACCTATGATCACGCCGACGCTCGTTGAGGCCGTGCCGGATATCGCCACCTATCGTCGTCTACGCCATGAGGCCGGCATGACCGATCGCCCGCCGTGCGCCGCAGCAGCGGGCCTGGCCGGCAGCCTCTACAGCGTGATTGCATTCGTGGATGAGCGTGCGGTGGGTATGGCCCGGGTGATCGGCGACGGCGGCTGTTTCTTTCAGATCTGCGATGTTGCCGTGGTCGCTCGGCGACAGGGCTGTGGTATCGGCCACGCACTGATGACACGGCTGACGAACTGGCTGGACGAAAATGTCTGTGAAAGCGCATTCGTCAGTCTCATGGCCGACGGTGAGTCGCATCGCCTGTATACGCGCCACGGCTTCGAGTTCAGTGCCCCGAAGGCACAGGGCATGGTCTATCCGCGACGCTTCAGGCGCCGCCAATAACGCTTTTTTGTATCATGCAGAGTTTCGCGGCGATCGCTGCCCGTCGGCTTTCGTTATCATGCGCCGCGCACCGTATTCATGCCTTAGCCGGCCCGCCCGGCCGACCGGAGACGCTCACAGTGGACACGCCTTCCTTCGATATCCGCCCGACGATCACGCCGACGGCCGCGAACGTGCGCGACGAGATCCTCTCAGCCCCCGGGTTCGGACAGTACTTCACCGATCACATGGCCCACGTGCGCTGGACATCCGATGCCGGCTGGCACGGTGCCGAGCTGCGTCCCTATGGGCCATTGACGTTCGACCCGGCTTCGCCGGTCCTGCATTACGCTCAGGAGATCTTCGAAGGCCTGAAAGCCTATCGACACGGCGACGGCTCGGTCTGGTGCTTTCGCCCCGAGCGTAATGCCGCGCGGTTTCGTCAGTCGGCCGACCGGTTGGCCCTGCCGCGTCTGGATGACGCAACGTTTATCGAATCACTTCGAGTGCTGGTCGAAAAAGACACTGCCTGGGTGCCCACACCGCAGGATGCCAGCGAGGAGTGCAGCCTGTATCTGCGCCCGTTCATGATCGCCAACGGTAAGTTTCTGGGCGTGAAACCGGCGACAGAGGTCGACTATTACCTGATCGCCTCGCCGGCGGCGTCTTACTTCAAGGGTGCAGGCAAGCCGGTCTCTATCTGGCTGTCCTCGCACTACAACCGCGCAGCGCCGGGCGGCACGGGCTTCGCCAAGACCGGTGGCAACTATGCCTCATCGCTCGTGGCCCAGCAGGAAGCCATTGATCGCGGCTGTGACCAGGTCGCTTTCCTGGACGCAGCCGAGAACAAATGGGTCGAAGAGCTGGGCGGCATGAACCTGTTCTTTGTCTATCGCGACGGGCGGCTGGTGACGCCGGCGCTGACCGGCACCATTCTCGAGGGTGTAACGCGCGATTCGGTGCTGACGCTGGCCCCGGAACTGGGGCTGACCCCGGAGGAACGCGCCATCAGTATCGACGAATGGCGCGATGGCATCGCCTCGGGCGAGATCGTGGAGGTCTTCGCCTGTGGCACGGCGGCCGTGATCACGAGTATCGGCCAGCTCGTCACCGAGAACGAGACCATCGAAAGCCCGGGCGGCAACGAGATCAGCCAGCGCCTGCGCACCCACCTGCTGGATATCCAGTACGGCCGCGCGGCGGATACCCATGGCTGGCTGACCCAGCTGGCGTGATCACCACCGAGCCGGCCGGCGTTATCGCCCCGCCGGCTCGGCGCCGATCCAGCGGGCAATCAACGCATCATAAGCCGGGCGGCTCCGGAACTCGGCCAGTGCCGCGGCAAACGTTTCGGCAAGCCGGGGTTCGTCTTTTCGCAGCGCGATTCCCATGCCTTGATCGATCGGCTGGGCTGGCGCAAGCGTGCGATAACGCGCTGTCGATGAATTGAACATGTGCTGGCCGACCACACGGGTGACGAACGCCGCATCCAGGCGATGCGCGTCGAGATCGAGCTGGATGTCCATGACCGAGCGATACCGTTTGATATCCGCAATCTCGCCGTAGGTCCGGGTGACATACCGATCATGCACCGTGCCGCGCTGCACGCCGAGGGTGTGGCCGGCAAGCGTTTCCGGCTCGATACGGTCGAGGTCACTGGCGATCGGCACGAACCAGGCCGACGCCAGCTGGAGATATGGCCCCACGATACGAAACCGGCGCAGGCGCTCAGGCGTGATCGCCATTGCCGACAGAATCACGTCGTACTTGCGCGCCATCAGGCCCGCCACGATACCCTCCCAGGCCTGTACGACCCAACGACAATCGAGCTCGGCGATCCGGCACAGCGCATCGCCCAGGGCGATATCGAATCCCGCCAGGCTGCCGTCAGGGCGTTCGAATTCCATCGGGGCATACGGCAGATCCAGGGCAATGCGCACCGTGGGGGTCTCGTCAGCAGCCACGGCCACAGTCGGGTTAAGCAGGCCCATGACGAGAATGAGCCCGCCGGCTCTGAAAATATTTTTTTTCTTCATCCTGACAATGTGGCTCATGCGGCCGCAGGAAATCAATATTACCGTTGGCGCGGCGTGTGGCACCATCGCGTTGTCCGGAGCACTGTATATTCCGCTTATCGCCCGTCGCCGGTAGCGCGCTTATGTCGACTCAGTATTTATCGCTGGCCACGCCGCTCGGAGCGCTACAAGTTCTTGGCAGCGATGCCGATGTGCGTGTTATCACGTTCGATCTCCCCGGCCCGCCGGCCGGCACGGTCGACGCTGCTCCGGGCTCGCCCGTCCACCAGGCCGGCGAACAGCTTCGCGCGTATTTCAACGGGCAGCGCGATGTGTTCGATCTGGCGCTCACGCCGATCGGCACCGCGTTTCAAAAGCGGGTCTGGGCGTTGTTACAGACGATTCCGGCCGGCCAGACCCGAGGTTACGGCGAAATAGCAACGGCACTGGGCCAGCCCGGGGCCGCACGGGCTGTGGGCCTGGCCAACGCGCGCAACCCTATCGCCATCGTGATTCCGTGTCATCGCGTCATCGGTGGCCGCGGCGCCCTGACCGGCTACGCCGGCGGCCTCGATCGCAAGATCTGGCTGCTCCGTCGCGAAGGGCATGCGATCGATGAACGCCGGCAGCATATCGATCCGCACGCACCCCGTGAGCATGCCGCCCGCGCGCGCTATCCCAGCGGCGGCGGGCCGAGTTCGTCCAGCAACTCGGACAGCCGAACATAGGCCCGGTTTCGATAAGCGATCAGCTCCGGGATTTTATCGGCCGGCACATCCGTGAAACCGCCGCCGCTCTTGGTGCCGAGTTTGCCCCGCTCGACCAGTTCGGAGAGCGCGCGCGGCGTGGCGAAACGCTCGGGAAAGTCGGATTGCAACGACTGATAACAGAAGTTATAGACGTCCAGGCCGGCCATATCCGCGATCGCGAACGGGCCGAAGAACGGCAGCCGGAACCCGAAAGTCGTCCGTACGAGCGTATCGATATCCTCGGCCGAGGCCACGCCCTCTTCCAACAGTTGGGTGGCCTCGTGAAATAGCGCATATTGCAGCCGGTTGAGCACAAAGCCGGTCACGTCGGAAACGACAGCTGTCTCCTTGCCCGTCTCGTGGACGATGGCACAGGCAGTATCGACGACGTCTTGACGCGTGCCGGCATGCGGAATGATCTCGACACCCGGCACGAACGGCGACGGATTAGAGAAATGCACACCCAGGAAACGTTCTGGCGCCACGACAGCCTCGGACAGTGTCGCGATCGAGATGGTCGACGTATTGGAAGCGATGATCGCCTGACCTGGAGCCGCTGCACTGATGCGCTGCAAGGCATCGTGCTTGATCTCGATTTTCTCCGGTACGGCTTCTTCGATGAAGTCCGCGTCGCAGACAGCCGTCTCGATATCCCGAGCCGCGCTCACACGGGCATCGATACGCTTGACGGCATCCTTGGGGAATAGGCCATCGGCCGCGAAATCCGCTGCCTCCTCGAGCAGGCGCTTTCGGTTGTCTTGTGTGACCTCGTAGGACACATCAGCGATATGCACCTCGGCCCCGGCCAACGCCATGACCTGAGCGATACCACCGCCCATGTCCCCCGAGCCGATGATGGCGATCTTGCGTGTCATAACATGCTCCTTGACGAATATCAGTTCTGACGGACCCGGCTCTTGCCGGGGATGTAATCGGGCGTGCGCGGCAAGATCTGCTCACGTAGATAGCGCTGATTCGACGCCGAGACCGACAGCCCGTCACCGCCGTAGTGCTCGCAGCAGATCACGCCCTGAAAGCCGTTGGCGATCGCGATCTCGAACGCCTTGCGGTAGCTGATCACCCCCGACTCCAGCGGCGCCGGCATGGCGACATACATGTCGCGCGCGACGTCCTCGTCGCGTTGATAATTCTTCACGTGCCAATAGTTGGCATAGGGTGCAGTCTTCTCGATCATCGACTGCCAGCTTTCGATCGGCCGATGCAGGCGCACGAGGTTGCCAATGTCCGGGTTCAGGCCCACGGCCGGATGGTCGATTGCGGTAACCAGGGCCACAGCGGAATCGGCGGTGCCGAGATACGTGTCTTCGTACATCTCCAGCGACAGAATCAAGCCGTTGTCCTCGGCGTGCTTGCCAAGCTCGCGCAGTCGCGCGACGGCCAGCTCCCACGTCTGGCGATCATCCGGGTCGCGATAGCCATCGACCGTCCAGAACCAGAGCTGGCGCTTCTGAGCCTCGGTCAGCGCCTGGTGCAAGCCGACCGAGACCACCCTGGCGCCCAGCGCCGCTGCGGCATCGAGGGTGCGATGGCTGTAAGCCAGGTTGGCCTCGCCGTGCTCGGCATCGATCACGCTGCTGCGAACCACCGAAATCGCCGGCAGGCCGACGCCGATATCGTCGGCCGTCTGGCGTAAATCCTCGATCTGGCCTTCGCTCAGATCGCCCGGTCGAACCCAGCCGTCGAACAGATCGACGTCATCGAAACCGGCATCACGCACTTCGGCGAAAACGCCGGCCCAGTGCTCGACGCCGGCAGCGTTGACGTGACGACCGTCCGCCAGGTGATCGGGAAACTGCAACAGCGCGGCTGTAATCGGCCAGTCTGTAGCGGTATAAGGCATGCTCTACTCCTTTCATGGATACGCGAACACAAAACGCGGCATCGGGTGTCAGACAACAAACAGGTCAAGCAGCATCACCATCGCGATGCCGATGAGCCCGATCAGGGTTTCGACCACGGTCCAGCTCAGGAGCGTCTGTTTTTCGGTCATGCCGAAATACTGCTTGACCAACCAGAAACCGGAGTCGTTGACGTGCGAGAGAACGGTGGCCCCCGAAGCGATGGCGACAGTCATCAACCCCAGCATCGGCCCCTGTAGCTCCAGCGATGTGATCACCGGCGCCATCAGCCCCGCGGCCGTGATCATGGCCACCGTGGCCGAGCCCTGGATGACCCGAACCCCGGCAGCGATCAAGAATGCGAGCAGCAACGGTGAAAGCGAGCTCGTCGCCATGGCATGGCCCACCACGTCGCCCACGCCCGAGGCGATCAGCATCTGCTTGAAGGCGCCCCCTGCGCCGGTCACCAGAATGATCACCCCGGCTGGCTCAAGCGACTTCGTGGCCGTGCTGAGAATCTGTTCACGCGTGAGACCACGACAGGTGCCCAGTGCATAAAACGCCACCAGTGTGGTGATCAGCAGTGCCACGATCGGGTCGCCCAGAAAATCGAGGGTCGAACGCAGCGGATTGTCTTCGGCCAGCAGTACGCCGCTCATCGTGTTGAACAGGATCAGAATCAACGGCAGCAGGATGATCGAGGCGATCAACTTGAAGCTCGGCAGGCCCGCAACATCTTCGCGCGGCGGTGTCACGCTCATGGTCTCCGGCACCCGGACATCGATGCGCCTGGCGATGAACCGCCCGAACAACGGCCCGGCGATGATCGCAGCCGGCATGCCGCAAACCACGCCGAAGATGATCACCCAGCCGAGATCGGCGTGGATCAGGCTGGCCACCGCGATCGGGCCTGGCGTCGGCGGAATGAAGGTATGAGTAACGCCCAGACCGGCCAACAGCGGAATGCCGTAAAACAGCAGCGATCGATTAGCCCGCTGCGATAGTGCATATACCAGCGGCACGAGGATGATGAAGCCCACGTCCAGAAACACCGGGATCGCGACCAGAAACCCCGTGACCGACATCGCCCAGGGCACGCGGTCCGGGCCGAACCGGGCAATCAGGGTATGGGCCAGCCGATCCACGCCGCCGGATATTTCGAGCATGCGCCCGAACATCGCGCCCAGGCCGACCACCGTGGCCACGAAGCCCAGCGTACTGCCCACGCCTTTCTCGAGATTGTCCACGACCTCGGACAACGGCATGCCGGCAACGACGGCCACGACCAGACTGACGAGCAGCAACGAGACAAAGGCATGCAGGCGCAGCCACATCACCAGCACCAGAAGCAACAGAATGCCGGAGGCGGCCGCGGCTAGAAGCCAAATGGCGTCGGTCATGAACCAATATGAAGATCAGGCCAGTGAACATACGCTAATCTTTGTTCAACATTTAAGTCAGGACGACTTTTGTCTTACAGCCCGCGTGAGCGAAGCCGTTCGGTGGCTCGGGCATCACTGCCCATCCGGGGCGTCGGCGCCATCGATCATGACCGTACCCGCGTATCGTGCGGCTCGTGTTCGAACCGGTGTTAAAATGGCCAACATATAAGTGCCTGATCTCACAAAAGCAGGAGTCCGATGCCCCGCCACGCTCACAAATCCGAACACAATCTCAGCGAGCAGCTGGCCTCGGAGATTCTTGCCGGGCACTACCAGCCGGGCGACCTCATCCCGAAAGAGATGGAGATCTGCGCCGCATCCGGCTTGAGCCGGACAGTCGTGCGTCGTCATCTGGGCCAGCTGGTCGACGCCGGCCTGATCGAACGAATATCCGGCTACGGCTCTCGTGTCCGCGAAGTCTCGGAATGGCATATTCTTGATCCAACGGTCACGCGCTGGCTATCGCGCTACGCCGCGCCCAACCAAGAGATACAGCGCGAAATCCTGTCGTTCCGGCTGAGCGTCGAGCCCCAGGTCGCCATGGTGGCGGCACAACACGCAACGGCCCGGGATCTGGTGGCGATCGAAGAAGCGTTCGAGGGCATGGCCCGTCACATGAGCGAACACGGGCTGCCCGAAACCCGACGTCTACACAGCGAATCGGACGTGGCGTTCCATGTCGCTATCTATCGTGCGACCCACAACATCGTCTGGGCCCAGCTGTCCCATATCCTGCGGCCGTCGATCGATCTGCTCGTAGTCGAATCCAACATCAGCGCGACCGATCCAGATCAAAGCCTGGAGCGCCATCGTCAGTTGATGGAAGCGATCCGTCTACGCCAGCCCAGCGCGGCATTTCATGCTGCCTATGCCGTACTTGAGGGCACGAGCTTTGCGCTCGGCCTCAAGCACGATAGTCACGATCTGACGCCCAGCTGATCAATCGCAGCCGGCGTTCGCTCGGCTGCGCTCCTGCCTCGAAAACCGGCCCGTTGCGGATACTTCTTTTCCGCAAATGCGGAGCCGTGCCCGGAACCAACGCACTGAAAGGCTTTGTTCTTTTGCGTTTTTGCCTGTAACGCGCTGCCCATCTCTACGACCAAAGCAGTGTTCCCTTACAAATGTCCAACTTATAAAAACTATTGTTGAACTTATTCGCCGGGCTGGGCATCGCTCGGGCCAGCGCGGCGATACGCACACTACGGGCTGTCGACCGCCGCACGGCAGACGTGTGGATTCAGTCGTCGGCGTGCCACGACGCGCTGGCTATCCGGTTGCCGAACGGCGCCCGGTTTTATCGAACAATACAGCCGCCGGCCCGTCCGGCCCGAATCGAGGAGACACGAATGAGTGATGCAAGCACGGCCGCCGAGGCCAGCCGACGCAATCAGGTTGTCATCGTGACCTGTTGCGTAGCTGCCATCGGCGGTTTTCTTTTTGGTTTCGACAGCGGCGTTATCAACGGCACCGTCGACGGCCTCAAGCAGGCCTTCGGCGCCAACAGCGCCGGCACCGGTTTCGCCGTGGCTTCCATGTTGCTCGGCTGTGCACTTGGTGCCTTCTTCGCCGGGCGACTGGCCGACCTGGTCGGCCGCCGCACACTGCTGCTTGTCTCGGCCGTTCTGTTCATCATCAGCGCCTGGGGCTCGGGCGTCGCCGGTACGGCCATGATGTTCGTCGTCTATCGCGTATTGGGTGGGCTGGCGGTCGGCGCGGCGAGCGTCATGTCGCCGGCCTATATCAGCGAAATCGCCCCGGCGGCTGTACGCGGCCGGCTGGCGACCGTCCAGCAGATCGCCATCATCGGCGGGCTGTTCTTCTCTTTTCTCAACAACTATGTCTTGGCGCATATCGCCGGCGCGTCCACCGAAGCGCTGTGGTTCGGCTACGAAGCCTGGCGCTGCATGTTCTGGATGGAACTGCTGCCGGCCATCGTCTTTCTCGTTGCACTGATGTTCATTCCCGAAAGCCCGCGTTATCTCGTGGCCGCCGGCCGACGAGACGATGCCCACAACGTGCTCCGGAAAGTCCACGCCGCCGACGATGCACAGCGTCGTCTGGGAGAGATCGAACAGTCGCTCTCACTGACGCGGCGCCCGCGGCTGCTGGATATCGTCAATACCTCGAACAACAACCTGTATCGCGTGGTCTGGGTCGGTATCGGTCTGGCCGTCTTCCAGCAGCTGGTGGGCATCAACGTAGTGTTCTATTACGGCGCGGTGCTCTGGCAGGCAGTTGGTTTCTCCGAAAACGATGCCTTGCTCATCAATGTAATCAGCGGCGCAGTGAGCATCTTCGCCTGCCTCGCCGCGATCGCGGTGATCGATCGTGTGGGCCGAAAGCCGCTGCTCTGGGTCGGTTCGGCCGGTATGACAGTGACCCTGGGTCTGATGGTCTATGCCTTTGCCAGCGGCGCGCTTGTCGACGGCAGCCTGGCATTGCCCGGCCGCATGGGCCTCTTGGCCCTGATCTCGGCGAATGCCTATGTCTTCTTCTTCAACGCCTCCTGGGGCCCGGTGATGTGGGTCATGCTCGGCGAGATGTTCCCTAACCGCTTACGTGGTTCAGGCCTGGCGATAGCCGGTCTGTGCCAGTGGTTGGCCAACTTCGCCATCACTCTCACCTTCCCGATCATGCTGGCCGGCGTCGGTCTGGCCGGTGCATACGGCTTCTATGCGGTTTGTGCTCTGCTCTCGTTGATCTTCGTCGTGTTCTTCATCCGTGAGACCAAGGGCCGAGAGCTCGAGGAAATGGGTTACGAGTAGCCGGCGCACTCGCGCTCGCTGACGGATATCACTCATCGGCTGCTGCGAACCGAAAGACGGTGACAGCCGGTGGGTATCAACTGCTATCGCAACGAGAATCGTTCATGAGCCAATTCGCTATTTATCCGAGCCTGGCCGGGCGGCCGGTGTTCATCACGGGCGGCGCCAGCGGCATCGGTGCCGGGCTCGTCGCTGCCTTCGCCCGCCAGCAGGCAGTCGTGCACTTCGTCGATATCGACGCTGCGGCCAGCCAAGCGCTGGTAACCCACCTGCATGCCGAATCTTGCGCTTATCGCGTGAGCTTCGATCACTGCGATATCCGCGACGTGGCGGCTCTGCAGCGCAGCATTCACCATTTCGAGGCCAATCAGGGACCGATCCGGGTACTGGTCAACAATGCCGCCAACGACGACCGCCACGACTGGCGCGAAGTCACCCCTGACTACTGGGACGACCGCATGGCCATCAACTTGCGGCCCCAGTTCTTCGCCATTCAGGCAGCCGCACCCGGCATGGCGCGTGCCGGCGGTGGCTCGATTATCAATTTCGGCTCCATCAGCTGGAAGGTCGCGCTGGGCGAGATGCCGGGCTACACGACCGCCAAAGCCGCCGTTCACGGCTTAACCCGCACCATGGCGCGGGATCTCGGCGAATCGGCCATCCGCGTGAACACGGTCATTCCCGGCGCTGTTCTCACCGAGCGCCAGCTCGATAAATGGATCACGCCGGAGGACAAGATGCATCTGGCATCCGTTCAATGTCTCAAGCGGCATCTCGCGCCGGAACACGTCGCACCCACCGTGCTGTTTCTAGCCGCCGACGACAGCGCGCAGTGTACGGCCCATGAATACTTTGTGGATGCCGGTTGGGGCTGAATCCGACGACCGCCGGCGCAACAGCGTGGACGCGGCGCAATCCTGCGCTTAGTGGCCGCCGGAGGTATCGGCGTGCCGGTCGGCGGTGTCGGCATAGCGCGCTTTCTGAGCGTCGGTAGCCGGTTCTTGATATGCCGCCTTGAACTGGTCATAGGGCATGCCATAGACCCGTTCGCGGGCGGTTTCATAGTCGATGGCCACGCCGCGGGCGTCCAGCTCGGCCATATACCATTTGGACAAGCAGTTTCGGCAAAAACCAGCCAGGTTCATCAAGTCGATGTTCTGTACGTCGGTGCGTTGTTGCAGGTGGGCCACTAGATCGCGAAAGGCTGCGGCCTCGGCTTCGATACGGGTTGGGTCGTCCATAAGAGTTTCCTTGTCACAGGGTGCATGCGCCGCACCCGTTTATACGTCACACACGAAAAACCCCGTGACTCGCGCGAGCCACGGGGTCGATTCAACACGGGCACGACCAATGATCGTGCCCGGTGACCAGCGGCTTACAACGAAGCGCTGTTCTTGTCAGCGACGTCGAAGCGGTCATGCATCATGACCTTGTTCCAGGCCGCCACGAAGTCACGAACCAGTTTCTCCTGGCCGCCCTTCTGGGCATAGAACTCGGACAGCTGACGCAGCTGCGAGTTGGCACCGAAGATCAGGTCGCACCGGGTGGCCTTGAACTTGGTCTCGCCCGACTTGCGGTCATTGAGCGTGAACTCCATGCCTTCTTCATCGACCTTCTTCCACTCGAAATCGGGCGAAGTCAGGTTCAGGAAGAAGTCGTTGGACAGCACGCCCGGCTTGTCGGTGAACACGCCGTGCTGCTTGTAGTGGCCCTCGGTGTTGACGTCCAACACGCGCAGGCCGCCGACGATGGCCGTCCATTCCGGAGCCGACAGACCCAACAGCGCCGCGCGATCCAGAAAGATACGCTCCGGGGCGATGTTGTAGTTGATGTCCGAGCGATGGAAGTTGCGGAAACCATCGGAGACCGGCTCCAGCCAGCGGAAAGCCTGGTTGTCGGTCTGCTCGTCCGTGGCGTCGTTACGCCCCGGGGTGAACGGCACGTGGATATCCACGCCGGCGTCCTTGGCGGCCTTCTCGACCGCGGCACAGCCGGCCAGCACGATCAGATCGGCCTGCGAGATCTTCTTGCCCGACTGCGCGCCATCAAAGTCGTTCTTGATGCCGGCCAGCGTGGTCAACACCTTGTCCAGCGTGGACGGGTTGTTGACCGGCCAGTTCTTCTGCGGATCCAGACGGATACGCGCGCCGTCGGCACCACCACGCTTGTCCGACGTACGGAACGTGGAGGCCGATGCCCATGCTGTGCCGGCCAGCTCGGAAACCGTCAGGCCCGAGTCCAGAATCTTGGCCTTCAGATGCTTGACGTCTTCGGCATTGACCAGCTCGAAATCCACGGCCGGAATCGGATCCTGCCACATGAATTCTTTTTCCGGCACTTCCGGGCCGAGATACCGGGCACGCGGGCCCATGTCACGGTGCGTGAGCTTGTACCAGGCCTTGGAGAAGGCTTCGGTGAAGTAATC
>MDTG01018373.1_pt1 | contig 16785 bp, 22 predicted proteins | sample 811421 | NCBI WGS metagenome assembly MDTG01 (sample SAMN05326645, study PRJNA326480) | marine metagenome | isolation source: seawater | place: Pacific Ocean: South East | collected 2011
ACTTTATCTTTGGCATCTTCAAAATCTTGCATTGTAACAAGTCTTTTGTTTCTTCTTGCAGCCAATAAAGCGGCCTCATTGGAAAGATTAGCTAGATCTGCTCCAGAAAATCCAGGTGTCCCTCTTGCTATAACTTTGATGTCAACGTCAGGAGCTAAAGCTAATTTCCTAGTATGAACCTCTAAAATCATATTTCTTCCTTGTATATCAGGGTTAGGTACAACCACCTGTCTGTCAAATCTGCCTGGTCTTAAAAGTGCTGGATCCAAAACATCTGGGCGGTTTGTGGCTGCTATTAATATTACTCCTTGGGTTGAATCAAATCCATCCATTTCAACTAACAATTGGTTTAAAGTCTGTTCTCTCTCATCATTACCTCCACCTAAGCCAGCGCCTCTGTGTCTTCCAACAGCATCTATCTCATCGATAAATATAATACAAGGTGCATTTTTCCTCCCTTGTTCAAACATATCCCTAACTCTACTCGCTCCAACGCCAACAAACATTTCAACAAAATCTGAGCCTGAAATGGAAAAGAAGGGAACGTTAGCTTCACCTGCGATGGCTCTAGCTAGTAAGGTTTTTCCAGTGCCAGGAGGACCCACTAGGAGTGCCCCTTTTGGTATTTTGCCACCAAGCCTCTGAAATTTAGTTGGATCTTTAAGAAATTCCACAATTTCTTCTAACTCAGCTTTTGCTTCGTCAATACCTGCCACATCCCTAAATGTAACTTTATCTTTATTTTCATTTAAAAGCTTGGCTCGAGACTTTCCGAAACCCATTGCTCTTCCGCTTCCAGATTGCATCTGTCTCATAAAAAATATCCAAACACCAATTAATAAAAGCATTGGGAACCAGGAAATTAAAATGTCAAGCAGCCCGGGAGAACCTTTATCTAGCGGAAGTGCGTTTATTTCAACATTATTTTTTTCTAACTTATCGATGAGATTTAAATCATTTGGAGCATATGTTGTAAAGTTAGATCCATTAGAATATTCGCCTTTAATATAATTACCTCTTATTTCGACTCGCGAAATATTACCATTTTTAAGCTCAGTAAGAAAATTTGAGTAGGATACAGGAACAGATCGTTGTGAAGACTCGTTTGCTTTGTAGAAGTCAATAATTAGAAAAACTAGGAAGCCAATTAGAAGCCATACTGCAAGATTTTTTAGTAAGTTATTATTCATATGTTACATATAATTATATATATTATAAACTCAATTAATATTTAAAAATTTTTTTTTGTTAACGGGACTTTTGGATAAAACGTTACTTTTAGAGAATTTTTTAAAAGTTCCGAGCAAGAGGATAAATAAGGTATTAAAAAGTCATTTTTGATTTTTAAAATTGGTAATGTTTTCAAAATATCAAATGTAATTTCTTTCCTTTTTCTTATTAAATCAAACTTTTTCTTTAGTTTTAACCAAATCTCATCTTTCATGTATAAACATATTACATCTGTTGAATTAGATTCAATGATAAACCTAGAATCCCAAAATATTCTATTGTTTTTTTTTAACACCATCCTCTCGGGGATCGATTTTACTATTTTCTGGTACTCTCTGTAAAACTCAATATCCTCCTCTTTTACAGAAACAATACATGAGTGGATTGAAAATCTAAATCTTTCAAAATTCTTAATTTTGTCTAAAAGAATTTTTAATGTTCTATAACGAGGAGGATAAATAGTTCCAGAGCAAGTAACTAGAATTTTTTTTAAAACTTCTATCTGAATAAATTCTGGTTCAAATAATAATCGTTTAATACTTAAAGAAAATTTACCATATTCATAAAATTCTAGGCTTCTTAAAAAAAATTCAGTTATTCTTTGCTCATAAACTAAAATTTTTTTTGTATTAGTTTTCAACTCTTGCTCGATAAATTTAATCTTTCTTATCTTAAAATTACTTAATATCTTTCTAATTCTTACTCGTTCAAACATTACATTATTATTGCTTGGATCATCAATCCATTTTATGTCATTATTCATACAAGTTTGAATTAATCGTCCTTTTTTTATGTTAATAAATGGCCTCAAAATTTGAATATTTTCTTGATTATTTATCATAGGTATTGTCCCCAAACCAATAGTTGTAAATTTTCTTTGTTTTCTCATCAAAAATGTTTCTATACAGTCATCCAAATGGTGAGCAGTCATTAATGAAATTATTTGTTTTTCTTTGCAAAAATTTATAATTTTCTTATATCTTTGATCTCTGGCATTCTGCATTATCCCACTTTTTGGTTTATTCTCGTACCAATTTAAGACCTTGCATTGTAACTTTAAATTTCTCACTGTTTTTTTTATTTGTCTAACTTCGTCTTCAGATTCTTCTCTCAGATGGTGATTGAAATGAATTACAGTTAGTTTGCCATTTTTTTTTTTAATCCATTGCTTCATAAGTAATAAAAGAGCCATACTGTCTGACCCTCCTGAAAACGAAATCGCTATATGAGGGTTATTTTCAAATATAAAGTTTTTTGATAATATGCAGGAAAATTCAGAAAAAGATAAAGCTTTATATTGCATTCTCTACTCTTTCGGGCAATTAAGTTTCTTTCTTTCTTCTTGTGATCTTTCAAGAACATTTTTAGGAGAGCTTTTATATTTTATTTCCAATTCATAGAATGCACTACATGCTTCATTTTTTTTATTCAGGTTTGAAAAGGATAGACCTAGCTTTAGAAGATTGTCTGGTCCTTTAATAGATTCTGGATAGTTTTTAAAACCCTCTCCAAATTCGATTACCGCCTGTTGAAAATTTTTTTGAGCATAGTATACCTCTCCCAACCAGTATTGAATATTGGGCATTAAATCGTTTGGTTTTATTTTTTTTAATTCAATTAACTCCTCCTCAGCCTTTACATACTTATTAGCCCAAAGCAATTTTATTGCATTCTCATATTTTTTTTTTATGTCAATATCATTTAATTCTCTCTTATTTGTTAAATCATCTTTCATTCTGTTAGCATCAGAATTTAATTTCCTACCCACGATTTCTCCATCAATGTCTTCTTTTTTCTTATTTTCATTTAGGGTTTGAAGAAGCGGCTTCCTTGTTTGTGATATTGATTTTTCAATTAGCTTAAGTTTTTTTTGAATGTCAGCAAGTTTAGACTGAATATCTTTGTCAATTAGGTTTAATTTATTATCAAGATTTTGAACTTTATTATCGATTTCTTCGACTAATCCGAAATTAGTTCTAATTTTTGTTTCAAAATCACCTAGTTTTGATTCGTTCCTTGAAATATAACCCGAGGAAAGCGAGCCCTCCAATTCCTCGATTTTTCCTTTCTGTAGATCAGAAATATTTTTTTCTATTCTGTCTAACCTTTCCAGAAACTCGTCAACGTCAAGATCTTGAGATAAACTATTAGAATTTATTATTATTACAAGTATGAAGAAAAAGTATTTTTTTATTTTATTAAAATTAAAAAAAAAGGGCTGATGAACAGTATCAGCCCAATTACCAAATTTATAAGGATACATTTTTTCTAGTTGCCACTAACAACTAGAACAGCTCTCCTGTTTTCTGCCCAAGATTCAGATGTACTACCCTCAGCTGCTGGACGTTCTTTACCATAACTTATAACGGTAAGTCTTCCAGGATCAACACCAAGTGATGTTAAAAATTCCTTGACAGAATTACCACGTCTTTCCCCTAATGCTAAGTTATACTCTCTGGTTCCTCTCTCATCACAATGACCTTCGATTAGAAGTTGAAAACCTTGAGTAGATTTTAACCAATTAGCTTGTGCTTCTAAAACAAAAGCAGAGGCCGACGAAATATTGTGTTTGTCAGTATCAAAGTAAACTCTATCACCTATCTCATTTTGAAGATAAGCTTGTAGATTAGCTTGTTTTGAGTCACCATACTCGTAGCCAGGTGTGCTACCGGTTGATGATGATCCACCTATGGTTTCACATCCAGAGATCATTAAAATTCCTGCGAAAAATAAAGACAAGTATTTGTTTTTCATAACTTTTATATCCTTAAAAATTTATTTAGTATTATTAACTACATTTGTACAATCTGTATGGTAATAAGTCAACGGTTAAGGTTTAATAAAGAATTTTATGTAAAAAGTTTATTTTTCGAAGTTTGACTATACTATCTATTGTAAATTTTTACTGTGCACGAACCAAAACAATCCACTGAGTCATGAGTTGGAATTTCTTTAAATGTATCATCAATGAGGAGACTATCGCTTCCTACATATTCGTCTTGCGCACAACTGCTTATAAAAAGTGTTACAATAATTGCTGTGAAAAGTTTGATTTTCATAAAATAATTACCCTTAAAGTTACAATTACAGTTTTACAGTTAGACAATGAATAAGTCAATGATAACTAGTTTTTTTATTTTGTACTCAAGGAAGTAAACCAGACCAAGCTGGATCTGATCCGTCAGATGGCGTAACCAACTCTCTTAAATTTATTCCTGTTAAATCAATCATTTTAATCTTTGGATCTGAAATTCTTCCATTAGAAAGTTTGTTTTGGTTGTAAAAAGCAATAACACGACCATTTGGTGACCAGCTGGGACCCTCAACCAAATAGGATTTATACACAACTCTTTCACCTTTTCCGTCAGTATACATTACCCCAATGTAAAATTCTCCACCCAATAATTTTGTAAATGCTATCAAGTCCCCACGCGGAGACCAAACAGGTGTGGCATATTTTCCTTTTCCAAAACTTATTCTTTTTATCTTTTTTGTTTTTAAATTCATTATGTATATTTTTTGACTTCCACTTCTATCAGACTCAAATGTTATAAAATCGCCGTCAGGAGAATATGAAGGTGCAGTATCGATACCATCGTAAAATGTGAGTCTTTTTATTTTTTGATCTGCAAGATTCATCTCATAAATATCAGTATTTCCATTCCTAGCCAAACTCATAACAAGTTTCTTGCCATCAGGTGAGTATCTAGGACTAAATGTCATGCCCGGGAAGTCTCCCAGTATTTTTTGATTTCCAGTGTCTAAATCTAAAATAAAGATTCTTGGAATAGTATTATTGTATGACAAATACGCGACCTCTTGAGCAGCCGGAGAAAATCTTGGTGTTAAAGCCAAATATGAGCCATCAGTTAAAAATTTATGATTAGCTCCATCTTGATCAATTATTGCTAATCTTTTTTTTCTTTTACTTTTAGGTCCAGATTCGGAAATATAAACAATTCTGGAATCAAAATAACCAGTTTCACCTGTAATCCTTTGGTAAATTATATCTGATATGACGTGAGCAATCCTTCTCCAATTACTTTTTTCAGTTGTTAACTTTTGTGCAACCATTTGCTTTTGTGTTAAAACGTCCCACAATCTAAATTCAATATTTAATTTTTCATTTTTGATATTAAGCTTACCATGAACTAAACCTTGAGCTGTGGTAATCTTCCAATCAGTGAAGTTTGGTTTCTTATCAAAAGGAACAGATAAATCAAAAAAAATTTTCTTCGGTAAAATTGAAAATAACCCTGACTTTTGAAGGTTTCCTGATATTACAGAATTAATATTTGATGAAATTTCATTTGACTCACTATCGAGACTATTGAACTCAAGAATAGCAAGTGGAATTGGGTCCATGTTTCCCTGTGTAATGTCAATTCTAAGTTCTGCAAAACAAGTAACAGGGAAAAAAAATAAAAAAATAAAAAAATTTTTCATAGATTTATCATCTTAGTGATTTTGTTATGTAAAATCAAAAACTTATTTTACTAGTTGATCATTACTGAAGGATCAAAATCTAAAATAGTTTCTTTCCATGTTTCATATTTTTTACTTGGAACTTTTAATTTTTTGCAATCTGGATGATTTACAGCTCTTACAGCACTCTCTGCAAGTGTTCTAAAATATCTATTATTCATTTTACTCTTATTTATAATCGTAGAATTTATTACTTCACCATCTTTATTAAGTTTTAACTTAATTGATACTTTATAATCTTTTATATTTTTGGCTCCAGCTGGCACAATCCAGCATCTGTAAAATTGCCTTCTAATTGCATCTTTTTCTGAGATAGTCAATTTTTCACCTAACTTTATACTTTTTAGATTTTTATTTTCTGTAATCTCTTTCTTATCAAGTAAATCTTCTTTTTCTTTTTCTTTTTCTTTAGTTAATTTCTTTTCAGACTTGATTTTTTCTATAGATTTAAGAATGCTATCAACTCTTTTCTTTTGCTTTTCCTCATTACTTTTATCATTTTGTTTTTTTGTTACCTTTTTTTTTTCTTCTTTCTTCTTGAACTCAGGTGGTTTTGGCTTTGATTTAATGATTGGGGGTTGAAAACCACTTAAATTTTTCTTTTCTTTCTTTTCCTTTTTTACAGCTTTTTTATTTTCAATTTTGTTGATAGTTTGGTCTGAAATATCAACAATTTCCAATGGAATTTCGTTAATTTCAAACCTTTTGTTTTGCTTAAATATTTCAGCTCCATACATAAATAGAAATATAATAAAAAAATGTAATAAAAACGACTTGAAAAGGCCTTGAGTCATTAATCAATTATTTTAATTTTGTTACTAATGCAACTTTTTTAAATCCAGAGCTATTAATCAAATTCATCAATTCCATCACCTTTCCATAATCCAATTTTTTATCTCCTTTAATGTAAATTTTTAAATTTTTATTATTTTTTTTCAATAATCTTAACTTCTGAATTAGTTGATCTTTAGAAAATTTTTTTTTTTGCATGAATATTTCACCCTTTGAATTTATTGAGACTGTTACAGGATCTTTTTTTTCATTCTTCAATACTGAAGAACTCTCTGGCAAATTAATCTTTATACCAGAAGTAAGGAGGGGTGCGGTGACCATAAAAATTATCAATAACACTAGCATAACATCCACAAATGGAGTTACGTTGATTTCAGATATTGTTTTTCTTGTTTTGTATTTATTTTTCAAAATAATTTACCTAAAAATTTCCTTGGATATGATTACTAAAATTTCATCTGAGAAAACTTCTAATTTATTATTTATGCTCCCAAGCATATTATTAAATTTATTGTAGAATAATACAGAGGGTATAGCAGCAACAAGTCCTAATGCAGTTGCAAAAAGCGCTTCTGCAATTCCAGGGGCTACTACAGCAAGGCTAGTGTTCTGAGAAATTCCAATAGCCGTAAAACTGTTCATTATTCCCCAGACAGTTCCGAATAAACCAATAAATGGTGCGGTTGAGCCTACTGAAGCTAAAAAATTAAGACCTTTTTCTAGACTTGTTAATTCTTTATTTATTACTATTTCCATCTCTTTTTTCACATTTTCACAAAAGCTTTTTTTAAATTCAAAGTTTTTATTTGAGAAACCTGTTTTTATTCTATCAAAATATACCATAGCAGAGAAAAAAACAGCTTCCATGGGATGGGTGGGTTGGCTACCTATATTTTTAGATAACTTGCTAAGAGTTTCGCTAGAATAAAACTTCTCTTCGAAATCTTCTGTTTCCATGATGATTCCTTTTAAATTTGTATACTTTGAAAAAATGATAGTCCAAGACCAAATCGAGCAAAATAGAAGTAGAAGTATTACAACTTTTACGACTATATCTGCTTGTAAAAATAGTGAGAAGATCGAGAATTCTGTTGACTCTTCTATTATTTTTTTTTCAATTGTCTCATCCATAATACGTTTATACTATTTCCCCAGAGTTAAATCTAGAGATTAAATTACTTGGTATTCTTGTGGGTCTTTTTGTTTTCCCATTTATCCAAACCAAACAAAGACAGATCTTACATATCGAAATGTTTTCTTTTATCAATTCTTGAACAAGATTTAAAGAGCACTTTGAACTATTTTTAAAATAAGTTAAAACTTTCAAATTGTCGTAAAGATAAGAAGGTTTGTAAAAATCAGTTTGAAGTCTTTTTATTACAAAAAAGTATGAGTTTTGTTTAAGTAATATAGATGTTTCTGGAAACTTTTCATTCAACATATTACTTCTAGCTCTTTCGGCAAAGCATAAATACGACGTGTGATAGGTGAACCCCGAACTATCTGTATTTTCATAGTAAATTTTAAAAATATCCTCATGAATAAGTTTCATTTAAATTCCTTATTAATGTGCAACTGACCTTTTTTTGATAAAATTCTGCCTCTGGAAGTTCTTTGAACTAGTCCTCTTTGCATTAAATATGGTTCTATCACATCTTCTATTATATCTCGTTGCTCCAATAATGCCGCGCTAAGTGTTTCCACTCCCACTGGCCCACCATTGTAGTCATTCGAAATACATCTAAGGTACTTCCTATCCATTTCATCTAGTCCCTCACCATCAATTCTCATTTGATTTAATGATTTTAAGACAGTATTTATTTCTACGTGACTTGAATCTTCAACAACTGAGAAATCAACTATTCTTTTTAAAAGTCTTATTGCTATCCGAGGTGTGCCCCTAGATCTTTGCGCTACTTCAAAAGCAGCTGAATCATCTATTAGAATCTTTAACTTTTTTGCGTTGAGAATTATTATTTCTTTTAAATTTTCTGGGGAGTAAAATTCAAGTTGCAAAGGTATTCCAAATCTATCTCTTAATGGACGACTTAACAAACCTAATCTTGTGGTTGCTCCAATAAGAGTAAATTTTTCAATTGAGATCTGCATCACCCTTGCTGAAGGGCCAGAGCCGATTATATAGTCACATTTAAAGTCCTCCATGGCAGGGTATAAAGACTCCTCAACAATCGGAGATAATCTGTGAATTTCATCTATAAATAAAATATCCCCATCAGATAAATTACTAAGCAATGTTACAAGGTCACCTTTTTTTGTAAAAGCTGGGCCAGATGTAATATGAATGTTTACATTTTTTTCGTGAGCAATTATATTTGCCAAAGTAGTCTTTCCGAGTCCAGGTGGTCCATACAAAATTATATGATCTAGATTTTTTTTTCTTTTTAAAGACGATTTTATAAATGTGTTTAAATTTGATTTTATATTTTCTTGTCCAATGAATTCTTCAATTTTATCGGGCCTAAGCTTTACTTTTTTATCCTCTTGAATCTCATTTGGATCTAATTTCTTTTCTTTTTTTTCTACCATAGAATTACTGACTTGGGTTGGACAAACTTTTAACAGCTATAGGAATTAATTCTTCTAATTTTTTGTTTTGATTTTTATTAATAACATAACTGGCTGTTGATTCACATATTTTTTGGGAGAATCCCAGATTTAATAAGCAAGAAACAAGATCATTGAAAATTGAATTATTCTTAAATGAAACATCTATTTTTTTTACATGAATTTTCTTTTTTATTTTTTCTTTCAACTCATTTATTATTCTTATGGCTAATTTATTACCAACACCACTAATATTCTTGAATATTTGTGAATCTTCATTGTTAATTGACTGAACAATCATTTGACTTTCTAGATTAGACATAATGTTTATTGCCATTTTTCCACCTACTCCTTGAACGGTAAGCAGATCACTAAAAATTTCTCTTTCTTCATTATCTAAAAAACCAGCAAAAATTCGAGAATCCTCCTTAATAATTTCATAAATAAACAAATCTACTTTGGATCCTAGAGATCCTAATTTTATAATATTTTTCTTCGACATTAGAACTCTAAAAACAACACCACTAACATCCAGATCTATAAAATCATCATCCAAATATTCGATAAATCCTTTTAATTTTACAATCATTTTTTCTATAATTTTTCTTTTATTTTTGATTGAGATTGCATCGAATGACAAGTAGCAACAGCTAGAGCATCTGCTGAGTCGTCATCATTATCTAAATTAACTCCTGGATAGATTCTTGAAATCATTTCTATTATTTGCAACTTACTTGCATGTCCATAACCAACAAGGTTCTTTTTTACAGTATTGGGGGAATATTCACTTATTTTAATATTATTCCTTGCGGCTACTAGGAAAATTATGCCCCTAGCTTTACCTAGTTTTAGGGTTGAGTCTGGGTTAGTATTAGAAAAGATTTTTTCCACAGCAACATGATTCGGGTTAAATTCTTGCATCAGATTAATTAAATTATTAAAAATCAAACATAATCTGTCTCCCAATAAATTGCTAGGCTTTGTTTCGATTACTCCGTGTGAAACATATTTCTCTTTATTATTAAAACTTTCAATAACCCCCCACCCCGTATTTTTCAAACCAGGATCTACACCAAGAATAATATTTTTTTTTTTCAAATTAATTTATCCATTAATTCATCTGCAATATTGAAATTAGATATAACATTTTGAACATCATCTAAATCTTCAAGTTTATCTAATAATGTAATAAGTTTTTTTGCATTATCTTCATCATTAACATCTATCGAAGTTTCAGGTCTCCACTCAATAGATGAAAATTTGGGTAATGAATATTTTTTTTCTAAATTTGAAATTACATCATGAAAAAATTCTGGATCTGTTATTACCTCATAAAAATCATCATTTTCAAGTATATCCTTGACATTAAGCGACGCAGAAAAATCAAAAAATTTATCAAAACTTTCAATTTTTTTAGGATACAAAATAGTTCCTATTTTATTAAAGTTATGTTTTACACACCCGCTTATTCCAAGATTTCCATTATATTTTGAAAAAGTAGACCTTATCTCAGATGCACTTCTATTTTTATTATCAGTTAGAGATTCCACAATAATTGCAACGCCACAAGGACCAAAACCTTCGTAAATAATTTCTGTTATTTGGTCTGCTTCAGAGCTTGAGTTATTTTTCTTTATAGCTTTTTTAATATTTTCTTTTGACATATTTGAAGATAGTGCATTGTTAATTGCAGATCTTAATCTGGGGTTTGAGTCGGGATCCTCACCTCCAATTTTGGAGGCGACAGTAATCTCTCTTATAAGTCGAGAAAACAATTTTGCTCGTTTCTTATCTTGAGCACCTTTACGATGCATTATATTTTTAAATTTCGAGTGTCCTGCCATATTTATTTATCTAATCTTCCACCTTTAATTATTTGCCTGAATTCAACAACCTTAGATGTGTCATTTATTTTTAAAACTGTACCACATAAAGTACCCTCACCACTAGCTGGTTCAAGTTTTGTTTTCAAAAATTTTTTGGTAAATCGTTGAATACATGCATCTTTATTCATTCCAATAACAGAATTATAGTCACCACACATGCCTAAATCTGTCTGGTAAAAAGTACCCTTTTCTAGTATCTGCAAATCAGCTGTAGGAACATGCGTGTGAGTTCCTAAAATTGCAGAGACTTTACCATCAAAATAGTGTCCTAAAGACATTTTTTCTGAAGTTGATTCACCATGAACATCAATTATGATAGGAATTGACCCATACTTTACCTTTAAATTATCAATTATATTATCCAAGGTTTTAAATGGATCCTCTAAATTATCCATGAACAATCTACACATTACATTGATAACAGAAATTATTTGTCCTCCTTTTAAACTATATACCCCAAAACCTTTTCCAGGAGTGTTATCTGGAAAATTACATGGCCTAAGTAACCTTGAATCACTATCAATATAAGACAGAATTTCTTTTTGATCCCATATATGATTACCAGAGGTAATTACATCAACACCTAAATCATATAGTTTTTGACAAATTTTACTTGTTATGCCAAAACCACTAGCTGAATTTTCTCCATTAATTATGATAAAATCTATTTTATCTTTTCTAACAATATCAGGAAGAAACCTCTCAACTGATTCTCTTCCAGATCTCCCGACTATATCTCCACAAATTAAAATATTCATATTGAAATTAAATTATTATTCTAGATTGAGTAAAAATTACATCCATTTTTTTATCAAAACTATCTACCGGTATTGCCTTGGATTCTTGTTCGTCAAACGCAATACCAAATTTTAAAATTTTGTTTTTTTTCTCTAAAAAAGAAATTGTCTTATCGTAAAAGCCACCACCATAACCAAGTCTATTTTTTTTTATATCAAACGCCACCATCGGTATAAGCAAGACTCTTGGTTCTAAATAATTTTTATTTACTGGTATTTTTATACCATATTTTTCTTTTTGAAGCACATCATCCTTTTTCCATTCATTAAAAAGTAAATGCCTCTCATTATTCTTGATTATAGGTAAAACAATTATCTTTTTATTCTTGTGCATAAATTTAGCTGTTTTGTTTAAATTTACTTCAGACCGAACTGCTACGTACAGTGAAACGATAAGATTTATTGAACTTAGTATATTTATTAGATTTTCATTTATCTTTTCTTCTTTTTCAATTCTATTTTTAGTTAATTGTCTTTTTTTTAAAAAATTTTTTCTTAATTTTAACTTTTTATTTAACATTTTCTTTCACGATTTTTTCTAATTTTAATAATTTCTCATCTATGATTTTGTATGATTCTTTGTTACCTTTAAGAATTGAGTCTTTATTGATTGATTCTTCAGCTAAAAGAATAGAAGACATTAAAAACATTTTTGAATCAGGGAGTTTTTTTATTTCAGAGAATTGATCAATAATTGATGTAAGTTTTTTAACAGCACTTGAAAGTTGCTCCTCCTCTCCTGCAGCACATTCAATTTCGTAATTTTTGGAATTAATGTTAATTTTTACGATTGGCATCTTTTTCCTCAATATACTCAAGAACATTTTCAAGAGTGATAAGTATTTTCTTAAAAAAAATTTTTTCTTTCTCTGATCCCTTGCTTATAGAAGATTTTTTCAATTCATTAGTAATATTTTCAATTCTATCAGCTATTTCTTTTACCTTATTATTCATGATAAAAATAAAACTTTATTTTAGTCTACTCCTTTACATTACAATAATTTTTCATTAATCAATAATTATAATTATAAACAATTATGAAATATAATATTGCAATCAATGGTTTTGGGAGAATAGGCAGACTTACTTTAAGAGCTTTTCTTGAGAGAAAAATTTCTGACTTCAACATTGTTGCTGTAAATGATCTTGGGGATATAAATAGTAACCTACATCTATTGAAATACGATTCAGTTCACGGAATTCTTCCAGATGAATTTACTAAAAACGGTGAGGTTCTCGAAATTGATGAAAGTAAAATTCACTTTTTAAGTGAACCAAACCCAAAGAATCTTCCATGGAAAAGTTTGAATATAGACTTAGTTATTGAATCAACAGGTATCTTTACGGATAGAGATAAAGCTCAGCTCCACATTGAATCAGGGGCAAAAAAAGTTCTTATTTCAGCCCCATCAAAGAACCCCGATATAACAGTTGTATACGGTATAAATCACAATGAGATTAACGATAACTTTAAGATAATTTCTAACGGCTCATGTACAACAAACTGTTTAGCTCCTATAGCATATTTAATGGACAAAAACTTGGGTATTGAGTCTGGTTATATGACCACTGTTCATTCAGTTACAGGTGATCAGAACACGATAGATACAATACACAAAGATCTAAGAAGGGCAAGAAACTCACTTATTTCAATCATTCCAACGTCAACTGGAGCTGCTAGGGCAGTAGGAGAGGTTCTTCCAAATTTAAAGGGTAAAATTGATGGAAGTGCCATAAGAGTTCCAACTGCGAATGTTTCATTAGTTGATTTTAAATTTTATGCAAAGAAAGAAACAACTCAAGAAGAATTAAAATCTATATTTAAAGAAGCAGAATTAAATGATTTTAAATCAGTGATTGAAACGGTCGATGAACCCATGGTATCAGGTGATTTTAATCATAATCCACATAGCTCAATAATTGATTTATCAGAGTTAGCTGTTCTAGAAAATAAATTTTGTAGAGTCTTATCCTGGTATGATAATGAATGGGGTTTTTCAAATCGTCTAATAGATGTAATAAAAAAAATCATTGAATGAGTATTTATGAGTATCAAACCTTTAAAGTAGGAAACTTAGCCGAAGCAAACTTTATTTCTAAAAAACATAAAAAAGAAAGAATAAATTTATTGCATAAGTATGAATCAATAATTTGGCAAGGACCACATTACATAAAAGTTATCAATGAAAAACTAAAAAAGAAGAAAATTAATTATATTGCCGAACCTAGGGATGACCTAGGTTTAATTATCTCTCTTATAAATTTTAAAATAAAAAAAATAGCTATTTCAAAAAAAATAAGAAATAAAACGTTAAAGAAAATATTATCAATTGCAGAAAATGAAGAAATACAAATTTTCTTTGTAGAAAATTTTAATTTTGAGGAATAAAATTATAAAATATTTAAATCAATGAAATTTTACATTATTTCTCCATCCAAAAAAAAAGAAACATTTACTCCAGAAAATCTAGAGAGAATTTCAGAAATAATTCCTGTTGAATTTTTTCAATTTAGACCCAAACATAAAACAATTGAAGAGAGAATTGAATTTGTTAAAGAAAATTATGTGGAATTCAAAAAAATTTGCATAAAAAAAAAAATAAAAATGATTATTAACGATGATTTTGAAATAGCAGAAAGATTTAAATTTGACGGTATACATTTAGGACAAGAGGATAGAAAATGTATGGATGCAAAAAAAAAGTTTGGAAAGAATTATATTGTAGGAGTAAGCTGTTCTGATTCAGTGAACTTTTATATTAAGGCTCTCGAACAAAATGCGGATTATGTTGCGTTTGGACCTGTGTACCAAACCGCATCAAAAAAAAAAAAAAAAAATAAATATTCAAAAATTTTTTGAATCTACTGAAAGTTTAAGATTGCCTTTTACCTTGATTGGTGGGATAAACCATGAGAACCTTAAGGAATGTATAAATTTTAATCCTGATTATATTGCAATAATTAGTAGTTTTTGGGATTTTGAGGAAGGTCCAGTAGAGTCTGCTTTCCGATTTCAGAAAATTCTTAAAGAAAGCGGTGTATATGAAAATTAACGCAAATCTAATAAAATCTGGGAATGTATTAAAACACAAAAATAAAATGCTACAGGTCATAAGCACAAGTGTTATCAAACCTGGTAAAGGCGGAGCCTACATACAAGTTGAAATGAAAGATATCCAAAGTGGAGTTAAATTTAATGAAAGGTGGAGAACATCAGATAGTGTAGAGAAAATCAATGTTAATGAAATAGAAGTAACATATCTTTTTATAGAAAATAAAAATCTCACAGTTATGAATAATCAGAATTATGAACAAATCTCTTGTGAACTAAAATTAATTGAAGGAAAAGAAAAATTACTTGAGGACGGAATGAAATTATCATTAGAAATAATTGATGAAAAAATTACTAACGTCAGATTTCCAAAAAATATAAAAGTTGAAATTAAAAATGCTGACGCAGTAGTCAAAGGCCAGACAGCTTCATCTTCATATAAAAATGCCACTACTACAAAAGAATTAAAGATTTTAGTACCACCTCACATTAAAGAAGGAGATAAGGTATTAATAAGTTCTGAAAGCCTTAATTATGTAGAAAAAGCAAAAGAATAAAATGAATAACCTTAGTCCATTGATAAATATATTAAACAAGTCAATAAGAATCTCAGGAAAGAAGATTATTAGAGATTTTGGAGAAATAGAGAAGCTTCAAAGTTCTATAAAAAAAACAGAAAAATATGCTGAAATAACTAGACAAAATCTTGAAAATGAAGTTCAAGAAATTTTAAAAAAAATCAAACCTAATATTAATATATCCTCATTTGAAGAGAGCGAAGGCGAAAATATATGGATTACTGACTTGACAAATAGTCAAAAGAATTTCTCCAGGGGTATAGATAATTTCTTTATAAATATATCGTTAAAAGAAAATGATAAGATTAGTACCTGTGTGATCTACAACCCAATTAAAGATGAAATTTTTAATTTTCAGAATGGTTTGGGTGGGTATAAAAACGATTTTAGAATTAGAGTTTCTGAGAGAAAAAGATTAAATGAGTCAATTATTTCATTTTACAGTAATGTGAATCATGTTTTTGAGAGTGAAATCATAGGAAAAGTTAGAAATTTAATAAAAAAAAAGAACATTGAAACAAGAGAGAGTGGATCTATTTTTTCAGATATATGTGATATTGCTTCTGGTAAAATCGAGTGCTTTCTTCTTCCGATTGCAAATATCAATTTAAAAAAAAATTTATCACTCATCTTATCTGAAACTGGAGGAGTAATGAACGAATTAATTCTTCAAAATCAAAAAATTTATATTTTAAGCAACAAATATATTGGAAAGATTATTAAAGAGATGATAGAAAATACATATGAAGACTAAGAAATTGCCAATAAAAAAATTATTGTTACTTTTTTTTACTTTTATTTTTGCACAAGATCACTTGCTCTCTCAAGAATCTCAAACAATTAAAAAGATCATAATTGAAGATAATACAGATGGCACAAGGTTGTTATCACCACCAACTGAAAACAAAAAAGAAAGAATAAAATTAATACCTCCTAAAAGTATTGTTGATAAAAAAAAAGAAGCTGAGGCGAGACGAAATAAAGAACTTGAATTAAAACGCAAAGCTGAAGAACAAAAGAAATTAGAAGATCAACGCAAGGCTGAAGAACAAAGAAAGAAAGAACTGGAGTTAAAACGCAAGGCTGAAAATCAAAAGAAATTAGAGGAGCAACGCAAAGCAGAAGAAAAAAAGAAACTAGAAGAACAACGTAAAGCAGAAGAGCAGAAAATATTAGATCAACAACGTAAAGCTGAAGAGCAAAGAAACAAAGAATTAGAACTAAAACGCAAAGCAGAGGAGCAAAAGAAATTAGAAGAACAACGTAAGGCTGAAGAACAAAGAAAGAAAGAACTGGAGTTAAAACGCAAGGCTGAAAATCAAAGGAAATTAGAGGAGCAACGCAAAGCAGAAGAAAGAAAGAAATTAGAGGAGCAACGCAAAGCAGAAGAAAGAAAGAAA
>MDTG01111128.1_pt1 | contig 16785 bp, 16 predicted proteins | sample 811421 | NCBI WGS metagenome assembly MDTG01 (sample SAMN05326645, study PRJNA326480) | marine metagenome | isolation source: seawater | place: Pacific Ocean: South East | collected 2011
GTCGGGTCAGTAGGGTCTAAGCACCATTTTTTCGTAACACGCACAATCCCAACAATGCGTTTTTCAATAACTGAGTGATAAAAAAAACCAAGGTCTCCTGTTTCCATGGCTTTCATATTATTGCCCGCTTGATAATTGCGAACACCATCCCAGCCCTCGCCTTCCTCTCCTTTTTTCAATTGGTCATCAAACGACCATGTGTTTGGTTCTGATTTAAATAGCCAATATGCCATGAAAGCCTCTTTTTATTTTTTATATGTTCAATATAATCAACATTACACCAAGATTCCTATTCTAAATTAACTGCACGCGCTAAGAGTAGATTAATTTCCTTTTCAATTGTATCCGGATGCAGTAAAATCCGGCCAACTGACTGTGCAATGGGTAACTCGATAAATTCATAATGCGCCCTTAAATTAAGAAGGGAAGCAGCCTTACTTCCTTCGGCTAATCTATTATCGGGCTTCTGTTTTCTTGCAAGTGATATTCCATAGGCCATATTGCGAGAATGGGGACCAGAACAAGATAGCATTAAATCCCCTATTCCTGCCAAACCATTGAGAGTTTTAGTTTTGCCACCTATTTTTACGGCTAGTCGCGTAATTTCTGCAAGACCTCGTGTCACTAACGCAGCGCGGGCATTATCACCCAACTCCAAACCTGTAGCGATCCCAGCTGCAATTGCGATAATATTTTTAATAGCTCCGCCAACAGCAACTCCCACGATATCATCTCCAACATAGCATCTCAAACAGCTCGAGGAGAAGTAGTCTGCAATTTTGGTAGATAGCGAGAGAGAATGAGAAGCAATCATAACTGCAGCAGGTTTGTCTGAAATTACCTCATCTGCAAAAGATGGGCCACTTAGAACCCCATAGGCATTAAATTCATCAAAGCTCTCCTCAACCCATTCTGGTAAGAATATTCCACCCTTTCGTGGGTGAGGGAGTAAGCCTTTGCCAGTGAACAAAATAATTGCTTTTTTAGATGCATAGGAGCGTACCATTTGAATTGTAATTGCAGTTGCTGAAAGAGGAACCGCAATTATAATCAAACTTGCTGAAGTGAGGCATTCTGGCTGAATTGTTGAAGATATGGGTTGTTTCAGTTTAAGACCGGGAAGAGCTAATATCTTTCCTTGATTAAGGGCATCTGTGGTTTCTTGCCTACGAGTGAGTACGGTAACTTTATGTTCCGATTTCTGAAGTTGGTCAGCAAGCGCTCCTCCCCAGCTTCCACCCCCGATAACTACTACTCTTCCAGCCTCTAATTTAGTTTTTTTCACTGTCTAACACCTCGACCAGGGGGTGGATTTGCGTTATCGTCAAGCGGCCATCGCGGTCTGGGGGCAAAATCAAGCTCGGTACTCTTACCAATTTTATGATATTCCATCCCGACCCAAGCAATCATCGCAGCATTGTCAGTGCAAAATTCTAATGGAGGTAAAATTGTATTGAAGTTCTTGGAATCAGCAAGGCTTTTAAGAGCTTTACGAATCTGAGTATTTGCGGCTACACCACCTGCAACTACAAAGTTTGGCGGCTTTTCATATGTCGCAGAGGCGATGAACTGTTCCATTGCAATTGCTGACCGACTCACGAGAGAAGAGGATATGGCCGCCTGTAGACTAGCTGCAAAGTCTGGAATTGAAACTGGTTTAGGATGGATTGATAAGGCAGTCGCGAGCGCTGTTTTGAGTCCTGAAAACGAAAAATGACAATCATGGTATCTTTGTCTTGGAACAGGTAATCTTACTGCATTCGGATTTCCTTTTTTAGCAGCTTCTTCTATTGATGGTCCACCTGGGTAGCTAAGTCCTAAAATTTTAGCCCCTTTGTCAAATGCTTCGCCAGCTGCATCATCCATTGTTGTGCCATAACGTTCATACTGCCCAAGCGCATTAATACTTAATAATTGTGTATGACCACCAGAGACGAGCAACAATAAATAAGGAAACTCAAGTTTATGAGTAAATCTTGGGGTTAGTGCATGTCCTTCAAGGTGATTGACAGCATAATAAGGCAGGTTACTTGCGTTCGCCATTGCTTTGGCAGTAACTGTGCCAACCAAAACGCCACCAATTAACCCGGGTCCTCCCGTTGCGGCAATACCATCAATTTTATCAAAAGATAACCCTGATTCTTTTAGTGCTGTTTTTATTACCGGCCTCATAGCAGACAAGTGTTCTCTTGCAGCCACTTCTGGCACAACCCCGCCATGACAAGCATGAATAGAAGCCTGCGATGAGATAACGTTGGCAAGAATATCACCGTCTTCCTTAATTATAGCACAAGCAGTCTCATCACAACTGCTCTCAATTCCTAATATGATAGACTGCTTTATCATTTTTTTCCTTTGAAAACTTCGGTCATACTATTAGACAGAGTATATGCAATACAAGAAAAATTCTAAAACATCCCATTTATTGAAGATTGCCACGCGAAAATCAAACCTTGCTATGGCACAGGCACAGATAGTATGTGATTTAATAGAGCCTGTGCCGGCGAAGCTTGTTGGCATGTCAACCCCTGGAGATGAGAACCTTGAAAAACCATTAGTTGAAATTGGTGGAAAAGGAGTATTTGTCAAAACACTTGAGCAAGCGTTACTTTCTGGCATTGCTGATTGTGCCGTACATTCTCTAAAAGATATGGAAACGCGATTTGCGCAAGATACGCAAATTGTTTCTATCTTGCCAAGAGAAGATCCTAGGGATGCTGTATTAGGGGCTCTAAGTCTCGATGCGTTGGCCATTAATGCAAAAGTTGGAACAGCCTCTGTTCGACGTAAAGCACAACTGTTAAAATATAGGCCAGATTTGGATATTCAACTACTTAGAGGAAACATCAATCGAAGAATTGCAAGTCTTAAAAACAAAGAATATGATGCTATAATTTTGGCGGTTGCGGGATTAAAAAGGCTAAATCTAGATATCGATTATTTTCCTATTGATATTGATATTATGCCACCAGCTGCATCACAAGGAACCCTTGCAGTTCAGATTTTTGAACATCACCCTAATATTGATTTTATCAAACAGACGTTTTCGCGTCTGCATTGTATTAATACGAGTTATTGTGTAACGGCTGAGCGCGCTGTTCTGGAACAACTAGAAGGATCTTGTCGCACACCAATTTCCGCATATGCCTATATAAACCCATCTCAGGAATTATATTTGCGAGCACAAGTATATTCTCCTAATGGAGAAGAAAGCTACACGTCTTTCGCTTCTGATAAGCCAGAAAATGCGGTAGAATTAGGAAGAAAAATAGGGCAAGATCTCTTGGAAAAATGTGGTGGAGTGTCATTTCTTGCAAGTTAGCGTAAGTACTTTTAATGGGATAAGCTTAACAAAAAACTATGATTGTTGTTATTCGTGATATTGAAGCTGCTATAAGCAATGCTAATCTCTTATCGGAAACAGGCATTTCTGCTGTTCCTCTTCCTGTCCTTAGATATGACCCAATACCCTTCAACAACTCTATGTTTCAGATAAGTTATCAGGCTCTCATATTCACAAGCAAACACGGAATTTTGCATCAAAATTCATTTTACGACTTGCCAACTTGGTGCGTCGGAAGCACCACAGCTAAGGTTGCAAAGAATGCAGGATACACCAACATCGTGACCTCTTCAGATAGTGCCCAAACTTTGGCTGAGAATATATCAAGTCAAATAGACAGTTCGAAAGGGCCTTTATTATGGATTTCAGGTGAAGATATTGCGTTTGATATTGAAACTTATTTAGTAAATAAAAAATTTGATATAAATAGAGTTATTACTTATCGGATGACGCCTATCAATTATCTTCCCAATTGGTTCAAAAAGCTGGTTAAATCAAATAAGATCACAGGAATTATTGTCTTGTCAAAACGAAATTTTCAGTGCTTTAAAGAATTGATGATAGCTGAAAATATTTGGCAATATCACAAAAATTGGCATTTATTTACATTTGATAAAATTCAATTTGTCCCGGAAGAGATTTCGTTGTTCTCGGGAATAAAAAAATCTAAGACTGCTAGTTTTGATTACTTGTTTAAAGTAATAAAAGATTGGTATTCTATATCAGGACAATCCTTTTAGGCAGAGAATTCCTATGCAAGATCCAGAAAAAGATGCGTCTAAAACGGTGATAGAGGGCGAGGCAATAGTGCGCCCTAGCAGTAAAAAGGCGTCTAAAAGAAATAGGAATAAGAAAACTGATAATAAGGGTCATGCTCAATCTGAGACAGTTTCACAAGATAGTGCTGAATTTTCCTCCCACACCTCAAACGGGTCTAAAAACAAACAGAATAATCTCAACCGCCACGGAGCATTATTTTCATTGAGCAATCTAGTTGGAATTTTTTTGTTCGCGCTGGCTTTGATAACAGGCGGATTTTGGTTGTTAAATGACTTGCTCTTTCTTTCACCAGAAAGTCGGAAAGCTTCAACAAATATAGAGGAAGTTACAGAACGTTTTTTGCGAACAGATTCGCGTTTAGCTGAGCTACAAGAGCAAATCATAAGCCTAGAAACAAAAATTGACAAATTTGTCGAATATAATGAAGCGCAAACGTTAGATATCCCTCCACAAGGATTACTTACCCAACTTAAACAGCTAGAAGAACGGCTTGATAAAATACAAAATGAGGTATCACGCCCAAAAGTGGATAGTGTTGAAAAGCTGGTTAATACAGATTTCAATTACCAACAAGCAATACAACTTTTAGATAGTTTGTGGCTTGATAGCCAAACAGGTAAAAGCCTTACTAACTATCCGACTATTATAGATAAGCTGAAACTCTTTTTTGTTTCTGATAAACCGTCATATAACTTGTTACGCTCTATGGATAGGGCATTGAAAGGTGAGTTATCTAGCCATTTGCATCTGTTGAATGAGTTAAAACAGCAATTCACATTGAGTGTTATGCCCATCAGGGCATCTGAGAAAATCGCCGGGCCTGCTATTCGGTCAGAGATAAAAACAGAAAGAATAACAGATAAAAATCGCTCAGGGGATGTGTCTTGGATACACTATTTTGCAAGATTGGTTAATCTAAAGAAAATATCAGAAGAGAATTATTTGGGGCCTGATAATGAAAATAATCTTGAAATTATCGCAAATGAAGCAGACTCAGATTTCTTGTCAAACCGCAAAGAAATATCGTTAGACAGTATCAGTGAATTACCGGCAACTCTTACAGAGGCAATCGTTTATGTGACAGAAATTTTAGATAATGATGAACTGGAGCTAGATCCAGAGCAGGGTGCAAAATTCAATATGCGCTTATCAAAGTTTAAGTCTCGACAAAAAACGGATGAGACAATTGATGAACTTTATCGGAGAAGTAAGATGATATCAGTGAGAGGAGAGCCATGACATACATCATTCGCTTGCTTCTTATTGGTGCCCTTGTAGCTCTGATTGTAAGTTGGTTTAATCAGCAAACAGGTGAAAGTCAGATTCAATGGCTTGGTTACCAAATACAGATTTCTACTAGCTTTCTGGTGAGTCTTATAATTGCTTTTGCTGCCCTGGTTTTGGTGTTTGATAGGCTATGGCGTCTTATCCGAAAATGGCCAAAAATGATGGCGCATGGCTGGCAATATCGGCGCCGTACAAATGGGGAGCGTGCGCTTGGCCTTGGTCTTGTCTCTCTAGCTGCCGGCGATAGCCGATCAGCGCAAAAACAAGCTAGGAAAGCTGAAAAATTGCTTGGAAAAGGACTTCTTCCGGACCTGCTGGCAGCGCAGGCTGCTCATTTAGCAGGGGATAGAAATGCCGCTAGACGATATTTTGCACAGCTATCGAAACACAAAGATACTGCTTATTACGGTCTTATCGGAATAATGAATTTACAACTTCAAAATAATGATCCGGTAAAAAGCCTTACTGCGGCTCAAAAAGCATTGCAGATACAACCTGACTCTATGGTTGCATTAACTCATATATTTTGGAGAAAAATTGAAGAGAAAAACTGGCTAAAAGCTCTTAATTCAATTGAGCTATTAAAACCACAGCTGAAGAATATAGCAGAACAAAAACGTCTTTTTCAGAAAAGAGAAATTGGACTATGCTATCTAATTGCGGAGAATAGCCATGAAGAGGTGGACAAAACTATTTGGTTAGAGCGTGCCATTAAACTAGACCAATCACATATTGCTTGCCGAGTTGCTCTCGCTCGACTGCTTCAAAAGGGTGATTCAATAAAAAAAATGATAAACATTACTGAACGTGGGTTTATATTAAAACCGCATCAAGATTATATTGAAATGTTACGTAATACTTTTAGCGGCAACATTGGAAAATTCATTGCTCGTATAAATAAATTAGCTCGACAGAGTGAATATAGAATAGACGCAAGTAGATTAGTAATTGCAGCCTCTATTGAGGCAGATATTCTACCTCCTGCGACCACTCTTCTATCCCAAATACCAAAAAATGAAATGACAAATGAAGACTATTTGCTAGCAGCAGAACTAGCAGAAAAACAATTAGACCCTATTAGTGCGAAAACGGCTTTACAGGATGCAGCGCGTGCGCGGCGCGGAAAAGCGTGGCGTTGTTCTTCTTGTTCGACATCAACAGTTCAATATGAGCCGATTTGTCCAAAATGCAGTGACATTGGCATGATTGATTGGACAGACGAATCACATTCTTTTGTAGAACCTATCGCTATGCCGAAATTAAGCTAAAAAATGGGTTACGGCACTGAAACTGGCCTAAATTAGAGTTAGAACAAGAATTTCTTTCCTTTTAGGAATTTCATGAGTATTTTCTCATGACAAACTTATTTATAATAAGTAAAAACTTTTAAAGCTGAATATTAAACGGGAGATGAATATGAAAAAAATTATTGGTATTTCTGCCACGATTTTAATGCTGGCCTCTCCAGCATTTGCAGAAGACGTAAAAATTGGAATAGCACTTGGCTTTACAGGCCCATTAGAATCATTGGCACCAGCAATGAATAATGGTGCACAAATGGCCATTTCAGAAGTTGCAAAAAGCAAATCTCTGCTTGGTGGTAGCAATGTTATCGCGGTAACAGGGGATTCAACTTGTGCGGATACCGCAGCCGCTGTTGCAACTGGTGAGCGGCTAGTTACCTCGGAGAATGTGAACGCTATTGTAGGCGCAATGTGTTCAGGTGCTGCACAGGCTGTGTTGGAAGGTGTTGCAATGCCTAACGGCATTGTTATGATTTCTGGTTCAGCAACTGCACCAGTTTTATCTACAGTGGAGGATAATGGGCTATTTTTTAGAACTGCACCCTCGGATGCTCGTTCAGCAGAAGTATTAGCAGAGATTTTGCTCGAAAAAGGGTATAAATCTGCAGCAATCACTTATGTTAACAATGACTATGGTAAAGGCCTTGGAAGTGCCATTGAAGCAAACTTTGTAGCTGGCGGAGGTTCTGTTACTATAAATGCTGGACATGAAGAAAACAAAGGCGATTACAGTGCAGACGCCGCCGCGCTAGCACAAGCTGGTGGTGATATACTTGTAGTAGCTGGATATGCTGATGGCGGCGGTGGAGCTGTCATTCAAGGTTCTTTGGATTTAGGGTCATTTGACACATTCTTCCTGCCTGATGGAATGTATGCTGACAGTCTTACAGCTACATTTGGCTCGCAAATTAATGGTTCTTTTGGCGCTTCTGCTGGAACTGATAGTCCAGGTGATGCAACATTTAAAACGTTATTTGCTGATGCAGGTCATGAGTATAACGTTTATGCTGGCGAATATTATGATGCTGCTGCATTAATTATGCTTGCAATGCAGGCTGCAAACTCATCATCATCTTCAGACTTAAAAGATCATGTGATGGACGTGGCAAATGCGCCTGGTGAAAAAATCTATCCTGGTGAATTAGCTAAAGGATTAAAAATTCTCGCCAGTGGTGGCAAAATTGACTATGTTGGTGCATCTGCAGTTGAGCTTATTGAGCCTGGTGAGTCAGGTGGGGCTTACCTACAATATGAAGTGCAAAACGGAAAATTCACAACAGTGGGTTATCGCTAAGATTGCTTAGTTAAAGCGACCCAGAATTTACTGGGTCGCTTTTTTTACGTCAAAAATTAAAAAAGTTTATTGATGATATGTTGACAGTACAACATTTAGACAAATGGTTCGGCGGAATTCATGCTGTTAATGACGTTTCCCTATCATTTGAGACTGGAAAAATCACCGGCCTAATTGGCCCCAACGGTGCTGGCAAAACAACTTTATTTAATATCATAGCAGGTCTGCATCCACCTACTGCAGGGCAGGTATTTCTTGATGATATGGATATTACTGGGCTACCTCCTCACGCACTGTTTGCGAAAGGCGTGCTACGCACATTCCAGATTGCACACGAGTTTTCAACATTGCCTGTTCGAGACAACTTAATGATGGTCCCACCAAAGCAGTCAGGGGAGACATTGCTAAATGTCTGGCTCCGTCCAGGGAAAATAAAGCAAGAAGAAGCGCAAATAAAACAGAAAGTAGAGGAGGTTTTAGAGTTCTTAAATTTGGTGGAGCTTGCAGATGAACCCGCAGGCAACTTGTCCGGAGGCCAGAAAAAACTGCTTGAATTGGGAAGATGTATGATGGTTGATGCAAAAATCGTGTTTTTGGATGAAGTTGGGGCAGGCGTCAATAGAACACTTCTTAACCATCTAGGAGATGCAATTATTCGTCTTAACCAAGAAAGAGGTTTTACTTTTTGCATGATTGAACATGATATAGAATTTATTAGTAAATTATGTGACTCAGTTGTCGTGATGGCAGAGGGAAGCCTATTGGCAAAAGATAGCATAAACGCGATTAAGGCAAATCCAGATGTAATTGAAGCTTATCTGGGACGTGGGATGAAAAATAAAACGTGAGTCTTCACAAAGGAACTTCAGAAAGTAATATAATATGACCTTTTTTGAAGGAGTTGAAATGTATGCTGGGTATGGTGCCAGTTTGATATTAAATGGATGCACCATATCGGTTGATAGAGGTAAAATAGCCGTGATTGTTGGTCCGAATGGGGCGGGTAAATCTACAGCGATGAAAGCATTATTTGGAATGCTCCCATTGCAAAAAGGTTCTGTTTCCATCGATAATAATGATATAACACATCTCCGTCCAGAACAGCGCGTTTCGTTAGGTATGGGTTACGTACCTCAAACCAATAATGTGTTTCCTTCTTTGACTGTCTTAGAAAACCTTGAAATGGGCGGTTTTGTGCGCCGTGATGATTTAAGCCAAACTTTTTCAGAGATTTTTGACTTGTTCCCTATCTTAGAGAAGAAGCAGGGTCAGCCAGCAGGTGAGTTGTCAGGTGGACAAAGACAACAGGTCGCTTTTGCGAGAGCGATGATGACAAAGCCTAAAATATTGATGCTAGATGAGCCAACCGCTGGTGTGTCACCTATCGTAATGGATGAATTATTTGATAGAATTATTGATATTGCTAACACTGGTGTTGCTGTTGTCATGGTTGAACAAAATGCAAAGCAGGCTTTGCAGATAGCAGATATAGGATATGTTTTGGTACAGGGTGAGAACAAATTTAAAGATACCGGCACAGCACTTCTTAGCAATGTTGAGGTAAGACAAGCGTTTCTAGGAGGCTGATTGTAATGATAGATATCTTAAATGCTTTAACGCTTATTGCAAATTACATAATTGTTCCCTCCCTCGCTTACGGAAGCCAGCTTGCACTTGGCGCTCTTGGTATTACATTAGTGTATGCTGTACTGCGGTTTTCAAATTTTGCACATGGCGAGATGATGTCTTTTGGTACTATGATATCAATTTTTACCATTTGGCTCTTTCAGTCTGTAGGGATTTCAATCCATCCTTTACCGACTGCTTTGTTAGCGCTCCCTTTTTCAATTATTATAACCATTATGTTACTGCTGATTTTAGACAAAACGGTGTTTAGATATTATCAGGCTCAGCGTGTTCAACCTGTTACCTTTATGATTGTATCTGTTGGTGTAATGTTCTTTCTAGCGGGATTTATTAGATTTTTCATTGGAACATCTAAAAAGAATTTTGCAGATGGGGAGCGGTTTATTATTAAAGCATCTGAATTTAAGCAAATGACAGGATTGGCTGAAGGATTATCAATACGCACAACTCAAGCTATTACGGTTATTGTCACACTTGTTTTAGTTTTAGGAATTTTTTGGTTTTTGAATAAGACTAGAACAGGTAAATCAATGCGGGCTTTTTCAGATAATGAGGATCTTGCCCTCCTGTCAGGAATAAAGCCTGAGCGTGTCATTATTATTACTTGGATGCTGGTTGGCGCGCTTGCAGCGGTCGCAGGGACTTTATACGGGCTTGATAAAGGCTATAAACCATTTGTTTATCTACAACTTGTACTACCAATATTTGCAGCAGCAATTGTAGGTGGTGTTGGCAACCCAATTGGGGCTGTTTTAGGAGGGTACGTTATTGCTTTTTCAGAGGCATTTATAACCTTTGCCTACAAACGTTTTCTCACCTACCTTTTGCCAGAAGAATGGGCACCACAAGGTCTCGTTCAAATGTTATCCACGGAATATAAGTTTGCAGTTTCATTTGTTTTGCTTGTTATTGTATTACTTATTCGGCCAACTGGATTATTTCGTGGAAAAACATTATGAATTTATCCAATACCAATCTAAATAGAAAAGCAATTTTGATGTTCTCACTTATGTTGAGTGCGTTAGTGCTTGTGGGCGTCTTTCAAAGCTGGAATTTAATGTTAGCTATTCTGAATTTATGTTTAATTTCAGCTATAATGGCGCTTGGCGTAAATCTACAATGGGGATATGCCGGTCTATTTAATGCAGGGATAATGGGCTTTGCGGCGCTCGGCGGGTTGGCTGCAATGCTAGTCACAAAAGCACCAATCATTGGCGCTTGGCAATCAGGTGGGTTTGGTATTCTTTTTGGAGTATCTATTTGGATAATTAGTGGTGTTTTAGCCTATTTCGCTTGGATGCGATTTGAGGGTAAGGGGAGGAGAAGATACTGGTATGTATTCATTATAGCTGGCGTCGGCTATGTACTCTCTCGATTTGTCTTAGACCCCGCAATTTTGAGAATTGAAACCTTTGAGCCAGCTTCCTCTGGGTACCTGGGCGGAGCTGGATTGCCTGTCTTACTGTCGTGGGTTGTTGGTGGGATATTAGCTGCTTCTGTCGCATTCGTTATTGGGAAAATTACCCTTGGCTTAAGGTCCGATTACCTTGCTATTGCGACCCTTGGTATTTCAGAAATCGTTATCTTTATGTTTAAAAACGAGGACTGGTTAACAAGAGGTGTAAAGAATGTAACAGGAATTCCACGTCCTGTTCCATACGAAATTGATCTACAGTCCACAATTTGGTTTCAAAATACAACAGAGATAATCGGAATGAATTTAATTCAAGCGTCAAGCCTTTTTGTTAAATTATGTTATACTTCTCTGTTTTTAGGAGTATTGCTTATCATTTTATGGTTATGCGAAAAAGCGTTGAATTCACCATGGGGAAGGATGATGCGCGCTATACGTGATAATGAAACAGCAGCGAGTGCGATGGGCAAAAACGTTACCTCACGTCATCTGCAAATTTTTGTTATTGGGTCTGCTATCGTTGGAATTGCAGGTGCCATGCTGGTTACATTAGATGGTCAATTTAACCCATCGATATATCATCCACTTCGATTTACGTTTTTAATTTGGGTGATGGTTATTGTAGGAGGCTCAGGGAATAACTTTGGCGCTATCCTTGGTGGGTTTGTTGTTTGGTTCTTCTGGATTGAAGCTGAAACTATTGGCAACATGCTAGTATATATTATTACTCTTCCTTTAGCCGAGGGCTCTGACTTGAAGGCACACTTTCTTAGCACTGCCCCACAATTAAGGTTATTGATCATGGGATTAGTATTACTCTTATTTCTGCGGTTTTCCCCTCGTGGATTGATACCTGAAAGAAATAGTAATAAAAGCTGATAACTAGCATCTTTGTTTTTTTATTATCAATTGTCTAATAATATTCTTTATTATAGATTACCGAATAATTCAGTTAAAAATTTATGAAAAGCTCAGTTTGTATGAATTTAAATAAGATACGCGGTCAGACATGGCGGGCAACTAAAATTCTTGCAACATTAGGTTCAGTGAGTGAGAGCGAAGAAAAAATCACACAGCTTGTTAGAGCTGGTGTGAATATGGTTAGGATGAATTTTAGTCACGGCGCTCAATATGAGCATCTCAAGCGAATTAGGACTGTTCGTGCTATTGAAAAGAAGCTCTCAATGCCAATTGGTATCTTAGCGGACTTGCAAGGACCAAAATATCGAATTGGTGCGGTCGAAGATGGACTATCCTTAATTAAGGGAAGCTTAATACAATTTGACCAGTCTGATGAAAGGGGTAATTCCGATAGATTGCCACTTCCGCATCCAGAAATATTTAAAGCTCTTTATCCAAGTGCAAGGTTACTCATGGATGACGGTAAATTAGCATTCAGAGTAAAAAATCTGGCAGATAATTCATTCACAGCAGAGGTGGTGGTTGGTGGTCCGGTCTTAAGCCAAAAAGGGGTCAACGTCCCAGATATTAAATTAGATACAGATGTCTTAACTGAAAAAGATTTAAAAGATATGGAATTTGCGTTGGATAATAGCGTGGACTGGATAGCTTTATCCTTTGTGCAATCTGTATCTGATGTTTTGGTTGCTAAAGCAAAAATTTCAGGCAGGGCTCAGTTAATGGCGAAGATAGAAAAACCCGCCGCGCTTGCGGAAATTGAGGATATTATCAATGCCTCTGATGCCATCATGATAGCAAGAGGAGACTTGGGTGTAGAACTGGATGCAGCCGAAGTGCCATCTGTCCAAAAAAGACTAATACATCTTTGCCGGAAAGTAGGCAAACCAGTTGTGGTAGCAACTCAAATGCTAGAATCCATGATAACCAACCCTACACCTACAAGAGCAGAGGCAACAGATGTAGCAGGAGCGGTATTTGATGGAGCAGATACAGTAATGTTATCAGCAGAAACGGCGATTGGAGACTTCCCAATTGAAGCTGTTAAAACAATGGCTAGTATATTAACTTCCGCTGAAGCGCATATAAAACAGTTTCCATTCGACGGCCCAGCGTTATTAGAGGTCGAGTCATCTATATATCATGCCGTTGCGAAAGCTGCCGTAGCACTTGCTCAGACTATAGAGGCTAAAGCCATAATAGCTTATTCAGCTTCTGGGAATACAGCGGTGAGAATTGCAAGAGAAAGACCAGCTATTCGATTGTTCGTATCTACGCCAGAATTAGCTGTGCAAAGACGATTATCTATATTATTTGGAGCCACAACAATTCTTCAGGGTGAAACAGATTATGAAGAAGCATTATCTATTACAAAAAACATGCTTAAAAATGAAAATATTGTAAATACGAATGACGCAATAGTAGTGGTAGCAGGTTTTCCATTCGGCCTTGCTGGGAGCACAAACGCTATTCGTGTAGAACACATCTGATCTGAGAAAAAATAAGTGCTACGTAGGAAACCCCTTTAGCTTTTCCTCTAACCGCATTATAGCTTTTTTTACGTCTTGTAGATGAGGGTTTATAAGCGCCGCATGCCTGTAGGCCTCGAGAGCAGCCTCATGGTTTCCGAGATGTACCTCCACCATTCCAAGACCAGCAAGCGCGCCAAAATGGTTACTTTCTAAAGCAAGAGTTTGGGCGATATCATGTTTTGCTTTTTCAAACTCACCCATAAAGAACAATACAGTAGCGCGTTTATTCCATGCTTCGGCGAATTGTTTGTCCTGTTGGATCAGATAACTAAAGACCTCATTGGCAGCAGCCAACTGGCCTGATTGCATTAACTCAATACCCATTTGCATCTGCTTACTCAATTTAGAGTCAGCGCTATGAGTAGTCCATATTTGCCAGATCCTGCTGGAAATTAGCTCTCCGTCTTCATTTGTTTTAGCAGTTTTTAGTTTTGAAAATAGATTATCCAACTCTGGATTTCGTTGATCCGATTTTACATCATGAGTGCCAATTAAACATAACATAATCGCAGTCGACGCAATTAGCACAAACCTTGGTAAAATTCTATTTTTGGAAAAATAGGTAACAAAAATCATAATACTATCAATTGAACTTGAATTAAAAAAAAACAAGAGCTTGGGAAAATTATTTTTTTAAATAGGTCAATGTCGATAATTACAACGTCAGTGTTTTTACCTGCATATTATTTTTTCCAAGGAAGATTATGACCCTGCCATCCGTTAATGATTTCTGGCCTTTCAAAATATGTATGATTTCCTTCAAACCCTTCTACAACGTTCGTTACATCACTAAAGCCAGCTTTCAGAAGTATCCGGCATGCTGCAGCAGACCTTGCACCAGACTTACATATTAGATATAATGGAGTGTTTTGTTGTGCGTGCTCTGCAACCTGCTCAACAAATTCATTATTTACTGACTGATTCTCCCTCATAAGCTCAATTTTTACCAGTGATTTATTGATATTTGACAAATCTGGAGTTCCAATAATTTCCCATTCTTTCTCAGTTCGGCAGTCAATTAATATAGCATCTATATTTTCTGTTAACTGTTGATAGGCTACAAGCGGAGTAACTTCTTGAAACATTGGGTTTGTCCATATTTTGCAGAGTAATTTTTTAAATTCAACTCTCTAAAAACAATTTATCTATTGCCTGATTTATTTACCTGAAACTATAATTCTAAGTTTACAATCTTAACAGGATTTTAAAAAGGAATATATTCCATGTTTAAAGCAATTATTGTTAATAAGGCAGAGGACGAGACGATATATGCACAAGTTTCTGATGTTGATGACTCGCAACTTCCCGAAGATGGCAATGTGACAATAGAGGTTCATTATTCGGATGTGAATTTTAAGGATGGCCTATGTCTTAATGGAAAGGGTAGGTTGGTGCGTGAATATCCGCATATACCTGGCATTGATTTTTCTGGCATTGTGTTGGAGAGCGATGATCCCCGATTTAAAAAAGGGGATAAAGTAATTAATACAGGCTGGCGTGTGGGTGAGGTTTGGTTCGGTGGATATAGCCAAAAAGCAAAAGTAAAAGCAGATTGGCTTGTACTACTTCCAAAAAATATCTCTCTAAAAGAAGCTATGGCAATTGGCACAGCAGGGCTTAGCTCTATGCTTGGTATAATCGAGTTAGAGGATAATGGCATGACACCTGAAAATGGACCTATATTAGTCACTGGTGCTACTGGTGGTGTAGGCTCCATAGCGGTTGCGGTACTATCTTCTCTTGGCTATGAGGTTACTGCTACCACAGGAGATGTTGAAAAAAACTCGTCCTTCCTTAAACAAATTGGAGCAACCACAATTATCGATAGGAAAACTTTGCAAGAGCCTATAAATAAAATGCTTGAATCTGCTTTGTGGGGGGGGTGTATTGATACGGTGGGTGGTGTGACGCTTGCACGTATACTAGCTCAAATGAAACATGAAACAGCAGTTGCTGCTATCGGCAATGCAGGAGATTCTTCTCTTCCTGCAACCGTTATTCCATTTTTGCTTAGAGGTATAAAATTAATAGGAATTGACTCAGCTAGTAAGAAAATACCTAAACGTATTCGTGCATGGGAGCGTTTATCTAGTGATTTACCATCTGAAAAGCTTTCACTGATAAGCACCGAGATACCACTTTCAAGCGCGATTCAGGCAGGAAAAGATATACTTGTTGGAAAAACATTTGGCAGGTTAGTTGTTAACGTGAAGGATGCGAGCTAGATAATTTATGCTTTTGCGGAGATATGTTTTGTGTTTTGAGTCAAGGCTTTTTTACTATCGCAATATGTTGCAAATTTCTGCCTTGTTGTGCGTAATCTATTCCATATCCAATTACAAATTCGTCTGGAATATCAAATCCAACCCAATCTATATCCACATCAACCTCTCTTCGTGAAGGCTTGTTAAGTAACGTACAAATTCGAAGTGATTTTGGTTTTCTTGTTTCGAGCAAACTAACGACTTGTGATAAAGTATGCCCTGTATCAATTATATCCTCTATTATTAGGATATCCCTATTTTTCAGGTCTGTTTCAACATCTTTAATAATGCGTAGTTGTCCGGATGATCTCATTTTATTCCCATAGCTCGATACAGTCATAAAATCTACTTCTACAGGTAAATCAAGGCACCTCACCAAATCCGCGATAAATACGAAAGAACCTCTCAATAATCCGATTACAACTAGCTGATTTGTTTGCTCATAAGCTTTACTAATTAGTTCTGCCAATGTATTAATTCTGGAAGCAATTTCAGCCTCCGTTATCAGGATTTCAAGTTTTTCACCTGTTACAAGTACAGCCATAATTCTCTACTAATATTTCAATATATCAACAGGTTCATGCTACCGTGTTTTTAGATAAAAAACTAGTAAGAACAGTGATAGTTGGCAAAACATTCAATACCATCTAATCTAATCGTAAGTTTGACCGAATAACAAAATTCTAAAATTTAATAGAGTAAAAAAAAGAGATATAATATGGCAAAAATTGCTTTTTTGGGTCTGGGTGTTATGGGTTTTCCGATGGCGCGCCATTTGGTTCAAGATGGCAACGAAGTTGTAGTCTATAATAGAACCCAGTCTAAAGCTAAAAAATTTACCTCACAATTTAAAGCAAAAATTGCATCTAGTCCGGCAGCTGCTTCTAGAGATGCAGATATTGTATTTGCTTGTGTTGGCGATGATGCGGACATAATAGAGGTGACTACTTCGCAGGAAGGGGCATTCAGCGCAATGAAGCCTCGGAGTCTATTTATTGATCA
>MDTG01385195.1_pt1 | contig 16785 bp, 10 predicted proteins | sample 811421 | NCBI WGS metagenome assembly MDTG01 (sample SAMN05326645, study PRJNA326480) | marine metagenome | isolation source: seawater | place: Pacific Ocean: South East | collected 2011
AAATATACCAAAATTAATTTGTATTAATCTATTATATTTTAAGCACCTAACCCTATTCTATTTCCATTATTTTCAATGGGGATAATATCAAAAGCAAGTGATATTCTTTCCTCATTAGAAATTATTGGGATAGTCTTATGATAAAGAGAAGAAGGAAATAAAATCATTGATCCATTTTTTGGAGTAAATATTTGTGTTGGATAATCTTTGTTTATTTTAGGATAATCATATCCATAAATACTAAACTCAATTGCGCCTTCATTTTTTTCATTTAACTTTTTTGGAACTTGCAAATAAATAACACCACTCATCCAGCCAGATAAATGATTGTGGGAATTCTGTTTTCCTTGATTTTTCAAAAAAACTGTCCAACCTTGTATTGAGAATGTTGATGGCCATCGTTTAATATATAAATTATCAGACTTACCATATGTTTTAATGTAATCTTCAATACATTTTCTGATAATATTATCTAATTTATTAATATATTCATTTTTACTGTCAAAAATTGTAGGTAGAGTTTGCATTCCATTTACTGTTGTCTTGCCTTTAGGATCCTTTTCACTTTCTACTGACTGAGAAAACTTAATAACTTCACTTATTAAAGCTTTAGATTTGGCTTCATACATTGACAAATCATATTCTTTAATAAAATCAAAAGGATTTTCTATAAATGAAGAATTATTGATCTTATTTAGATTAAAACTTATCAATGGATCAAGAGATGCGAGAAGTGGATTACATGGATCAAGTTTTCTTAACATATCAGAATATTTATCAACCTTATTATATTGTTTTAAACGAAAAGATGAATTTACAAGATTCATTAATGCAATCAAGTTAGTGTCATCTAGCCTTAGAATTTTTTTTGAAAATAGAATTGCTTTGTCATAATCTTCTTTTTCTTGATATGAGCCTGATAAAATATTTAAACCATCAATATTATTCTCATCAATTTCTATAATTTTTTTTGAAAAATTAATTGCATCATCATATGATTTCTCCATATGTGAGAGGTTTGCTATATTTGTTAAAACATCCAGATTGTTTTCATCAAATGTTAAAGCTTTCTTAAATAAAGCCTTTGCTTGATTTATTTGCCCCTGTCTTAAATAAATAATACCACTATTTATTAGTGCTTTTATATCATTCGAATCAATAGAGAGAATTTTGTTTAGTATTATTTTGGCATCTTCAAATTTTCTTAAAATTATGAAACTACTGCTTAAATTCTGAAGGATATTCAAGTCAAGTGGCTTTAAAGATAGTGCCTTTTTATAATATTTTATCGCAAGAGAGTGTTTTTCTATTGAAGTTAATAATATAGCGTAATTAAAAAAAAGATTTTCTATATTAATTTTTGTTCTTAAAACACTTAAGTAATTCTTTCGTGCTTCAATATAATTTTGATTATGCATATGATATAGAGCCATTATATAAATAATTTCAGGCTTATTTTGAAAATCCTTATTATAGCTTTTTAATGTTTTTGATAATCTCTTGTAATCCTTTAAATCTAATAGATTAAGGCAATACTCAAATATAATCTTAACTTCACTAGGTTCTAATTCTAATGCTTTTTGTAAGCAGAGATCAGCATTTTTAAAGTCAGTATTTAGCCTACAAATAACACCCATAATAAACCATAATCGAGAATCATCACTATTATATCCCAAATTAAGTTTTACATTTTTATAAGCCTCTTCATAATTTTCTTTATTTAGAAGGTTAACAAGATTTTCTTTTGAAAAATTATTATTAAGCTGATTTTCTTTATTGCTAAAAGAAACCTTTTTTAAACCCTTTAAGGGCGATATTAATAAATTTTTATTATTGTGCTTCATTTTAATAATATTTAAAAATAAACTATTCATTGGAATATAAAGATTATGTGTAAAAATGGAAACAAAAGTAAAAATTCTTTATTATTTGGAATCAGGAAATATCGAAAAGGCTGAAAAGCTGTGTAAAAAACAGCTATTGAAAAATCCAAATGATGTTGAAACTTTATCTATTTTAGGAGATATATTCTTCAGAAATGATGATTATCCTAATGCTCTTGAAATATATACAGTTTTAAACAAAACAGTCAAAAATGACATTAAATTTATGAGTAAGCTAGCAATATGTCATGGTAAATTAAAAAAATACACTAGTGCTATAAAGTTATATGAAGATATATTAAAAAGTGATGAGGTCAATATTAGAGTGTTAATGAATCTAATTGATGCATGTGTACATAATAAAGATGATTCCAAAATAAATAAATATTGCGATATACTCAGAGATATTGATCCTTGTAATCCTCTTTTAGCTTCAATTGACTCACTAATAAGTTTTGATCAAAATAAAGAAAATAAATCAGTTTTCATGGATAATCCTATTAACTTTATTAAGGAATTTTCATTAAAAGATTTTACAAATGATGCGGACTCTCTGATTAAGAATTTAATTAATTTCTCTAGGTTGGTAACAAAGGAAGGAAAAATTGAAAAGAAAAGTACAGTAAACGGATGGCAAACATTACCTATTCTTTTTCAACAAAAAAATTCATCAGTAGACAACTTAAAAAAAATTATCAAAGAATGCGTTAAAGAATATTTAAAAGAATATCTCCCTTCAAATTTATTTTATATAAAAAGATGGCCTAAAAATTATGATCTCCAAGGATGGACAGTTTTTCTTAGTAATCAAGGTATGCAGAAATCACATAATCATCTTTCTGGATGGATGAGTGGAATAATTTACTTACAAATACCGAAAGGGAAAAATAATAATAAGGAAGGCTCAATAGAGTTTAGTTTACATGGTTATAGTTATCCAACAAAAAGAGCAGATTTTCCAAAAAAACAAATTATACCTCAAAAAGGATCCATAGTTTTTTTTCCATCATCCCTATATCATAAAACACTACCATTTACATCGACTGAAGAAAGAATTTCAATTGCTTTTGACTTAGTTTTAGATAAAGGAAATAAAAGAATAGGTTTAAATTTATAATGGATTTAAGTTCAGAAAAAATAAATTTTTACATTATGTCAAAAAATTATGCAAAGGCAGAAAGTTTATGTAAAAAGTATTTAAAAAAAAATCCTCAGGATACAAATATACTTGAAATCCTAGCAAAACTTTACTTGCAAAAAAATGAGCATTCTGATGCACTAAGAATATATAAAGATTTAAATTCAAAAAATAAAGAAAACATTAGCTTTTTAGCAAATATGGCACTTTGTTATAATAAATTAGGAAAATTCGATAAATCTATAAAAATATATGAAGGTTTAATACAAATCGAGGTTAATAATTTATCTATACGTTATAATTATGCTAAAGTCCTAAAGGATGCGAATAAAATAAAAGAGTCTTCCACTATATTACAGAGGATTATTGATATAGACTCAAAAAATCAAGGCGCATTAAATCTTCTTGGCAGAATATCTCTTTTAGATAATGATTATGCAAAAGCGATTTCGTATTTCAATAGAGTGCTATTAATAAATCCAGCGAATTTTACTGCACTAAAAAACTTTTCTTCACTTATGGTTCATTCTTATGGCCTTATAAAAAAAGAGGACTATTCTTTAACTGAAAGTTTAATTTGTAAAATATTGGATAGTAAAAAAATTGGATCTGAGGATCTAACAAAAATTATAGAAAAAATATTAATAGAGAAAATTGAAGAGGAGGTAGTTGATAAAACTAACGCTGATATTATTTCAAAACTAGATTGTGAATTATTTCACAAATCTCTGAGAAACAATGTAATTACAGACATAAAACTTGAAGAAATAATAAAAATTATCAGAAAGGATTTCTTAAATAAAATAATTAATAATAATATAGTTGATTATAAAATTGCCGAGAAATTTATTATTTCTCTATCAATACAATCATTCTTGAATGAATATATTTGGCATTATGATGATGAAGAAATCATAATAATTAAAAAAATAGAACAAAAGATTAAAAGCGATGATTTTTTTGTCAGCGATTTTAATAAATTTTATATTTATATTTTCTATTGCTACAAACAAATTAAAGATAGGAATATACAAAAAGAATTAACTAAAAATAATTATCACCTTAATAATACTTTTATAAAATATATATTTACAGATCGAGAGTATGAACAAGTTTTGAAAAAGCAAATACCAACAATTGGTAATATAGAAGACAAAATATCAAAAAAATTAGCCTTACAATATGAAAATAATCCATATCCCAGATGGAATAATATCTCATTAATGGAAACTCAAGAACTTGAAGATATCATTAATTTATGTGTTCACCCTAATAATCTATCAATACCTAAAAGAGATAAATTAAATGTTCTCATAGCCGGTTGTGGAACAGGAAAAGTAGTGTTGAGTGCTGCAAATTTATACAAAAATAGCAATATATATGCCTTCGATTTAAGCAAAAACAGTTTGGCCTATGCAAAAAGATTAACTGAAGAGTATCAACAGAAAAATGTCAGTTTTTTTCAATCAGATATTTTAGAAGCCGGTAAGATAAATAAAACATTTGATATTATAGAATGTACCGGAGTCTTACATCATATGGATAACCCTTTATTAGGCCTTAAAGGTCTAGTCAATTTGCTAAAGAATAATGGATATATTAAACTCAGCCTATATAGCACCAAAAGTAGAAAATTTGTTAAGATGATAAGAAAAGATATCGCGATGAATAAACTTAAGGTTAACAAAGAAAATATGATTGAATATAGAAATAAAATGAAAATAGATTATAAAAAATATAAATTTACAACTAGTGATTTCTATACTTTGTCCGGCTTTAGAGATCTTTTTTTTAATGCAAAGGAGCATACTTTTAGTCAAATTGAAGTCAAAAAAATTATTGATGAGTGTGGTCTTGAGTTTTTAGGTTATTACTTTAGAGATCCTGAGGTAAAAAATTCATATAGAAAAAAATATCCTCAAGATACTAAATGTTTGAATTTAGAAAACTGGGATGATTTTGAAAATTATAATAGCTTAGCTTTTGCTGAAACACCTTTCTTTTGGTGTAAAAAAATAGAAAAATGAAAATATTATCTGAAAATGATGCCATAAAAAAAATAGCAAAACTCTATCAAATGAAAAAATATGATTTAGCTGTTTCTAAAGGTATAGAATATTTACAAAAATATGGTAACTCTTACAAAATTTATAATGTTATTGCTATGTCATTCACGGCTTTAGAGCAATATCAAGAAGCAGAGACTTATTACAAAGAGTCAATATCCTTAAACCCAAATATATCAATAACTTATGGAAATCTTGCTAATGTTTACTGTTTATTAGAAAAAAGTAATGAGGCTTTAAATTGCTATAATAAAGCAGTTAAACTTGATTCCAAAAATTTTAATGCCATCAATAATTTAGGCATTCTTTATCAAAACTTGGGTGATAATCAAGAAGCAATTAATACTTATAAAAAAGCTTTATTAATAGATCATAAAAATAGTTATCTAGCTTATTTTAACATTGGTAATGTCTATAGAGAACTAGGACTAAATTATTTAGCTATTGAACATTATGAGAAAGCAAAATCACTTAACCCTAATCATTTACCAGTAAAAAATAATCTAGGGCTAGTGCATTACTCTAATGGCAGCTATGAAGAAGCAATAAAAGAATATTTAGAAGTCATTGAGAAAGACCCTAAAAATACAATCACAATTTCAAATATAGCCTCAAGTTATCGCGCACTTGGCAAATTTAAAAAAGCACTTAATTACAATACAATGTTATCAAATATTTCAAATAATGAACTAGATAATGCGCAAATTTTATCAAATAGAGGTGCAATAGAATTTGATGCTGGAAAATTTGAAGAAGCTTATGAAAGTTACAAAGAAGCTTTAGATATAAACCCAAAACTTTATGAAACATTTGCTAATGTTTGTTTAATATTTCATAAAACTGGTAGGTTTGAGAAATTAAATGATTGGTATAAAAGATTTTATGATAATCTTGAGGGCTCAAGTCCTCTATATTCAGAAAATGAAGTCGTAAATAGGCAATTAGCTAAGATAAAAAGAGTTGTAGCCTTGGTGAAGAACAGTGGTAGAACCGGATCAATTTTTTTTCATTCATTATTGGATGGTCATCCAGAAATATTAACAACACCAGGTGTTTATTTTAAAGGGTTCTTTCATCCATCAGAATGGAAAAAGTTATATATTGGTAATGATAATAAGAATTGGAGACAAATATTAGTCAAAAATTTTCTATCTTTTTATAGTCCATTTTTTGACGCAAATTCTCAAATTGACGTACCCGGTAGACCTATGTCAGGACCTGCTGGTATATCAGCTGGTTTGAATGCATTAGGAGAAAATAAAGATATTTCACTCAAACTAGATGCCGACAAATTTTCAAAACTTTTATACACATATTTAGAGGGTTTTGATGAAATGAACAGAGCAACATTTTTTAAATTAATACATTTGGTTTACTATTCAACAATTAATAGAAAAATTAACGACTCTATTCTTTTTTTTCATATACATAACCCATCATATCTAGAAAGCGTACAGTTTATAAAAGATTTTCCTGATGCAAATTATTTACAAATTATTAGGAATCCTATGCAGTCGTTAGAAAGCTGGTTAAATATAAAACCAGGGACAAAAGATACGAAAGGTAATGAAATTAAAGATAAAGATTTTAATGACGAATTTTCATATGTTAACAAATTTGCCACGGTTTTAAATTATTTAAATAATCCTGCATTTATCTATTCAGATAAGAATGCTGTCATTAGATTAGAAGATATAAAAAATGATCCTATTAATACTTTAAATAATTTATGTTCTTGGTTAGGAATTAAATATAATGAAAGTTTGGAAACTCCATCTTTTGAGGGACATTATTATTGGGGGGTATCAAAAACAACACCTAATATAAAAGGTTTCTCAAATGAAAGTGTAGATAGAAAAATTGGTATTCTTTTTTCTAAGAAAGATCAGAAAAGATTAGACCCTCTTTTTGAATTATTTAATAATGAATATGATTATAGTAAGATAGATAGCAGTAATTTTATAAAAAATTTAGACAAAACATTAAGAGACATAAATGATATTTTTGATTTCGAAATAAAATTATTCAGTGAATTTGGTGATAACAAAGAAAGAAATGAAATAGAAAGATTTTATTTCAGGACACTTATCGAAAATTTTATAAAGGAAATCAAATTAAAATATACTGAAACTAATTTTCCAAGAAAAATATAGACTAGATGAATGTAAACTTAAGAGAAATAATAGATTTTTATAACAATAATCAATTAGATAAAGCTAAAGAATTATGCGAACAAGCTATTATTAACGATCAAAACCCTAAACTTTTAAATATATTAGGTGTCATTTGTTACAAACAAAAAAACAATAGTGAAGCAATTAAATATTTCGAAAAAGCTTATGAAATAAATGATAAACTTCCTGATCCATATAATAATATAGGAATTATCTATAACGATTTAGGTGAGCATAATAAAGCAATATTATTTTTTAAAAGAGCAATACAAAAAAATGATCAATTTTATCAAGCATATTTCAATCTGGGAAATTCCTTTAAAGCTTTAAATAAGCTAAATGAAGCAAAGGACAGTTATAAAAAAAGTATAGAAATTAATACTAACTATATTGAGGCATTGAACAATTTAGGGATAATCTACAATGAGAAAAAAGAATATAATAAAGCAATAGAATTATATCGCAAAATAATCAAAATTAATTTTAATTATACACCGGCTTATAATAATTTAGGCAATTCATTATATCAGGATGGGCAAACTCAAAAGGCTATAGAGATATTCGAAAAAGGAATTAATATAGATCCAAAAAATTATAAAGCCCTTACAGACCTAAGTAATGCATATAAATCACAAGGTAAAGTAGACAAATCTATAGATCTATTAAAGCAATCCATAAGAATAAATCCAGACTATGCAGAAAGTTACTCTTACCTGGGAAACATATATGCTGATATGGGTGAGCTTAATACAGCCCTTAAATATTTTAAACTTGGATTAAGTAAGGATAATAAATTAAAATCTATAAATTATAATATTGCTATGATCTTATACAAAACTAATAAATTAAAAGAAGCAGTTAAATTCTTTGAGAAAAGCAAACATGATGACTTTGAGGAAAGAATTCTTCAATGTCATTATAAATTAGGAGAATTCGATTTATTTAATGCTAATTTAAAAAAGAAAATTAATGAAGAAAATAATTCACGAATTATCGCATCATTAACTGCGCATGCCTCAATAAATCTAAATCAAGAAAATGATTATAATTTTTGTAAAGATCCTTTAAATTTCATTTATAAGAAAAAACTTAAGAATCAAAAAATAATCAATGATCTCAGTGATTTAACTAAGGAACTTAATATTGCAAATAGAGATCAGGCATTGCTATCCAATGGAATACAATCATCGGGCAATTTATTTGATTTGGATAACAGTATAATAAAACAATTAAAAGAATTAATTATAGAGCATGCAGAAGAATACTATGCTAGTTACAAAGATGAAAATAATTTTATAAAAAAAAGACCCTCATTAAAAAAGATGCGCGGATGGTTTATAGTTATGCAAAGTGGTGGCTATCTTAAACCACATATTCATGAAAGCGGCTGGCTTAGTGGGTCCATTTATCTTAAGATGCCTAAAAGTAGGGAAAATGAAGGCAATATTGAATTTGGACTAGATGGAAATGAATACCCAAAAAATACTAACAATTTTCCCAAAAAAGTAGTAGATCTAGAATCTGGTGATATAGTTTTATTTCCATCATCTTTGTTTCATAGGACATTACCATTTAGTGGAAAAGAGAGAATATGTATTGCTTTTGATATAAATCCATAAGATGAATAAAAAAGAAGATATTATAAAACAATTAATAGATTTATATCAAAAACATGATTATTCAAATCTAATAAGAAAAGCTGAAACCTCTCTAAATAAGGGCAATCAAGATCACATAATTTATAATATAATTGGTTTATCTGAAAAAAAATTAAATAACACTGATAAAGCTAAAGATTGTTTTAATAAATCCATTGAGATTGATGCTAACTATTTTGTAGCTTACATAAACAAGGCAAACTTACTATCTGATCTTGGGGATTATAAGAGCGCAATCTCATTATTGATTAAAGTTACTAAAATGAATCCATTATCTTTTGAAGCAAAATTTAATATAGGAAATTGTTATTTAAATCTTAAACAATATAAAGAGGCAATTAATTTTTATAAAGAAGCATTACTTTTAAATGATAAAGTAGAGGAAGTTCATACTAATCTTGGGAATGCTTATTTAGAATTACAAATGCTAGATGAAGCTAGTGAATCTTTTAATTTAGCAATAAAACTAAGCCCTAGTAACAAGACACTGATGCTTCATCTTGGTAATGTAGATTTTTATAAAGGTAATTTTGAAAAAGCTAACACAATTTATGAAGAGATATTAGAAGAAACTACTAATAATTACTTATTGTATTTTAATAATGGTTTAGCCTATTTAAAAAGAAGTAATTATGAAAAAGCAATTAATCAATTCGAACGAGTACTAGAAATAAAAGAGGATTATTATTTAGCCTACTATAATATTGGCTATTGCTATGAAGCTCTCTCTGATCATGAAAGTGCAATAAAAGCTCTTACTAGTTGCTTAACAATTAACCCTAATTATGAAAATGCAAATATAAATCTCGGTAACTTATATTTATCAAATGATAATCCAGAACTAGCAATTGACCATTATAAAATAATTATTGATAAAAATAGCGATAATGCTGATATTCTTGGAAACCTTGGTATTTGCTACTGGAAATTAAATAACAATAAAGAGGCAATTAATTATTTGCAAAAATCTATTTCAATTAATGAAAATCAATACAATGAGACCAGGTTATTAGGTGAAATTAATTATGAAGAAGAAAGCTATGAAGAAGCAATAACAATATTAAATAAAGCGTTATCATTAAATGATATTGATGATTTTGAGAGGTTAAATTATTATTTAGCTTGTTGTTATGAAAAATTAAATAAATTCGATAAAGCAATTCAATATTTTAAAATAAGTGAATTTGATAATTATGAAGAAAAAATTAAATTATGCAAAAAAAGTATTAAATAACTGTAATTTTAGAACTCTTCCTTCTTAACTATAGTCATCGTATTCGCTCTAGAACCTTTACCAGGGTTAGAAACATAAACAACAATTGCAATTTTATTTCTTTTAAAGATTTGGTTCTTATAAGTTCTAATTGTCTCAAAAACAAAATTATTTCCTCTAGAGTTGTCAAATTTTTCTAAAAGTGTGCATGAAACATCTTTCCAAAAGGAACTGACCTTTAGAGTTCTTGAGCTATCTGTAAAAGCTATAATTTTTGCATTAGGGTTTACTACTTTTATCTTATATATTGCTTCACCACTTCTGGAGAAGACTATAAATGGCATATCTTTGATATTACCTAAAGCATTCCATATTTGATTATCGTTACGATTTATTGTTTTATGAACCTTAGTGACATTAATTTGATCGTTATCATTTATAAACTTATTTAACCACCGAATAGTGTCTTTCCAGTTTGATGATATTGCTGTCTCCTCACTAAGCATAATCTTATCAGATCCGAGATAAGAGCTATAACCGAGTGACATTACCTCGCTTTTAGTCGGTATTTTTCTTAATTGCATGGAATCAAAGTTTTCTGTAGCCATAATTAAAGGTCGACCAAACTTTTTTGCTTCATCTGAAATTAGTGTAACTGATCTATATAATTTTTTATCGCCAATTTCTGCTCCTAAATCACCTCGATCAACCATAATGCCATCAGCTTTTTGACAGATTTTATTAAGATTACTCATGCCCTCATTATTTTCTATTTTAGCTATAAAGATTAATTCAGGAAATTTTTTTCTTAACCTTGAAATTATCTTTGCATTTTGGATAAAACTAAGACCTACAGCATCATAATTAAGATTTTGTGATTTATTTAAAAAAGATATATATTTTTTTTCCTGAAGGAAATCATCATAGACACTCAGAGGTATATTGAGTCCTTTATTAGGTCTTAATATAAAATTATTTAAAGACCTTCCATCAATGTATCCCCTTCCCTTTTTAATAAGTTTAAAAGAATGCTGACCATCCGCAATTGTAAAACTTTTAATCTTTTTATTAATTTTGGGTAATGGATTTGACAACTTAACATTGTTTGAATTTTTACTTTTATATGTTTTGTCAAAAAATCTTAATATTTGATTTTTTTTTATTTGAATATCTTTTTTATTGCTTGTTCTAGGCTTAACACCAGGTATATCAAATAATACGACAATATTTTTATCATATTTCTTTATCTGGTTAATAATATCCTTATGCCATTCAAGAGAATTATGACTTCCATTTAAACGAATTAAATCCGAATATCTTAAAATTTTCTTTAGATCTTCTTTATTAGAAGATATAGGTCCAATAGTTGGTAAAATTAATTTGTTCTTTTTAATCATTCAAATATATCCTCTCCCAAATCTTTAATATATTTAAATAAATCATTACGCATATATTTAAAATCATTATTATTTTTAAATGAATCTCTAAAGTCACTTCCAGAAATCTCTCTTATCGTATCATTATGATAACTATCAATACCCTTAATTATTGCTTTCTTTTCTTTATTACAGTAATAAGCTCCCTCAATAGCTATTATATCAATATTAATATTTAATTTCTTCACGATTTTTATTGCTTCATGAGCTCCATATATATTTTCAGCACCTGCATGATCTCTGCCTATTATAAAATGTGTAAAGCCAATATTTTTTCTTAAAATAGCATGATGACAAGCCTCTCTTGGGCCAGCGTAAAACATATTTGCAATTATGGGGCTATATATAACATTTTCTTTGTAATAATTATCAATTAGATAATTGAATGCTTTTTCAATGATATATGGTTTAATATCACCTTTTTTTCTTACACCTATAACTGGATTAACAATTACATAATCAGCATGTTTTAAACCCTCTTGAATAATTCTTTCATGTCCTAAATGAGGTATATTTCTTGTCTGAAAAGCACATATAGTTTTGTTTTGTTTTACTAAATTATGAACTAAATCAATGCATGATTTATTTTTTTCACTAATTAAATTAATAATATCTTGATACTCAGCTTTAGGCTCACCATATTGTGTAAATGTAAGTCCTTTATTAGTAATAAGATTAACACCTATATAATCTTTATGAAAAGTATCAAAAATTTTTTTAGCAATTTGTATTTTATCTAAGTCAAATGAGTCATCTTTAAAATAATTAAATTCTTTCAGACCAATTGGTAATAAAAAAGGAACACCAAGGTCAATATTCTTATCATATTTAATTAAATCATCATAACTGCAGAAATTCTGATTTAACGAACTGAATAAATCATCTTTTAGATTTGAATAATCAATGATATGTCGATGTTCTTCATCTAACTTGTATACAATATCTCTTGTATTGATTGACAAAATTCTTCTCCACCAGAATTATTTATAGAAATTGAATTAAGATCATGAGGATAAGAAATATCTACACCAACAATATTACTTTTATTATCATAAACTTTATTATCAATTTTTGCTTCCTTAATGTCCCTTAAAATCATTAAAGTTAATATATTATTATTTATAAGCTCATTTTCAATTTCTTTGGACATATAAACACTTGAAGTAATAGGAAAACAATTATTATTAAGCGCAATTTTCGTAATACCAAATATTCTCTTTAATTGTATTAATCTACTATCTAGATCATAGTCAAGGTCAATACTAATATGTTCTCTTACCTCATCGCCATCAATAATAAAGCTATTATTAATTTTGTGTGAAATAAATTTAGAAGCAAAAGTTTTACCTGACCCTGATAGACCAAATAACCATATCCCATTGTATTTTAGTTTCATTATAAATCCATATCAGGAATGACATCAATTAAACTTAATAATTGAGCATTATTAGTTTTAACATCAATATCATAGTTAAGAAAACCAGGAAAAAAAAGTAAAGTGAAGCCTTTTACATCAATAGATTTTGTAAAATTAGCATTAAAATAGTTAGATAATCTATCACCATAATAAAAGGTAATGGTGTAATCTTTATAATCATTAATGTGATCACTGTTATATAAAAAAATTCCATTTATCCAACTATGTTTATCAGAAATTTTAGTGAACTTTTTTGTGTTAGAAAATTTATTTGTTGAAAAAATATATTTATATTTTTTTGGTTTTTTTAAAAAGAAATCATCATTTATATTATTATAATTACCATAATAGTAATTTAAATGCTTATCAAAAAAATCTTTTAATTTACTAGGTTTTATAAAATTAAACTTTAAATCAAAATCATTATTAGAGTCTAAATCTATAGAGGATTTTAGAATATTATTCTCTAATATTGATTGCATTTCAGTAATATCGTTAATATTAAAATCTTTATTCATTATATATGATAAAGGATTGCTTAAATAATGATCTGAAACATTATCAATTTTTATATCCCTTAAAAAGGACATTAAACTCTTAACAAAGTTAGGAATCTTATAAATAGATGTTCCTTCAATATAATTTACCTTAAGGAATTTAACTAATGATAAAACTTCATTAGTTAAAAGATGTATTTGAATAATATATTTTTTTATGGATTCGTCTTCTGGAGATATTAATTGAGCTTTTTTTAAATAATTAAGTGCATCAATATATTTTTTTTCTGTTATATAAATTAATGCAAGCTGAATAAATGATTTATATGATTTATCATTTATATTAATTGCTTTTAAAAAATATTTTTTAGCAATATCATAATCTTTATTATTCGAATTAATTAAACCTAAATTATGATTAACAAATAAATTATCTGGATCAATTTTAAGTATATCATTATATAATATCTTAGCTTTGTCATAATTATTTAATCTAAAATCAATATTAGCAGTAGCTAAAAGCAATAAAATAGAATTAGGAACAAACTCCAAACCTTTTTCATATAATGATCTTGCGTTATCAAAATCATCATTATTAAAAAATAAATCACCAGAAGTTTTATAAACAATAGCTATTGCATTTTCATATTTATCCTTATTTTGAGAGTCTAATTCTTTAGCTTTAAAGAAATATTCAAGTGATAAATCAACTGCATTTGTATTTAATAAACAAATACCTTTTAAATATAGTAATTCAGGATGGTCTGGGTTTGATATTAATAAATCATCAATTTTATTTAGGATGGAAGAAAATTCTTTAGCTAAAATGCTCTCTTCAATAGCAGCTATATCAAGACTTAGATTACTCATTTTTTTATAAAAAAAAAGGGGAACAATAGTTCCCCTTAATTTTCTTATTTAATACCAAATTAGGCAATAATTTCAAAGTTATCTGCATGGAAGCTTTGAGCTGCCGCAGTAAGTGAAAATGTCATTAACTTAACAAGGTTAATATCATCTGCAGTAGCATTACCATTATCAGCAATAGCAGTTCCTACAACAGCTAGATAAAGAGCACTATTAGTACCATCATCAGCAGCTATAAAGAATGCATCACCAACCGCTAAAGCACCACTAGCTGTAATTTCGTTAGTACCACTTGCTTCAATAAGGTCTTCAAGTGCACTTTCAGCTAGGTTAGCAACATTTTGGATAACCGGTATAATAGTAGTAGTAGCAGTAGCACTAAGATTAAGGTCACCTGTTCCATAGTCTGTTACAACCATAGTATCACCAGCTGCAGTACTATTAGCAGCATTACCACTATCAACTAAATCGATAACACCTGACATTGCTTCAATAGCTGCAAGTGAGATTTCAACTTGGTCACCACTAGCGCCTTGCAGGAAGCTAGTTACAACATCAACGCCAACTGATCCATTATCAACAGCAGTTCCATCAGTGTAGAGCTCATTAGTTTGTAATCTAATAACATCATCTGCACCGTCAACAGTAAGTGTTATAGTATCTGCACCTCTGCCTGAATTGATAACATCGATACCTGAGCCAGGCTCAATTGTATCAGCGTTAACATTAGCAGTAATGATATCTGCACCAGAACCACCTTTAATAGTCCATGTAATGTCAGCATCAGCAACTGTTGTTGTAGCTGTAGCACCTGGATTAATGTCGACTGCATAGTCAAGTGATGTTACTAAGTTATCATTATTATAATTGATGTATAGTGTTTCATCATCAGTACTATATACAGACTGTCCTCTTACACCAGTGAATGAATCTTGAACTGCACTCTTCGAAGTTTTAGCAGTAGTTACATCACCTGTAATTGTTAGATCTTGAGTTGAAGAACTATAATCAAGAGTAACAGCTAATCCATCAGTTCCTGATAGGAAGTCTGTGATCGAGTCTTTAGCACCTGTATTAGAATCTGCAATAGCGTTATATGTAAAGATATCTGCACCAGCACCACCAGTTAAAGTATCTCCACCTTTGCTACCGTCGATAGTATCAGCGCCACCATTACCTTTGATTGTATCACCTTTGGTAGTTGTATCTGTACCAGTAAGAGTATCACCAGCAGTACCACCAGTTAGAGCAATACTTGAGTCATTTTCAGCAGTACCATCAAAAGTAAGAGCAGTTGTTAAACCAACACCACTTACAGTAGCTAAAGTTTGACTTACAAAGTTACCGTCAGCAAGAGTACCACCAACTGTTCCACCATTAAGATTAGTATATGTAATACTCTCAATGTTAGAAACATTAGTATAAGTCGCACTATGTGCATTACCAGCTTGATAAACAATAATACCGTCAGTTCCTAGACCACCATTAATAGTATCAGCTGTATCGAAGTGAGCACCATCAAGGTAAATCACACTATCGTTACCAGCTCCTAATGTAATAATATCAGTAGATGATCCACCATCTGCAGGTCTAACATCAAGAGAGTTAGCTGCGCTTAACCCACCAGCACTAACGGTAAAGTCAACAACAGTATCATCATCTCTAGTAATTCTTAGTGATGTTGTACCATTAGCTGTAAACACGCTATCTGAAAGTGTAATTGATGTTGCATCATTACCAGCTAGTGAAATGATTTCAATACCACTCATATTAGCTAAATCAGCAGCAGCAATAGTTACTGAACTTGTATCATCATTAAAGTAAAGTGTATCAGTACCTGAACCACCATCAACTGTTTCAGCAGAAGTAAGGCCAATAAAGTCACCATTAATATTAACAGCAATTATGTCATTACCTTCACCACCACTAATATTATCAATACCAGCGTCACCATCTAATGTATCATTACCTGCTCCACCACTAATAGTATCACCAGCTGTAGTAGTAGATGTACCTGTTAAGATATCATTACCTCTACCACCTGTTAATGTCATTGCTGAGTCATCTTCAGCAGAACCAACAAATGTTAATACACCTGAACCAGTCATTGCACTCGCATCAACCACACCACTTACAGTAGCAAGAGAAGTTGTTACGAATGTAGCATCAGCTAGTGTCCAGTTAGATGCTGTTGCGGTTGTACCAATAAAGGTAATTTTCTCAACTGCAGTTACACCTGTTTGTGTAGCTTGAGTTAATGCAGCAGCACCAACAGTAATGATCATTTCATCAGTACCTTTACCACCTGTAAATGTATCTGTAGCAGCCCATGCGCCTGCAACACTAGTTGTAACTTTTAATGTATCATCACCAGCACCACCTGTGATTGTATCTACAATCGCAGCAGCACTTGTTGTTACTGTAATACTATTTGCA
>MDTG01410229.1_pt1 | contig 16784 bp, 6 predicted proteins | sample 811421 | NCBI WGS metagenome assembly MDTG01 (sample SAMN05326645, study PRJNA326480) | marine metagenome | isolation source: seawater | place: Pacific Ocean: South East | collected 2011
CCTGCGCGAGCCGAGGCTCGCGCGCTGGGTCGCGGCCTGGCGCGAGCGAGGGCTGCTCCAGCCCTGGGCCTTCCGCCGCGGCTACCTCGACGCCACCGGTCAACTGACTCGGGTCGTGACCCGCGAAGTCGAGGTCGCGGTCCCCGGCGCCGCGGCCCTCCCGGGCCACCTGGCGCGCGACCTCCGCGTCGAGCGCGCCGAAGTCCTCGAGCTCTGGGGCGGACCCCGGCGCTGGAAGGTCCGCACGGCCGAGGGTGAAGAGCGCGGCCCCTACACCTGGGTCCTGGTCGCGACCCCGCACCCGGTCGCCGCTCAGCTGCTCGCGCCCCACGCGCCGGCCCTCGCGCAGCGGATCGGCGCGGCTCGCTCGGAGCCCGCCCTGGCCTACCTCTACGCGCCCGCGGGGCCGCTGCAGCTGGGCTTCGACGGCGCCACGGTCGAAGGCTCACGCTTGAGCTGGATCGCGCACGACTCGCTCAAGCCCGCGCGCCCCGCGGCGACCTGCCTGGTCGCGCACGCCGACCCTGCCTGGAGCGCCGCGCAGCGCGCGCTCGGAGACGCCGAGCTCCGGGACCGGCTCCGCGACGAGCTCACGCGCCTGCTCGGCCCGCTCCCCCCCCGCGCTACGAAGCGCTGCGACGCTGGGACGTCGGGCTGGTTCGCCAGGCCCTGGGCGAGGAGTGCCTCTTCGCGCCCGAGCTCGGCCTCGGCGCCTGCGGGGACTACTTGCTGGGGCACCGCGCCGAGCACGCCCTCGCGAGCGGGGTCGCCTTGGCGGGGAGGGCCCTGGGCCGCGCGGCCGCCTCCAGCCAGGTCCGCGCGCCCGCGCAGGCCGAGCTCTTCGCCTAGCGCTGGGGCGATCTCTCGCGACCGCACCTTCGTCAAAAACTGAAAGCGAGGCCACGCCTTTCGCATGCTGCCTGAAGCCGGCAACTGCTACAAACGAGCCTGGAGGAGGTGAATCATGTCTCAGCCCGTCCAGGATCCCGGTCGCGTTCCCTGGGAGGCCTCGGGCCCTTGGGACCCCGTCCCCCTCCCTCCCGAGCAGCCGCTCCTCGACTCCAACGCGCTCGAGTTCGAAGAGCTCTTCTCCGAGGAGCCCCCTGAAGAGACGCTCAGCGGCAACTTCGCCGGACTGGAGCTGCGCGGCGTCCTCGGACGCGGCGGGATGGCGACGGTCTATCGCGCGTTCGACCCGGCCCGCGAGGAGGAGGTCGCGCTCAAGCTGATCGACCGCTTCATGCTCGAAGAGGAGCGCTTCTGGGGTCGCTTCTGGCGAGAGGCTCGCCTCGCCGCCTCCCTCCGACACCCGCGGATCGTGTCGGTCTACGACTACGGCGTTCACCAGTCTCGGCCCTACTTGACCATGAGCCTCTGCGAGGGTCCGGCCCTCGACACCCTGGTCGAGCAGGAGGGCCCCCTCCAAGCCAGACGCGCGGCGACGCTCGTGCGCGAAGTCGCGCTGGCGGTCCACGCCGCGCACGAGCAGGGAGTCCTGCACCGGGACCTCAAGCCGAGCAACATCGCCCTCGACGTCGACGAGGGCCCGCACGTGCTCGACTTCGGCCTCGCCAAGGACCTGCGCATGCGCCAGGAGTCCCTGACGGCCAAGGACGAGCTGTGGGGAACCCCGGCCTACATGGCCCCCGAGCAGCTCAGGGCCGCCGCCCCGGATCGACGCGCCGACGTCTATGCCCTGGGGGCGACGCTCTACTTCCTCCTCAGCGGGCGGGCGCCCTACGACCATGGCCACACCCTGGGGGTGATCCACCAGCTGCTGGAAGGCCCCCCTCCCCCGCTCGAGCAGCACGTCGCCGTGCCTCGCGACCTGGCCCGGATCGTCTCCAAGGCCATGGCGCGGGAGCGAATCGACCGCTACCCCACCGCCGCCGCCCTCGCCGCCGACCTGAAGCGCTTCCTCGCCAACGCGCCGGTCGAGGCGACGCTGCCTGGGATCGTGACCCGCGCCTGGCGCCGCCTGCGACGCAGGCCGGCGCTCGGCGTCGCCCTGGCCGCCGCCCTGACGGCCTGCGTGGCCCTCCCCCTCCTGCTCAGCGCCGCGGCGACCAGGCTGGCGCGCAAGCAGCTGGCCGCCCAGGCCCAGGAGCGCGCCGCGGCTGCGAGCGAGCACGCCCGCGCAGCGCGACACTTCGCCGCTGAGCGCGCCTACAGCGAGGCGACCCTCCTCGCCCTGGGCGCCTTGCGCGACGCTCCCCACGACGAGCGCCTGCGCGCTGCGCTCGTCGAGATCAAGCAAGCTCGGATTCGCTACGCCGAGCAGCGCGGACACTGGGCCCTGGCCAATGAGCTGCGCCTCGACCTGGGGCGCTTGAGCGGGGAGACCCCGCGCTTGCCTGCCACCTCGGGCGACGCGCTGCTCCTCGTCGAGGACCTCGCCCCTGGCGAGCGGCTCGAGCTCTACCGAACGGACGCGGAGGTCGCGCCGCCGCTCGAGGCTCGAGCCTTCGAGGAGCTCCGGCTCGCCCCAGGGCGCTACCTGGCTGTTCACCAGCGCAAGGGCGAGGTCGTGGAGCGCTACCTCGTCACGGTCGAGGCCGGCGGCCGCCACGTGCTCTCGCTCGACGGGTCGGTCGCGGCGCCCGCTGGGGTGGTCCCCTTGCCGGCCAGCGCGCTCTTCGCCCTGGCGGAGGCGCGCGCAGGGCCCTGACCGGGCAAGAGCGCTCTCTATCCCCCCAGCCGTCCGAGCGCGTCGCCCGCCAGCTTGCCAACGCGGGCGTCGCCTGAGCGCAGAGCCGCCTCCCGGGCGCGCGAATACCAGACCCGCGCCGCCGCGAGGTCGGGCTCGCTCTTCTTCTCCGCCATTTGGCCGAGCAAGAGCATCGCGTTCGGGCTGCCCACCTTGGCCGCGCGCTCGGCCAGGGCCTTGGCGAGGAGAGGGTCCTTGAGCACCCCCGCCCCGCGCAGGTGGAGTAAGGCCAGGTTGACCAGCGCCTGCGGGTTCTCTTGCTCCGCGGCGCGTCGATACAAGCGCGCCGCCTCGCGGTCGTCCTTGGCCACGCCGAGGCCGTTTTCGTAGCAGAGGGCCAGGTTGACCATGGAGCTGGCCAGCCCCTTCGCCGCGGCGCGTCGATAGAGCGCGACCGCGCGAGCGGGGTCGCGCGGGACACCGAGCCCGCCCTCATAGAGCGACCCCAGCCCGTGCATGCAGGGCGCGTGGTCGAGCTCGACCCCGCGCTGGAGGAGCGCCGCCGCGCCGGCTGGGTCGCGCGGGACGCCCACCCCGCGCAGCTTGAGGTTGGCGAGCGTGTTCATGCACTTTGGGTCGTTGATCTTGACGCCGATCCCGTAGTAGTGCGCCGCCGCGGCGAGGTCGGTCCGCCCCAGCGTGGGGTGCTGATGAATCTTGCCCAGCGCGTAGGGAGCTTTGGCTGAGCCACGCTCACCCGCGAGCTTCAGCAAGCGGATCGCCTCGTCGACGTCTACCGAAATGCCCTTGCCGTCCAGGGTCGCCATGCCGAGCCCGTAGGTGCAGTCCGCGTCGCCGAGCTCGGTGCCACGACGCAGCCAGCGCGCGGCCTCCTCGTAGTCTTGCTGCGCCCCGATCCCCTGGTCGAGCAGGCTGGCCAGGTTGCTGATCGCGATCACGTCGTCCTGCTCCGCCGCCTCGCGAAAGAGCCGGACCGCAGCTGCAGGGTCCTTGGGCAGGCCGGCCCGCCCTTCCAGCGTGAGCACCCCCATGTCGGTCAGGGCGCGGACGTCTCCGCGCGAGGCCGACTCACGGTAGTAGCGGATCGCCTCTCCCATGTCCTTGGGGACCCCGCGGCCGTATTCGTGCCGATTGCCCAGCAGGTAGAGCGCGCGCGCCTCGCCAGCGGCGGCGGCCCTGCGCAGCAGGGGCAGGGTCTCGGGCGGGTCGTCTCCAGGGGACTGCTTGAGCGCCTGCGAGAGCGCCGTCATGGCCGGCGGGTAGTCGAGCTCCGCTCCCCGGCGCAGCAAGCGGAGCACGCGAGAGCGCACCTCGACGCGCTTGCTCGTCACCAGCTCGCGGGCCAGCTCCACGAGCGCCGGAGGGTGGTCGAGGGCGACGGCCCGCTCGAGCAGCTCTCGGGCCTCCTCCGCCTCGCCCGCGGCGGAGGCTCGCCGCGCCCGCTCGAACAGACGCGCGCCCTCGTCCTCGCGCGCCGGGCCGGCGGTCGCGCTGGGCTCAGGCCCCGAGGCCGGGCCGGAGGGCGCGGGGCTAGCCGTCGCCGCGCCGGCTCTCGTCGCGGCGGGCGTCGCCGAGGGCTCGCGAGCGGACCCGCCCAAGGACGCGGCGCCCGCGCCGACCAGCAGCGCGAGCGCGACCCCGGCCCCCACGAGCGCCGCCCCACGGCGAGCGCCTCTCTGCTGGACCCCGGCGCCGAGTCCGGCCAGGGCGTCGGCCACCTCCACCGCGTCGGGCCAGCGCTCGCGCGGGTCCAGGGCCAGGCAGCGCTCGACGACGGCCGCCAGCTCGGGGGACACCTCGGGGCGGAGCGAGCGCAGGGGCGGGAACTCCCCCTTCGTCGTGCGCGAGGCGACCTCGAGCAGGCTCGCGCCGGCGAAGGGGGCCCGCCCCGAGAGCGCGGCGTAGAGCGTGGCCCCGAGCCCGAACACATCCGTCCGAGGGCTCACCTGAGCCACCGCCCCGCTGGCTTGCTCGGGCGCCCAGAAGCCCGGGGTCCCCTGCAAGAAGCCGGTCTTGCTCAGCGCAGCCGTCTGCCCGACGCGCCCGAGGTCCTTGGCGAGGCCAAAGTCCGTCAGCAAGGCGCGCCCCTCCGCGTCGAAGAGCACGTTGGCCGGCTTGAGGTCGCGGTGCAGGACCCCGCGCCCGTGGGCCTGGGCCAAGCCGGCGGCGAGCTCCTGTCCGACGCGGGCCGCCTCGCTCGGGCTGAGCAGGCGGCCCTGGCTGAGGCGGTCCTCGAGGGAGCCGCCCTCGTGCAGGTCGAGCACGAGGTAGGGCACGCCGCGCTCTTCGCCGTGGTCCCGCAGCGCGACCACGTGGGGGTGGCGGACCGTCTCGAGCGCGCGCGCCTCGCGCTCGAAGCGGCGCCGCTGCGCGTCCGTCGCGCCGCGCCCCTGGGCGAGGACCTTGATCGCCACGGGTTCGCCGCGCTCGTCCACGGCCCGGAACACCGCGCCCGCGCCGCCCCGACCCAGGGCGCCCAGCACTCGGTAGCGGCCGATCCGGTCGGGCGAGCTCACCCCGCGAGCATAGTCCGCGCCGCCATCGTCGGGTGGGCGGGTAGAGACGGACTCGGCCCCGAGATACGCTCCTTGCCCCTGGAGGTATCCCATGGCCCCAACCGGCTCCGAGCTGCTCGCGCGCGTGACCCCCTTCCAGTTCCTCTCGGCCGAGCGCCGCGAGCGGCTGTGCGAGCGCCTCGAGCAGCGCCGCTACGCCGACGGCGAGCTGCTGGTCCGCGCCGGAGACCTCTCGCGCGACGTGTTCCTGCTCGCCGAGGGCGACGTGGAGGCGATCGACGACCGCGACCCGCCGGTCGTGCTCTCCACGATCCAGGCCGGCCACTACCTGGGCGAGCGCGCGGCGCTCTTCGAGCAGCCTCGCCGGGTCGCGATCCGCGCCCGCGGTGACGTGATCGCCTACACCCTCCCCGGCAAGGACTTCCTCGAGCTCCTCGACACGGTCCCGGTGTTCGCTCAGGCGCTCGCGCTGGCGCTCAAGGTCAAGCAGGGGATCTTCGTCGGCTACCGCCGCCTGTGGGCCGAGATCCTGACCCTGGTCGATCGGCGCGAGTTCCTGCTCAGCGAGCTGGTCGAGGCCTACGCCTCGCTCCAGCCCGCGCTGCACCCGCACCTCCACGAAGAGCAGATCGACGTAGGCGCGCTCGGCTACGCGGTCAACCGCCTGCCCGAGGGCGTGACCCGCACCCTGGTCTACTTCCTCTGCGGGACCCTGCCCGAGCTCTACTCGAACCCCGACACCAAGTTCGACCCGGTCTCGACCCGAGCCCGCCGCCGCGCCGCCTGGCAGGCCATGCCCAGCAAGACGATCGTGCTCCTGCGCGACGGCGTGACCGACGTGACCGACTTCCTGACCTGCCTCTGCTGCTACGCCGTCGAGGCGCGCAAGATCCGCCACCGGATCCGCAGCTCCGAGACCTTGCGCGCGCTCAAGCCGATCGTGGCCCAGGGCGACCGGGTCGCGGCGGAGCAGCTGCTGCAGAAGCTGGACCTCAGCGACGAGGAGCGCGCCGGACTGCAAGAGCTGTGGCCCGACGACTGGTGGGTCCGCCTGCGCGACATCCTGCTCCACCACGAGGACATTCAGATCGAGTGCGACACGCCCGTCGACGACTACAACTCGCGCGCGTCGGAGGTGTGGGTCAGCCAGATCCAGGAGCGCGCCCGGGCCCTGGTCGACCTCGACGACCCCGAGCTCGAGGTGCACATCATCTCGAGCAATACGCACTCGGTCGCCAACTGCCTGAGCGGCTACCTGGTCGCCAAGAGCGACGAGATCCTCGCCTGGGGCCGCAAGCACCGCCCTCAGCTCTGCGGGGAGCCCTCCCCCGAGCGCCCTTGGGGCAAGCTCTGGCGCAGCCGCAACGACCTGGTCTACGTAGTCGCGCGCGACTACTTCAAGGCGCACCCCGAGGCCGAGCTGGAGTGGGACCAGGTCGAGGCCGCTGGCGGGCGCCAGGAGCTGCGGGCCACGGCCTTCACGGGGATCGAGGTCCAGCTCTTCGACGTGCGCAAGCTGCAAATGGAGCACACCGACCCCGAGCTGACGATCTGCGATCCGCCCCACCCGGTGCTCCTGATCAACGTCGACTACGCCTTCGGGCAGCAGGCCGAGGAGATCCTGGCCAACCTGCTCTTCGTGTTCGGCCGCCGGGTGCGCTCGGTCAACGTGCTGGGCAAGGCGGGCGGCCTGGTCGGCAAGCGCGGGGACATCCTCCTGCCCGCCGCGACCTTGCTGCAGACCAACGACGAGCTCTACCCCCTGCCCAACTACGACCTCGACGGCGACCAGCTGCGCGCGCTCGCGCCCGACCTCGCCGTGCACGAGGGCCCGATCCTGACCGTCGCCGGGACCCTCCTCCAGGACCGGGCGCTGCTGCACTTCTATCGGCGGATCTGGAAGTGCGTCGGCCTCGAGATGGAGGGCTCCTTCTTCGCGCGCCAGCTGATCTCGGCGGTCGAGACCAAGGTCGCCCGCCCCGACATTCAGACCCGCTTCGCCTACTACACCAGCGACGTGCCCCTGAACCCCGAGGAGAACCTCAGCGAGGGAATGAAGCCCTGGGAGGGCGTCCCGCCGCTCTACGCGATCACGCGTGCCATGCTGAACCGGATCTTCTCGGTGTGCGCCGTCCCCTCTCCGCCGAGCAAGGCTTGAGCTACTTCGCCTCGAGCCAGGCGAGGTCCCACTGGAGGAGATCCGCGCCGTCGGTGACGACGCGACGCGCGCCCGAGAAGCGCGCGCCGCGGATCATGCCACCCGGGCGCAGAACCACCTCGGCGCGGGGACGACGGAGGTCGTAGACGACCGCGAGCTGGTAGTCCCCCCCCTCCCTCAGGACCGCGTAGCGGCCGTCGGGGGACACGTCGAGGGAGGTCGCGACGGAGGTCGCGGTATAGATCCGACTGACGAGGCGAGGCGGGTTCAGGCCCCACACGCTCACTTCGGGTCCGCTGGCGGACACCAAGCGTTCCTCTCCCACGAAGGCTAGCCCGCACACGGGGTTTCCGTGGGGGAGCTCGAGGAGCGCCTCGTGCGCCAGGCTCTGCGTCTGGCGCACCAGGATCGCGTCGTGGTTCGCGCTCGCGAAACGCTGCCCCGAGGGAGAGATCGCGAGCGCGTCGAAGGGGCGAGAGTGGCCCAGCTGCTTGAGGTGCAGCGTCGCGTCGAGCAGCGCGAGCTGGCCCGAGGCTTCGCCACCGAGCTCGGCCAGGACCGTCGCGCCGCTGGCGTCCGCGCTCAGGCGAGGTCGGTGGGCGAGGGTCGCGCTCTTGACGACCGCGCCCTGGCTCAGGTCGACCTGACGGATCGTCTCAGGGCAGAGCTCGGGGTCCGTGGTCACGACCAAGGCGTGGTCGCGCCCCCAAAACACCCCCTGCCCCCCCGGCCGAATCTCGCGCAGCAGCTGCCCCTTGCGCAGGTCCCACAGCCGCAGCACCCCGTCCTCGCTCTGGGTCAGCGCGCGTCCGGTCTCGGGCTGGACGTCGGTCAGCCGATAGCTGCGCGGCGGGAGGGTGAGCAAACGCTCCGCTCGGAGCGTGACCGGGTCGTAGCGGGTCAAGCTGCCCGTCGCGTCGGCGACGAGGAGCTTGCCGCCCGCCTCCCCGCTCCCGGGCAGGATCTGGGCGTGCGCCACGCGGCCGAGGCGCTGGCCGGTGGCGAGGTCGAAGCGGCTGAGGCCCTTCTGCGAGAGGACCCACAGCGAGCGGTCAAGGGCTCCCAGCGCGCGGATCTGCCCCTGGTCTGGGCACAGGCTCCGCTGGAGCTTGGGGAACATGGTCCGACCCCACACGTGGACGAGGGCCCTCAGCCGGGGGCCCTCGTCGTCGCCCGGGTCGAACTCGGGGCGCGCGATCGCCCCCAGCAGCCGCTTGGGCGTCAGCGCCAGCTGATCGAGGGTGGGCTCCCAGCCTGCGCGGGGAAAGGGGAGGTTCCTGACGAGCGCCTTGCTCGCCAGGTCGATCGCGGCCCAGTGCTCGATCGTGCCCACGTGGAGGCGGCCCTCGCCTTCCCAGAGCAAGCCGGGCTGACAGATCTCGCGACCCTCCCCGGAGAGCTGCAGCTCGCCGAGCAGGCGCCCGTCCCGCGCGGCGCTCCAGCGCACTCGTCCGAAGCTCTCGGCCTCGGCGAGGAGTGAGCCGTCGGGCGAGAAGGCGAGCCGCCGCTGGCAGTAGTCCTCGCTGCGGCGCGCCTGACGCCACACCAACTTGCCCTCCTGGTAGCCGCGCAGGTCGGCCAAGGTCGCGATCACGATCCGGCCGCTGGGGGCGTGGGCCGCCGCCGCGAGCGCGCCTGCGGGCAGGCGTTCGAGCAGCACTTCGGGCTGCCAGCGCGGCGCTGAGAGCTGGACCACCTGGGCACGCTCGCCGGCGCGGACCAGGGCCAGGACGCGCTCTGAACTCCGCGTCAGGAGCCGCTCTAGCCGCGGACGCGAGCGGGAAGCGCGGACGGGGCTGCTGGGGCCCGCCTTGGGCGGCGGCTCCCCGTAGCGGGGGACGGACGGCGAGGGCAAGAAGGGGTAGCGCTCGGGCGTGCGGCGCGGCGGCGGCAGCTCCGCGGAGAGGTCCCAGAGCAGCACGCTGCCGTCCTCGCTGGCGCTCGCGAGCACCTGCTCACTCGCCAGGGCCAAGTCCCGCACGGCGCCGCTGTGGCCACTCAGGGCGTGCCGTTCTTTCAGCGTCGCGAAGCCATGCAGGCGCAGGCGCTCCCCGCCGATCGCCAGGAGGCGTCCGGCGCGCAGCAGCGGGACGCGGGCGTATCTCTGGTCGATATCGAGCGCGGCCTCGAGGGGCGCGGTCCGATCGACCAGGTCGTAGCGCGTGCAGACCTGGGGCCGGAGGCCGTAGAGGTGACCTCCCTCCGGGGACCAGGCCAGCCCCAGCGCCCAAGGGGCGTACTCCTTCTTGCCCAGTCGGCGTGGCTCGCCGGGGCGCGCGAGGTCGAAGATCGTGAAGGGGTGGCCGCGTTGACTCGCCACCGCCAGCGCCTTGCCGTCGGGCGAGAAGGCGAGGTCGATCGGGTCGTCGAGCCCCTCGAGCTTGGCCACCCGGCGGCCCTCAGTCAGCGTCCACACCCGCACCGCGTCGGACTCGCTGTGAGCGACGAGGGCGCCGTCCGGCGAGATCGCGAGCGCGGTCGGCGAGCCTTCGCAGGCCTGTTTGCGCAGCAGCTTGGCGTGGAGCCGCCCCTCGCTGGAGCTCAGGCTCCACACCTCGACTTCGCTCCCCGCCTTGGCGCACACCAGGCGCCCGCCGTCGGGGCTGAAGGCCAAGGACGAGATCTTCCCTGGCCAGTCTTCGGCGCTGGGGTCGCCGGCTTCGGTCGCCCACGCGCCCAGGAGATGGCCGGTCCGCCAGCGCCAGACACGGATCCAGCCCTGTTCGTCCCCGGCAGCCAGGAGCTCGCCCGCGACGGCCAGGGCGGCCAAGGGGGCTTGGCGGGGACCTCCGATCCGCTCGCCGGAGGCGAGGTCATAGGCCTCGAGCCGAGTGCCAAGGAGGTAGACGCGCGAGCCATCGGGAGAGAGCCGAAGCGGCGGTGAGTCCTTGCGCGGCTCGCGGATCACCTGCGGACGTCGGGTCCCTAGCTCCCAGCGGACGATCCGCTTCAGGTCGTCTACGCCCAGCATGGCGTCGCCGCGCTGGATCAGCTGCTCGACCCGGACGAAGTCCCGGCTGGTGATCGACGCTCCGTCGCGAAGATCGATCACGTAGCGCCAGCGCCGACCCAGGTCGGCGATCAACCAGGGCCCGACCACCTCCAGCGAGCGCACCCTGCGGGCGCGCGATTGGAGCGGAAAGCGCTGCAGAAGCGCTCCCTTCGGGCCGTAGACCCGGATCTCCCAGCGCGGCGCTGGCTCCTGCCAGCCCTCCTGGAGGCGCTCCTGTTGGGTGGGCTCCGGCGTCAGCTGCGCGACGAGCACGGTCCGCTCGCCCATGCGAAGCGCGGCCGCGCTCGCGCGGGTGGAGCCGCCCAGCGCGAGGGCGGGCAGGTCCTCCAGCGCGAGGCGCCCTCCGCTGGGGAGCGCGAGCTCTGCCCGCTGGCGTCGGCCCTTGGCTGAGAAGGTCTGTCGCAGGGGCTGGGGGTCGGCGAGGTCCCTGCGCTTGCCCTCGAGGTCCCACGCCAGCTCGCCCCAGCGAACCCCCTCTGCGTCCAGGCTGAGCCGTCCGCGATGCCCGACGGGGGCGTCCTCGATTCGCAGGAGGCGGCGCCCCGTCGCGAGGTCGAACACGAACACCAGCTGTGAGGGGTGGCTGAGGGTCGCGACCCTCCCCTCGGCGCAGACGACCTGACTGATCGAGAGGTGGATTCCCGCGAAGGTCCCCCCAGGGTGGGGGCGGACACGCCAGCGAAAGCGGCCGCTGCGCGCGTCGAAGGCGTAGAGCCAGTCCCCTCGAGTCGTGATGAGGAGGGTCTCTCCGCTGGCGTCGAAGTGGACGCTCTCGGGCCAAGCGTGGGTCGCAAAGGCCCGCGTCCCGAGGCGCCGCAGGGCGCCAGGCGGGACGTCGCTGCTGACCGGGGCCTGTCCGTAGGCAATGGGGCAGAGGAGCAGGGCCAGGGCGATCACGATCAGAGGGAGCTTCATGGGATCTGGACTCTACGTCGAGCGGTCAGGCTCCGTGGCGACCTGATTCAGACACCGGGTCGACTGAGTCTTCCCCGCCCAGCGAGGTGCTCGATGTCCGAGCGCATTTCATGTCGCCGCAGGCGACGAGGCCCGCGAAGCGGGCCACCGAAAATCCGCCGATGAAGCGCAAATCGAACCGGTGAGCTGAGAAGAGTTGGGGCAAACCCCAGCTCTCTCTACGTTTACGCGCAGGCGCGTCGGTTGCGGACAGGTGTGGCTCACGGGAGCGCCCTATGAGTCGCAACGTCGGAACGGTCTTCGCCCAGCTCAGCCTGCTCATCCTGCTCGGGGCGGGCACAGCCCAGGCCCAGGATCGCTCGATCGCGACGCTCAAGCGGCGGGCCCTGCGCTCGGCCGTGTCGGGCATGGACCGGGCCAACGACCCCAACAACGACATTCGCTACGACGGCCAGCCCGGGGGGACCCAGAAAATGGGCTTCCTGAACCGGCTCTACTTCGAGCACAAGGGCGACTACCAGTTCGTGCTCCGCGACGGGCGGACGCCTTCGAGCGCGGTGGACGCGATCTTCCGCGGCCCGACCCGGCTGGAGTGCAACTCGATGATGATCGCGATCGAGTATCGCGCGATCAAGTCCGCGATCGGGCGCGAGCGCTTCAACCGCGCCTTCAAGGGCCCCGTGCGCAAGGTCAAGATCATCATGGCCGCCGCCAAGCGCGACGACGTCCTCGGCCCCTACCTGAAGACGATCGAGGACCCGACCGAGGCCAAGGTCGAGCCCGGCGACTGGGTCTACTTCGCCAACCACTCCTCCTACTTGGACAAGCACCCCGCCGGCGCCTGGCAGGGCGAGAACGCCCTCTGCGTGGGCAAGAACGCCGCGGGTCAGCTGGTCTACTCCGGCTTCGGCGTGAGCAAGGTCACCGCCCACGAGATGAACCTCGAGCTGAAGCGGGCCTACAACGCCCCCCGCACGAGCCAGGACGAGGCCACCGCCTGGCGCGACCTGAGCGCGGCGGACAAGCAGCGCGTGACCTGGATGAAGGACCACTCGATCGTGGTCGCGGCCGACGAGGACGCGGCGATCGCCAAGGCCGAGGCCGGCCTGAACCTCTCGATCGACGAGTTCGACTACACCCTGATCGACGACACGCCGGGCGCGACCTTGATCCTGGTCGAGTGGGCGCCGCTGCAGGAGCAGTTCCCGCTCGAGATCGAGCTCAGCGAGGTCGAGGGCCTCGTGCAGTGCTTCCGGCTCGACTTCAAGAAGCTGCAGCGCCTCGGCGCGCCGGACGAGGCTGCCCCTCAGCCCGTCCTGACCGGCTCGCCGGGCGCGCCCACGGTCGGGATTGCGGGTCGCCTCGGCGACTGATCCTCCGGCGACCGATCCTCCGGCGACTGGCCGACCAGGTAGACGATGTCGCGCAGGTTGTGCGAGGCCCGCGGGTCGGGGCGCTGCCAGAAGCGGCCGTCCTGCAGCAAGCGCGCTACGCCGGGCAGCCAGAGCGCGAGCTGCGCGAGCCCCAGCAGCCCCGCCGCGAGCCCGCCCGGGACCGGCGCGACGAAGGGCAGCAAGAGCAGCCCCGGGTAGAGGATCCGCGGCACCCAGCGGTCCTCGGTCGTGCGCCGGGTCCGGTCGGCGTTGCCCTCGAACCAGGCCAGCCGGACCTGGTCGTTCATGATCCAGAGGCTGAACAGGAAGGGCAGGGTCCAGAGCCCGTTGGCCAAGTAGATCCCCATGTAGATCACGTAGGAGAGCTTGCAGCCCCACGAGGTCCAGGGCGCCGGCCGCGTCCAGTCGAGGCGCTCTCCGCGGGTCAGCACCAGGGCGGCCGTGATCAGGTAGCCGGGTCCCCACCAGGCGAAGAGCAGGCTCGAGAGCACGTCGCCGGCCCGCAGGGCCAGCACGAAGCCCGCCGTGTGCAGCAGCTGGAGGGGGAGGCCGGGCAGCTCGGTCAGGATCGTGTGGTTCGACATGGACACCTCCCGCCCGCTCCAGCGCAGGAGCACCTTGGCGAGGGTCCAGAGCGCGAAGGCGGCGGTCCAGGCCACCAGGAGGCCGGACCAGGCGTCGAGCGTGCGGTAGATCGAAGGGTCGAACATGGCCCCATTCTCGCACCCGCGACTTCGTCGCCAACGAAACCGTTCTTCCAGCCTCGATAGGCAGGGCTAAAGAACTGAACACGCCCGAAAAGAGCTCGACCACCGCGCGCGGGGGTGGCGGAGGTCCGTGGTAGGTTCGGTTCCCTTCGCCAGCAGGAGCAGTCTGTGGAGCCTGAGTTCATCCGCGTTTCGGGGGCGCGCGAGCACAACCTCAAGGGGATCTCGGTCGAGGTGCCCAAGAAGCAGCTCGTGGTGTTCACCGGGCCTTCGGGCTCGGGCAAGTCCTCGATGGCGATCGACACGATCTACGCCGAGGGTCGCCGGCGCTTCGTCGAGAGCCTCTCGGCCTACGCGCGCCAGTTCCTCGGTCAAAAGGAGAAGCCCCGCTACGACAAGATCAGCGGCCTCTCCCCCTCGATCGCGGTCGAGCAGAAGGCCGCCTCGGTCAACCCGCGCTCGACCGTCGGCACGATCACCGAGATCCACGACTACCTGCGCGTGCTCTACGCCCGGGTCGGCACCCAGTTCTGTCACGAGTGCGGCGAGGCCGTCGAGGCCCAGACCGCGCAGCAGATCGTGAAGCGGATCGAGAGCCTGCCCGAGGGGACCAAGGCGATCGTGCTCGCCCCGCGGATCGTGAACCGCAAGGGCGAGTTCCGCGACGAGCTGGCCCTGCTGCGCAAGCAGGGCCTGGCGCGCGTGCGCCTCAACGGCGAGATCCAGTCCCTCGACAGCATGGCCAAGCTCGACAAGCGGAAGAAGAACACCCTCGAGGCGGTGATCGACCGGCTCGTGATCCGGGCCGGCCAGACCGCCCGCGTGACCGACTCGGTCGAGACGGCGCTGCGCCTGGGCGAGGGGCGCCTGACGCTCCTGCTCCCCGCTGACGAGAGCGAGCGGATCTTCTCCGAGCGCCTGGCCTGCGAGCCTTGCGGGATCAGCTTCCCCGACCTGACCCCGCAGTCCTTCTCCTACAACTCACCCCAGGGGCTCTGCCCCGAGTGCAACGGCCTGGGCCACACCCTCGACATGGACCCCTCGCTGGTCGTGCCCGACCCGACCAAGAGCATCGTCGAAGGCGCGGTCACGAGCTGGCCCAAGGACTCGCTGGCCGAGGGGCGCGGCTGGACGGCCTGCGTGGTGCGCAGCCTGGCCGACCTGCTCGAGTTCGAGCTCGAGACCCCCTGGCAGGACCTGCCGGCGGACGTGCGCGACAAGATCCTGCACGGCCTGCCGCGCGGGCAGAAGCTGCGCGTGCGCTGGCGGCGCGGGCGCGTGTTCAACACCCGCTGGGAGGGCGTCCTCCCGCAGATGAAGCGGCGCCTGCTCGAGACGCGCTCCGAGGAGCGTCAGCAGTACTACGCGCAGTTCCACAGCTACCGGGCCTGCAACGGCTGCGGCGGCGGGCGGCTGCGCCCCGAGAGCATGGCGGTCAAGGTCCGCGACCGCGACATCCACTCGGTGTGCGACGTGAGCGTGGCCGAGACGGCGGCCTTCGTCGACGAGCTGCGCGAAGGCCTCGTCGATCAGGAGCAGCAGATCGCGAGCGAGCTGCTCAAGGAGATCCGCGCGCGGCTGAAGTTCCTCGAGGACGTCGGCCTGGACTACCTCTCGCTCAGCCGGCCCGGGCCTTCGCTCTCGGGCGGCGAGTCCCAGCGGATCCAGCTGGCCAGCCAGATCGGGAGCGAGCTCTCGGGCGTGGTCTACGTGCTCGACGAGCCCTCGATCGGGCTGCACAGCCGCGACGCCAACAAGCTGGTCTCGACCCTCGAGCACCTGCGCGACAAGGGCAACACGATCGTGGTCGTCGAGCACGACCGCGACACGATCGAGCGCGCCGACTGGGTGATCGACTTCGGCCCCGGCGCCGGGCGGCACGGCGGCGAGGTGACCGCCGCGGGCACCCCCGACGCGCTGGCGAAGGACCCCAACTCGCTCACGGGCCTCTACCTCTGCGGCAAGGAGACGATCGAGGTCCCCGCGGCGCGCCGCGCGCCGGCCGAGGAGCACGAGATCGTGGTCTACGGGGCCGCGGCCAACAACCTGAAGGGGATCGACGTCACCTTCCCGCTCGGGCTTTTGACCTGCGTGACCGGCGTCTCGGGCGCGGGCAAGTCGAGCCTCGTCAACCAGATCCTCCTGCCGGGCCTCGAGCGGCACCTGCACAAGAAGGCGACCCAGGTCGGCGAGCACAGGTCGATCGAGGGCTACGAGCGGATCGACAAGGTGATCGCGATCGACCAGCAGCCGATCGGGCGCACGCCGCGGAGCAACCCGGCGACCTACGTGAAGCTCTTCGACCTGATCCGCGACTTCTACGCCAACCTGCCCGAGTCGAAGGTCTACGGGTTCAAGAAGGGGCGCTTCTCGTTCAACGTCAAGGGAGGACGCTGCGAGGGCTGCCAGGGCTCGGGGGTCAAGCAGATCGAGATGCACTTCCTGGCCGACGTGTTCGTCACCTGCCAGGACTGCGAGGGCAAGCGCTTCAACGACGCGACCCTGCGCGTGACTTACCAGGGCAACTCGATCGCCGACGTGCTGAACATGAGCGTCAGCGAGGCGATCGAGCTCTTCGCCAACCACCCCAAGATCCTCCGCTTCCTGCAGACGCTCGAGGACGTGGGCCTGGGCTACGTGGCCCTGGGTCAGCCCTCCCCGACCCTCTCGGGCGGCGAGGCCCAGCGCGTCAAGCTGGCGCGCGAGCTGGGCAAGCGCTCGACGGGGCGCACGCTCTACGTGCTCGACGAGCCCTCGACCGGTCTGCACTTCGACGACATCAAGAAGCTCCTCGCCGTCCTCGACCGCCTCGTCGACGCGGGCAACACGGTGCTCGTGATCGAGCACAACCTCGACATCGTCAAGACGGCCGACCACGTGATCGACATTGGCCCCGAGGGCGGCTCGGGCGGCGGCGAGCTGATCGCCACCGGCACCCCCGAGGAGGTGGCCGCCTGCGAGGCCAGCCACACCGGGCGCTTCCTGCTCCCGCTCCTCGAGGACGCCGCCGAGCGCGGCGAAGTCGTCGACCCAGAGGCCGCGCGCGAGATCGCGGTCAAGCTCCCCGTCGGGCGAGGCGAGCTGCGCCGCGCCATGGCGGAGCGCCGCGCCGAGCTGAAGGCCGAGCGCAAGGCCAAGGAGAAGGCGGCCAAGGCGGCCAAGAAGAAGACGAAGAAGAAAAAGACCGCTGCTAAAAAGAAGACGACGGCCAAGAAGAAGACCGCCGCCAAAAAGAAGACGACGGCCAAGAAGAAGACCGCCAAGAAGACGGCGAAGAAGAAGACCGCCAACAAGACGACCAAGGCGGCCAAGAAGAAGAGCGGCAAGAAGAAGACCGCCAAGAAGAAGACCGCCAAGAAGAAGACCGCCAAGAAGAAGACCGCCAAGAAGAAGAAACAGCTGGTGGGTAGCCA
>MDTG01422357.1_pt1 | contig 16781 bp, 21 predicted proteins | sample 811421 | NCBI WGS metagenome assembly MDTG01 (sample SAMN05326645, study PRJNA326480) | marine metagenome | isolation source: seawater | place: Pacific Ocean: South East | collected 2011
AATATCCAAAGTTATTAGAAAAGATGAGTAAAAAATTACTGAATCTATTAACTTTAGCTTGCGTTTTAAACACTTTTTTGGCATTTATCCGCTTATCATAATGAGTAATTATTTAGAACTACTATATTTAATTTCATTTACTGGGATACTAGCTGTAGCTTATAGTTATCTTTTGTCTGGTCAAATAATATCATCTAATCCAGGTAACTCTAGAATGCAGGAAATTGCTGAAGCAATCCAAATAGGTGCTAAAGCTTATTTAAATAGACAATATAAAACAATTGCTATTGTGGGAATAATTGTCTTGGCAATAGTAACTTATTTTTTTAATTATCTAGTTGGATTAGGTTACTTTATAGGAGCGTTTCTTTCTGGTGTAGCTGGTTACGTTGGAATGTTAATTTCAGTAAAAGCAAATGTTAGAACAGCAGAAGCTTCGAGGCAGAGTTTACAATCGGGATTAACAATAGCTTTTAAATCTGGAGCAATAACCGGTCTATTGGTTGCTGGCTTGGCTTTATTAGCAATTACAATTTATTATATAATTTTAATCAATCTTAATGTAGATAGCAGAGAAATCATTAATGCTTTAGTTGCCCTTGGATTTGGAGCATCTCTCATTTCAATTTTTGCTAGACTTGGTGGCGGTATTTTTACAAAGGGAGCGGATGTTGGTGCCGACTTAGTTGGTAAAGTTGAAGCAGGAATTCCAGAGGATGACCCACGAAACCCAGCAGTTATAGCCGACAACGTAGGTGATAATGTAGGTGATTGTGCTGGTATGGCTGCTGATTTGTTTGAAACATATGCGGTTACAATAGTAGCGACAATGGTCTTAGCATCAATTTTTTCACCACAAGATTATAATTTAATGATTTATCCTTTAGCTATTGGTGGAGCTTGTATCATTACTTCAATTGTTGGAACTTGGTTTGTTAAGCTAGGAAAGAGCAAAAGTATAATGGGGGCTTTATATAAAGGTTTTTTAGTAACTGCGATTACATCTTTAATAATAATGTATCCTGTTACAAATGCTATTGTAGGCTTATCAACCACTTACAATAATAATGCAGGTGCAATATTTTCAGGATTAGATTTATATATTTGTGGAATAGTTGGATTTGCAATTACAGGATTATTAATCTGGGTAACGGAGTACTACACTGGAACAGATTATAGACCAGTTAGAAGTGTAGCTAAATCATCAACTACAGGTCACGGTACAAATGTAATTCAAGGTTTAGCAATTTCTATGGAAGCCACAGCAATACCAGCACTAATCATCGTTGCAGGGATCTTATATACTAATAGTTTAGCTGGTTTATATGGAATAGCTGTAGCGGTTACCGCGATGTTAGCTCTAACAGGAATGGTTGTCGCGTTAGATGCTTACGGCCCAGTCACAGATAACGCTGGAGGAATCGCAGAAATGTCAAAACTACCAAAGAATGTTAGAAAAACGACAGATGCATTAGATGCAGTTGGAAATACAACAAAAGCAGTTACAAAAGGATATGCTATTGGTTCAGCTGGTCTTGGTGCGTTGGTTTTATTTGCCGCTTACACAGAAGATATAAAATATTTTTCAAATGTTAGTGGTTCAGCCCTTGAGGGTGTTAACGTAACTTTCGATTTATCGAACCCTTTTGTAGTAGCTGGTTTATTAATTGGTGGAATGTTACCATATTTATTTGGATCAATGGGCATGCAAGCAGTAGGTAGAGCTGGTGGAGCAGTCGTAATTGAAGTCAGGCGGCAATTTAAAAAAATTCCTGGAATTATGAAAGGTAAAAGAAAACCCGATTACGGAAGACTAGTTGATCTACTTACAAAAGCAGCGATTAAAGAAATGATTATTCCATCATTATTACCAGTTTTATCTCCTATAGTATTATACTTTATAATTTTACAAATTGGAGGAATGGAGGCGGCTCTCTCATCTTTAGGAGCAATGTTATTGGGTGTAATTATTACTGGATTATTTGTTGCAGTATCGATGACTGCCGGTGGTGGAGCATGGGATAATGCAAAAAAATATATTGAAGACGGGAATTTTGGCGGTAAGGGTTCAGAAGCTCACAAATCCGCTGTTACAGGAGATACAGTAGGAGATCCATATAAAGACACCGCTGGACCAGCAGTAAACCCTATGATTAAAATAACAAATATTGTGGCGTTACTTTTGTTAGCAGTCATTGCACATTAATCTTACTTATTTCTATACATCTTAGATTTTACGCTAGAGAGAAATCTTTCAACAAAACTTTTTTGTGAAAGTTTATTTTTGGTCTCTTTGTTTGAAAAAACTATTTTATTTTTTTTAGATTTATCTATTATTTTTTTACTTTTAAGAACTCCATATTTATCAAAATTTAATATCAAAATATTATTTTCCTTTAATATATGTCTACCTAATTTATGATATTCACCTTTTACTAAAATTCTTTCAATATATATCCATTCGTTATCGTCATTAATAGATTTAGAATGAGGCTCTCCAAAAATCTTAATTACATCGTTTTTATTTGATTTTTCAACAATTAATTTATTTGATCTATTTTCTAAAAAAACTATTCCATGATTTTTAGATGCCTCTTGAAAAGAACATGCAATTGAAATATTAAAAGCAATCATTAAAAAAATAATTTTATGATATTTAATAATAGAGAACATTCTGATAATTTGTACAATACATTGTTGTCCTTATCTAGGAATATTTTCTTTTACAAAGAATTAAATCTAGAAGATACTTTTGAAACACGTGTTTATCTGATGTTTTTTCATTTTTCGATAATCTTGAAAGTATTTAAAAATAGAAATGTTAAATTTAGCCAAAAGTCATATGACTCATTATTCCACAATATTGAAAATAATTTAAGAGAACTTGGTTTTGGCGATGTAACTGTTAATAAAAAAATGAAAGATTTGAATAAGCTTTTATATGATATCTTACTTAAAATTGATCTTTCGAGTGAGAACACTTTTAAAATTAATGAAAAACTTATATTTAAATATTTTAACGAGTTAAAAGATGAAAAAAAGGTGAAATATCATAAATTTGAAAGCTATTTTATTAATTTTTATAACTTTTGTTTTGAATTATCTCTTGATAATATGTTATTAGAAGCAATAAATTTTAAAAATTAATATGGCTGTTCCTAAAAGAAAAACATCTGTTTCTAAAAAAAAAATGAGAAGATCTCATCATAGGCTTCATTCTTCTAATGCAGTAGAAGATAAAAAAAGTGGTGAATTCAGACTATCTCATCATATTGATCTGAAGTCAGGTTTTTACAACGGAAAAAAAATCTTAGATATTTAAAATATAAATATGAGTAAAAAAATAACTATTGCAATAGATGCAATGGGTGGCGAAAACTCTCCAACCAAAACAATTGAGGGCGTCAACATTTTTATTAAAAAAAATTTTACTAATAATGATTTTTTACTAAAAATTTATGGAGATGAAAATCTAGTTAAAAAAGAAATAAATAAATATAAAATTCCAAATAATTGTTTTGAAATCATTCATACAAACTCTGTAGTCTCTGATAAGGAAACACCTTTAACTGCGATAAAAAATTCAAGAAATACAAGCATGTGGAGCTCAATAAATTCTCAAGTAGATGGTTCATCTGATATTAGTCTATCTGCTGGTAACACAGGAGTGCTATTAGTAATTTCAAGAATGATACTAAAGATGATGCCAGAAGTTAGTAAACCGGCTTTAGCTGGTTTATGGCCAAATCAAATTGGTATGAATGTCGTTTTAGATCTCGGCGCAAACATTGAATGCGATGAAAATAATCTTGTAGATTTTGCAGAACTTGGCTCTGCTTTATATAAATCATTATTTCCTAATGAAAAACCGTTGGTATCTCTACTTAATGTAGGTTCGGAAGAAATTAAAGGGACAGAAACTTTAAAAAAAACATATCAAAAATTAAATGGTTTAAGTAACGAAAATAATTTTATTTTTAAAGGTTATATTGAAGGAGATAATATTATGAAAGGTAATTCAAATGTTATAGTTACTGATGGTTTTACAGGAAATATTGCTCTTAAAACAGCAGAAGGTACTGCAAAATTTATTACAAAAAATTTAAAAACAAGTCTAAATGAGAATTTTTTTTCTAAAATTTCATTAATCTTCTCATACTTCTCATTAAAAAAATTTAAAAAAAAATTAGATCCAAGTAAATATAATGGAGCAATATTTTTAGGATTGAATGGGCCAGTTGTTAAAAGTCATGGAGGAACTAATGCTTTAGGTTTTTATTATTCTATTGATCTGTGTTATAAGATTATAAAAGGTAAACTAATGAGTCAAATAAAGCAAAACATGAGTCATTTAAAAAGTGACCAAAACTAACTTGACAAGAATTGAAATTTCTAAATGTTTCAAACAAGAGATAGGCATTTCAGAACTTATTTCAAAAAAAATAATTGACGATCTACTAGATATTTTTAGTGTTGAGATTAAAAATAACAACCTTAATTTAAAAAATTTTGGATCATTTAAGTTAATACACAAAAAAAAGAGATTAGGTCGAAATCCAAAAACAAAAGAGAGATTTATTATATCGGAAAGAAAAAGTATTAGCTTCTCAGCATCTAAAAAATTATTAAAAGATATAAATGATAATGAATAAATTATTGAATATATCAGATTTATCTAAAAAATTAGATCTAATTAATCCTAATAATAAAAAGCCACAAAATTATGTTTTAAGGTATTGGGAAAAAGAGTTTAAGCAAATAAAACCTAAAATCATTAATAAACGCAGATATTATTCGAAAAATACAATTGAAACTATCAAACTAGTAAAATATTTAATTAAAGATAAAGGTATGTCGATTAATGGAGTAAAAATTGTTTTAAATTCAAAAATAAATAAGCTTGACGATTACGATCACAATAGTTTAAAAGCTGAGTATCATAAATTAGAAATAAAATCGAAAACAAAAAAAGTTTTAGAAAGAATTAAGAAATTAAAAAAATATGGCAAAAAAAACTCACCTTAAAGTTAGGTTAGTCCCTGAGAGTAATCCTGATAGTAGATTTGTTTACTATGCAAAAAAACCTACAAAAGGGGAAAAAGCTAAAGATAAACTTAAGCTGAAAAAATATAACCCGAATACAAGAAAACATGAATTCTTTGTAGAAAAAAAATTACCACCTCATAGCAAATAATTATTATTTTTTAAAATTCCTAAACTCATAATCTATAAAAGCTTGAATCATATTTTTCCATATTTTGTGAGTTATTCTATTATCCAAATTAATTTTATTTGATTTTAACTTAATATTTTTAAGAATTATTTTAATTCTTTTTTTATCAACTATATCTTTTTTATATTTTTTGTTAGCTAACACAATATCAACTAATTTAGTTCTTTTTTTTATTAATTCTAAAAGACTATTGTCTAATTTATCCAACTTTTTTCTAATTCTTATTATATTTTTATTAATCATAGCGACATTAAGATCATCAATATTATTATAGTTATATATATTATATTTGAAATGACTCATAATAAACAATTAAATCACCAAATCATTTTATGGTTGATGCTAACAATGACCCTAATTTTTTTAATGATAATAGTTGGTGGCTTAACAAGATTAACCAATTCTGGGTTATCAATCACCGAATGGGAGTTGTTTAAAGGAATTATACCACCATTAAATAAAACAACATGGATAGAATATTTTGAGCTATACCAAAAAATACCTCAATACAAAATTATTAATCCCACTATGTCCTTGGAGGAATTTAAGATTATATTCTATTGGGAGTACGCTCATCGTATATTAGGTAGGTTTATAGGTTTATTTTTTTTGATACCTTTAATTTATTTTCACGTCACCTCAAAATTAAAAGGGAAAGATTTAATAGAATATTACTTTATTCTATCTCTTATTGTTGCTCAAGGTGTAGTTGGTTGGTATATGGTAAAAAGTGGATTAGTTAACGATGTTACTGTAAGTCACTTTAGACTCTCAATGCATTTAACTGGTGCTATAATAATTTTAGTTTCAATTTTTTGGAAAGTTAAATGTCTTTCTGAAAATAAAATAAAAACTTTTTTCAATTTCACAAAAGAAAAAATTCCTTATTTTATTTTGATTTTTTTAATCTTTATTCAAATTATTTTTGGTGCATTTGTTTCTGGATTGGATGCTGGAAAAATTTATCAAACGTGGCCTTTAATGGGAAATAGTTTTTTTCCAGACGATTATATTTTTAAAGAAATCACCACTTTTATAGATTTTAATAATCATTCTCTAGTTCAGTTTTATCACCGAAATTTTGCTTATTTAATTTTGTTATATATAACTCTTCTGACTTTTTATATCCTCAATTCAAAAAATAAATTTCTCTACAAACCGATAACATTATTACTAATAGTAGTATTTGCACAGGCAATTCTTGGAGTTTTTACCCTGATAAGCAATCTAAATATAGTAATTGCTGCAGCTCATCAAATTACAAGTGTTATTTTAGTTTTAACCTCAGTTAATTTATATTTTTCAGCAATAAAATAAATTGACTTTGATAGTTATTCTTTGTATTTATCGCCAATCATTATGACACCTTTTATTAAAAAGACTGAAATTAAGAATAACTGGTATATTATTAATGCTGAAAATGCTGCTGTAGGTAGACTAGCAGCGTTTATTTCAAAAATTCTAAGAGGAAAAAATAAACCGACGTTCAACCCTCATTTAGATAACGGAGACTTCGTGGTAGTTACAAATATAGAAAAGATTAAATTCACGGGAAAAAAATTTAAAGAAAAAAAGTACTACAGACATACCGGTCATCCTGGAGGTATAAAAGAAACATCACCGTTAATTTTAAAAGAGAAAAATAAATCTGAAGATATTCTGAAGCTAGCTGTTAAAAGAATGCTTCCTAGTGGACCTTTAGCAAAGAAACAGCTTACGAAACTTAAAATTTACAACGGAGAAAAACATCCACATGAAGTGCAAAAACCAAAATTAATCGATTTTCAAAAAATTAATAAAAAGAATATCATTAAATAAGGATTATGGAACTTGCTGTGAAAAATGAAAATAAATTAAAAAAACCAAAACTTGATTTTAAAGATAGTAAGTATGCAACTGGTAGAAGAAAAAAATCTATCGCAAAAGTTTGGGTCAAAAAGGGAACCGGATCTATTTACGTTAATGGTTTAAAAATGAATGAATATTTTAAAAGACCTGTACATCAAATAATAGTTACGAGACCTCTTGAAATATCTCAGGTCGCTTCAAATTACGATGTAAAATGTTCAGTTACAGGCGGCGGCTTATCCGGTCAAGCAGGAGCAATTATTTTAGGAATTTCGAAAGCTTTGATTTCCCATAACGAAAATTTAAAGAAAAACTTGAAAAAAGACAAACTTACCACCAGAGATTCGAGAGTAGTTGAGCGTAAAAAATACGGGCATAGGAAAGCAAGAAGAAGCTTCCAATTTTCTAAACGTTAGTTAATTAAATTAATTTATATAAATAATTAGAGAGGATGATATAATTTTTTATGTCATTGAAAAAAAAATTAAAAGTTGCTGTTATAGGAGCTACCGGTTTTACAGGTTTAGATCTTGTTTTTATTTTATCCAAACATCCAAAAGTAAAACTAGTTAATTTATGTGCTACAAAGAATTTAGGTAAAAAAATATCTTATTTTGATAACAGATTTAAAAAAAATTTACCAAAAATTACTTCTTTGCAAAGTATTAATTGGAAAAAACTTGATTTGGTTTTTTTATCTTTACCAAATGGTGAAGCACAAAAATTAATAAAAAAAAGATTTCATAGTAACAAAAGACTAAATTTTATAGATTTATCAGCGGATTTTAGGATTAAAAATCCAAAAATTTACAAGCATATCTATAAAATTGACCATAAGGCACAAGATTTGATAAAATATTCAATTTATTCTCTCAGTGAATTAAATAAAAGTAGAATAAAAAATTTTAAAATAATATCAAATCCTGGTTGTTACGCTACTTCAATACAATTACCATTAATTCCATTAATAAAGAAAAATCTAATTAAGATTAATGATATAACAATAGACTCAAAATCGGGATATTCTGGAGCTGGTAAAAACCTTAAAAGTAAATTCAAACATAAGAATTTATTTAGTTCAATTTATGCTTATAGTACAAAAAACCATAGACATACATGTGAGATTGATCAAGAGATTTTAAAACATACAAAAAAAAAAATTAAATATACTTTTAATCCACACCTACTACCTACATTTAGAGGAATTTTATCCTCAATATACATAACTATAAATAATAGAACTACACCTAATCAAATTAGAAAAGAACTTATTAAATTTTACAAAAAATCATATTTTATCAAAATAAAAAAATTAAATACACAATTAGGATCTGGTGATGTATTGAATACTAATAATTGTGAAATTTCCGTGTGTGAAACTAGATTAGATAGAAGACTAGTAATTTTCACAGCATTAGACAACCTGATTAAAGGCGCATCGGGTCAAGCTATTCAAAATATGAATTTGCTTTATAATTATCCAGAGACAACAGGATTAAAATGAAATACATAATATTAATAGTTGCTCTATTTTTTTTCACATCTTGTTCTAAAAATAAGACTGTTCTTATTTGTGGAGATCATATTTGTGTAAATAAAAAAGAAGCAGAAGTTTATTTTAAAGAGAATTTAACTTTAGAAGTAAAGATAATTAATAAGAAAAAAGTAAATAATATTAATTTAATCCAACTAAATCTAAAAGAAAGTAGTAAAAATAAAAAGGAAATATCTGTTAGTGCAAAAAAAAATACTAACAAAAAAATAAGAAAATTGACAAAAAAAGAGGTCAATAAAATTAAATCAGAATTAAAAACAAAAGATAATTCCAAAAATAAAAAAATAACAAATAAAATTTCTGAAAAAAGAAATTCTTCTGAGCAGATTAATGCTGTCAATAAAAATGATAGTTTTGTTGAAATTAAAGATGTTAATAATGATATTAAAGATGTTTGTTCTATTATAAAAAATTGTAACATTGATGAAATAGCAAAATATTTGGCGGGCGATGCTAAAAAAAGGGGATACCCAAATATATCAAAAAAAAGATAGCGTATGAAAAAACTTAATATTGCAATTATAGGTTTGGGTAATATTGGAAGTTACTTATATAAATATTTGAACAAAAATAAAAATATATTATCTAAGAAAAATAATTGTATACCAAATGTATTATATGTTTCTGCAAAAAATAAAAAACGTAAACGTAGTTTTAAAGTTAAAAAAGAACAATGGTTAGATAATTACTTAGATTCAACAAAAATAAAGAAAATTGATTTAATCGTTGAATTAATTGGTGGTTCAGAGGGTCCAGCAAAAAAATTAGTTTTTGCTGCCCTTAAAAATAAAAAACATGTGGTAACAGCAAATAAAGCGTTAATAGCTAAATATGGAGATCAGCTATCTATGATTGCAGAAAACAATAAAGTTAATTTAGAATTTGAAGCTGCAGTTTGTGGAGGAGTGCCAATAATCAGATCTTTGAAGGAGAGTTTGATTGCAAACAAAATACAAAAAATTTATGGAATCTTCAATGGTACATCAAATTTTATATTATCATCAATGGAAAAAGATAATAAAAATTTTAGTGAGGCTTTAGAAAAAGCTAAAAATTTTGGATATGCTGAGTCAAATCCATCAGCAGATTTAAATGGAGATGATGTAGCCTCAAAGTTGAAAATCTTGTCATCTTTATGTTTTAACTCTTATATAAATAACGATATTCATATTGAAGGCATAAATAACATAGATAAAGAAGACATAGATAACGCCAATAAACTTGGTTTTAAAATTAAACTCTTAGGTTTTGCAGAATTAATAAATAATAATATTTATCAAAGAGTTCATCCTACCTTAATTAAGAAAAGTTCTTACGTAGCTAGTATCGATGGTGTTTTAAATGCAGTTATACTCAATGGTTACCCAGTTGGGCAAAGTATAATCCAAGGGGAGGGTGCGGGACCTTCTGCGACGACTTCTGCTTTAGTATCAGATATTTCGTCAATTTTACGAGGTAATATCAAATTTCCTTTTTCTATATCAAATAAAGAGAGAAAAAAAATTAAATCAAAAAAGATTATTGAAAGAAGTTTTTCATCCTATTTACGCTTTGAAGTCTTAGATCAGCGAGGAGTATTATCTAATATAACTAGTATTTTTTCTAAAAATAACGTTTCTATTAAAAGATTAATTCAAAATCCAAAAAAAAATAAAGGTATATCTTCGATAGTTATAATTACTCATAATTCTAAAGATGCATCACTAAATAAAGTCATCAAAATTATTGGAAATAAGAAATACATGATAAAAAATCCTAAAATGATTAGAATAAATGACTATTAATTCTGATTTTCTAGATTTATTTGTTAAAGTTACAGAAAAAGCCGCTATTGGAGCTTCTAAGTTTATTGGTAAAAAAGACAAAATTGGAGCCGATAAAGCTGCTGTTGATCCCATGAGAAGAGAGCTTAATAAAATAAATATGGAGGGAACAATTGTAATTGGTGAAGGCGAAATGGACGAGGCTCCAATGTTATATATAGGAGAAAAGTTAGGAACATTAAATGGCCCAAAATTTGACATTGCTGTTGATCCTTTAGAGGGTACTAAGTTTACTGCTCACAATCAACCAAATGCATTTTCAGTTTTAGCAGTTGCCGATAATGGAAAGTTATTATCTGCTCCAGATACTTACATGGAAAAAATTGCAATAGGAAAAAATTTACCAAAAAATTTATTAGATATAGACTATGGAGTAGAAAAGAATATTAAATTATTAGCAGAAGCTAAAAGTGTAAGAATTAGTGATTTACGTGCATGCGTGTTGAAAAGATCCAGACATGACGAAATCGTAAAAATACTCGATAAAATGAGTGTAAAAATAAATTTTATTTCCGATGGAGACATAGCCGGTGTTCTAAGTGTAGTAGGTGATAGACCAAATAATGATATATATTATAGTACTGGTGGAGGACCTGAAGGGGTTTTAGCTGCAGCTGCCTTATCATGCTTCGGAGGTCAAATACAAGGTAGATTAGTTTTAAATGAAGATGAAAAGATTAGAGCTAAAAATCTGGGTATAAAAGAATTTAATAAAAAATATAATATTGATGACATGATAAAAGGGGATGTAATTTTTTGTGCATCTGGAGTTACTTCAGGTGATTTAACAAAAGGAGTCAAAGATTTAGGAAATAGATTGGAAGTGACAACTTTTGCTCTACATAAAAGTGAAAAGATTAATAAAATAATTACAAATATATATAATAAATGATTTCAAATTCAGTAAGTAACAAACACTGGATTTTTAAGAAGTATAATGAGCAAGACGTTTTATTTTATAAAGAAAATTATTCATTGGATGAAATAACATCAAAGCTTTTATCAATTAGAAATATTAAAAGAGAGAACATTCAAGCTTATTTAAGTCCAACAATAAAGAGTTTTTTACCTAATCCTGAAATTATAAATGATATGCAAAAGTCTACAAAAAGAACAATAGATGCTATTTCAAAAAAAAATAAGATTGGTATTTTTGGAGATTATGATGTGGATGGAGCTTCAGCAACAGCATTGCTTGCAAACTTTTTTAATTCAATAAATATACCTTATGAAATTTATATACCAGATAGAAAGAAAGAAGGTTATGGACCCTCTATAGAGTCTTTCGAAAAACTTATAAACAATGGAGTTAAATTAATTTTTACTGTAGATTGCGGAACATTATCATTTGATGCTATTGATTATGCATTTAATAATAAAACTGATGTTATAGTTCTTGATCATCATCAATCAGAAATAAATTTACCTAAAGCATATTCTATAGTAAATCCGAATAGGTTTGATGACAAATCTGATTTAAAATATTTATGTGCGGCTGGCGTAACTTTTATGTTTTTAATCGCTTTAAATAGAGAATTAAGACTAGCTAATTGGTTTATCAAAAAAAAAATTAAGGAACCAAATTTACTTGAGTTTTTAGATTTAGTCGCACTAGGAACTATTTGCGATGTTGTTCCTTTGATTGGTTTAAATAGAGCTATTGTTTCACAAGGGTTGAAAATTTTAAAATCCAAAAAAAATTTAGGTTTAAAAACGTTATTTGATATTTGTGATATTCAAAGCAAACCAAATGTATACCATATTGGCTATCTATTAGGACCTAGAATTAATGCTGGAGGTAGAGTAGGAAAATCTTCTCATGGAGCAAATTTATTAATTAGCAATAATTCTAAAGATGTTTTTAAGATAGCCTCAGAGTTAGATTTTTTTAATAAAGAGAGACAAATTTTAGAAAAAGACGTGATGGATAAAATCATGAAACTCTTAGAAAATAAAAAACATGAGCCAGTAATGATTATTACCGGGAAAAATTGGCACGAAGGTGTTATTGGAATAGTAGCTTCTAGAATTAAAGATAAATTTAATAAGCCAGTAATTATTATTTCAGAACACGATCATGGTATCGGAAAAGCATCTGCTAGATCTATCGTTGGCTTTGACATTGGGTCAGTAATTATTTCTGCCGTTCAAGAAAATATTTTAATTAAAGGTGGGGGACATAAAATGGCAGGGGGTTTTGCAATTAAGACAGAAAATATTGAAAAATTTAAAAATTTTATTTTAAAAAAATTTAAAAAGATTAATAGTGGGAACTCAACTATTAAACCTTTATACTTAGATAGTGTGATAGCCCCAACTGCCTTAAATGTTCAATTTTATAATAAAGTAAATACCCTCGCTCCATTTGGTTCAGGGAATCCTGAGCCAAAGTTTGTTTTAGAAAATATGAAAACTGTAAATAATAAGATTATTAAGGATAGACATATAAAATCAGTTTTAATTGGACTAGATGGCTCAACAATCAAATCAATAGCCTTTAATTGCGTTGATAACGAAATTGGAGCATATTTACTTAAAAAAGATAAAAAACTATTTAATATAGCTGGTAAATTATCCTTAAATGAGTGGCAAGGGCAATCAAATGTAGAGTTTATTATCGATGATATTTCTGTTATTAAGACACTCAAAAATACGGTCCCATCGTCTATCGGTTAGGACAGTTGGTTTTCATCCAACAAAGAGGGGTTCGATTCCCCTTGGGACCGCCAAATAGAATGTATAAAGTAGCTATAATAGAAAATATTCACCCAGACGGAATAGACTTATTGAAAAATAATAGAGGGTTTGAATTTGAAATAATTGAGGACCCCTCAGAAGAAAATTTAATAAAAGTTCTTCCTAATTTTGATGCTTGTACGCTTAGAGTTTCTAAGTTGAATGAAAAGATTCTGTCAAATTGCAAAAATTTAAAAGTAATATCTAGACATGGTGTTGGATACGATAATGTAGATTTAAATTATATAAAAAAAAAAAATATAACTTTATTAATTACTGCAACAGCTAATGCAGTGGCAGTAGCAGAACATGTAATTTGTATGATGCTATCAATTTCTAAAAGTATAAATCAATATGACCAAGAGGTACGAATTGGAAATTTTAAAAAAAATGCATTTTCAATCACTACATTAGAGCTCTTTAATAAAGAGATTTTAATAGTTGGATTTGGAAGAATAGGACAAAGCTTGATCAAAAGATGCAGAGGTTTTGAGATGAAAGTAAAAGTTTTTGATCCTTTTGTAAATAAAGAAACTATTGAGAGATTTGGTGGTCAAAAAATTGAAAATCTTGATGATGGATTAAAAATTTGTGATTATCTTTCTTTGCATGTCCCACTAACTAAAGAAACTAAAAATTTAATTAATTATTCTAAACTTAAAAATATGAAGAGTGAAGCAATTGTGATCAATACTGCCAGGGGAGGTGTTATCAATGAAAACGATTTAGATAAAGCATTAAAAGAGAATATAATTTTTGGAGCTGGATTGGATGTTTTTGAAAAAGAGCCTATAGATAAATCTCATCCGCTATTATCCAATAAAAAAGTCTTGTTAAGCCCGCATTCGGCAACATTCACTAATGAATGTAAATCAAGAATGTCCTTAGAGACAACTAAAAATGTTATTGATTTTTTTCAGAATGAGATTGATAAATCTATGATTGTAAAATTATGATAGATATAAATAGAAAATTAAAAAATTTCGGTCCTTTAGAAGTATTGGTATTGAGTTCAATTATATATGTGGTAGCAATGCTATTATGGACTGCTTCAACCAGATCAGAAGTTTTACAAAAAGCGAATGATATAAAAGCTAATCATAAGTCAGTTGTTAATTTTATTAACGATGAAGTAAATATTTGTAGTTCAAATGAAGACGGTTTAACATCTTGGGGTGAAAAATGTAATTCAATTTGGAGCTCGGATAAAATCGTGAGTTATGTGTTAACTAATATAAATCTTAAAAATCCATATTCAATTAATAAGCCCTTAATACAAACCTCTCAGGACCCTAGAATTCAGGCAGAAGGTAAAGCGGGTCAATCAACAGACAAAGGTATAATTTTTGTTTCTTCCAAAGATTTTGAGTCAGAAGCAGGGTCTGAATGGGTAATCGGTACTTGCATAAAGTCACCTTGCGTAGCTGCTGGCAATAATGAATTAGTGTCTGTATATCGTTAATTAATAATTTTAAAACCACATTGTTTTGCAGTTTTGACCAAATAATTAAAGCCGATTTTTGCATACTCAAATGGATTAGCCTTGGCAGGATCTTGTTCTGCTTCTACAACAAGCCATCCTGAATAATTTTTTTTCTTTAAAATATTTAGAAAAGGAATGTAGTCAATACACCCATCACCGGGTACAGTAAATGCGCCGTCTAAAAATGCCTGTCTGAATGTTACATCATTTTTTAGTGATTTCTCCAGAATATCTTTTCTTATATCTTTACAATGAACATGAATTATACGTTCATAAAAATTTTCAACTAATTTTATAGAATTGCCTTGAGCAAATAACATATGACCAGTATCCACTAATAATTTTACTGAGTCCTTTGTATTTTCTATTAGTCTAGAAGTATCTTCCTCAGTTTCAATTATTGTTCCCACGTGATGATGATAAGCTAACGGCATATTTTCATCCAACATCATTTTACTAATTTCATTTATTGAATAAATAAATTTTTTCCAATCATCTTTATTTAATTGAGGTCTCATTGATAACGGGGTTACAGGATCTCCTTGAATGGAATTTGTTACCTCAGCAAATACCATGCATGGTGCTCCACAATCTTTAAACAATTTAAGTTGTTTTTGCATAAGACTAAATTCCTCTTTAGGTGATCTTCTTAATAATTGAGCCCCATACCAGCCTGAACATAATTTAAGATTCTCCTTCTCAAGTTTTGGAATAAGTTCTTTAGAATTCGTTGGAAATTTTCCACCAAACTCAATTCCGGTAAAGCCTGCCATACTAGCTTCTTTCAAACATTGTTCTAATGGAGTTTTGCCACCTAATTCAGGCATATCATCGTTGCTCCACGCAATGGGCGCTATTCCTAATCTTATCGACATAGTTTTAAGAAAGTAATAATATTTAATATTACAAATATAGTAAATTAAAAAAACAATATATGATTAATGTAGCACTTTTGGGTTTTGGCAGAATTGGACAAATGCATGCTCAAAATATAAATCTGAATAAAAATCTTAAAATCTTATACGTTTACGAAAAGATTGAAAAACTAAGAAAAAAAGCTAAAAATCTTTATAATTGTAATATTGAGAAAAACTATAAAAAAATTATTTCAGATAATAAAGTAGATATTATTTTTATTTCTAGTCCTACGAGCACTCATATCAGATTTATAGAGGAGGCGATTAAATACAATAAAACTATTTTTTGTGAAAAACCTTTAGATTTAAATATAAATAAGATTGTTAAAACTTTCAGAAAAGTAAAAAAAAACAAATCAAAGATACAATTAGGGTTTAACCGAAGATATGATCCTGGCCATCATTCAATTAAAAAAGATTTAGATAATGGTAAAATAGGAAGGTTAGAAAAAATAATAATCACAAGCAGAGATCCTGCACCTCCTTCAAAGGCTTATCTTAAATCTTCCGGTGGTATTTTTAGGGATATGATGATTCATGATTTCGATTTATGCAGGTACTATTTAAAAAAGGATGAAATTTCTGAAATAAGTTCATCTGTAAGCTCATTTGAGAATTTTTATAAGAAAATTAAAGATCATGAATTAGCTACAGTAACTATGAAATCAAAAAAAGGTGTTATATGTGTAATCACAAATTCTAGACATTGTTCTTTTGGATATGATCAAAGAGTTGAATTATTTGGAAAAAAGGGAATGCTTTTATCAGGTAATCAAAAAAGTACAGCCGCAGAGATATTTAATTCAAATCAATCTCACTCTCAAAAACCTTTTTTAAATTTTTTTATCGAGAGATATAAAGAAGCTTACAATCTACAATTAAATGAGCTGATTTCTCTTCATAAAAACAAAATAAAACCTAGGTCGTCATTTAACGATGGTTATCAAGCTTTAAAAATTGCAAATGCCGCATATCAATCTTTAAAGAAAAAAAGAGTAGTAAAATTAAAGTAATTTTGACTACCTCAAGTTGTATGTTTTTTTTTTCCTTTTGAAATTTAATAAATTTTTTGTTTAAATTATCCAAATTTAATAAACAAATGAGGGAAATAATCATGAAAAAAGTATACTTAACTATTGCTGCTTTAATGAGTTGGGCAATGATGTCGGTAGCTGCTTTAGCAGTA
>MDTG01002554.1_pt1 | contig 16780 bp, 16 predicted proteins | sample 811421 | NCBI WGS metagenome assembly MDTG01 (sample SAMN05326645, study PRJNA326480) | marine metagenome | isolation source: seawater | place: Pacific Ocean: South East | collected 2011
CTGTTAACGGACATTTTGTATGCGTATGTCGATCCACGCGTAAAGTTAGGGTAGTGAAAGGGTTTTGAAGTGGCAGAAAAAGTTCAGAACAATTCATTAGGGCGAAGAGCTTGGCGGAAATTAAAAACGCAAAATTTTACGATGCTTTGTTTTATGGTGATCGCTGCCTACCTTCTTATCGCTCTTATTGGTGCTTTGGGTTTATTGCCAGACCACCGCATCGAAATAGGTCCGAGCTATACTGCACCAGCCTGGGGTTTTGCAGGTATTTTAGGGACCGACTTTTTTGGTTATTCTGTTTTATATAAAATTCTTGCTGGGACCCAGACCGCGATGGCGATTGGGTTTTTGACCACTGCGATTGTGATTCCATTAGGTGTCATCATCGGTGCGATTGCCGGTTATTATGGTGGCTGGATTGACGATTTGGTGGTCTTTTTATGTACGGTGGTGAATTCAGTGCCTTATATTTTGATGGTAATTGCTATTGCGTATTTGTTGGGCAAAGGGCTCGAGTCTATGTGTGTCGCGATGGGTGTCGTGGGTTGGGTGCCGTTAAGTCGCTTAATTAGAGCTGAATTCATGAAACATAAAGAGCGGGAATATGTTCTTGCTTCTCGGCTTTTAGGGGCAAATGACTTCTTACTCATTTTTAAACATATTTTACCGAATGTTTTTCACCTTGCCATCATTACGGCGTCCCTAACGGTTTTAAGCGCAATTAAATCGGAAGTAATTTTAACGTACTTAGGGGTTGGCATCACCGATGGCTCAAGTTGGGGTAGCATGATCCAGGCTGCAGAAAAAGAACTCGTCACCGGTGTTTGGTGGCCTTTAGCTGGGGTGGTTTTAGCTATGTTTTTTATAATTTATGCACTAAACGTGGCGGGTGATGCTTTGCGTGATGCTCTGGACCCCAAATTAGTAGACTGAAGATCTGCGTTTTTAAAAAAAGTATGACAGGCTTGTAAAGAGATCTACATGAATACCTTAACAATGATTACTGCAACAGCCCGTCGAGTCCTTTCTTTAAAGGGGGATGCGAAGCATGTGGTTTGGGCTGTGACCCGGCGACAAATATTATTCACCGGGGTAGACGCGATCCCTCTGATTGGCTTTTTGGGAGCAGCGGTTGGGATTTTAGTCATTTTACAATCCGTTTCATATTTTCCACAGGTTGGGGCTGCGGGCTTTATGGGCGACCTCTTCGTTTTATTGGTATTGCGCGAATTGGGCCCTATCCTCGTCGCTTTTGTCGTTATTGCTCGCTCTGGTACAGCAATCGCAGCGGAGCTAGGAACCATGACCATCAGAGGCGAATTGATGGGAGCCATGGGGGTTGGCGTTGATCCTCTGGTATATATCGTTTGGCCGCGAATGGTCGGTGCTGTTGTGGCAGTCTTAGGACTGACCGTTATTTTTATTACATTGGCATTTGTTGCTGGTTTTGGGATGGCATCTTTAATGCATATTTCAGCATTTGGTTATTTATTTGATACTTTATTTCAGTCGATGCGTTTAACCGATATTGGTATGGCGTTGGGAAAAAGCGCATTAATGGGAATTGCCATCGCGGGCGTTTCAGCGAGACAAGGTCTTTCCGCGGAAGGTGACAGTACCGACGTACCGAGGAGAACGCTGGCAGCAGTGGTGGGCTCATTTACGGCAGTGATTGCTATCGAAGCTTTAGTTATGGGACTTTGGCTTTTGTTTTAAGGTAAAAAGATGTCTCAAATATGTTGTTTACAACAATTGGAAATAGAAGAGCTTAATGGAGGTAGAGTACTCACTCTCGAATTACAAATGAATGCTGGTGAAATTGTTTGTTTACATGGACCACCCGGTACTGGCAAAAGCCTGATCCTTCAGGCCTTGATGGGCTTTGTTCCAATTAAGGCAGGCGTCGCTGAGCTCTTAGGAGAGAATGTTTCAAGCCTATTCTACGATGATTTAATGCGATTGCGAGGACACGTTGGCTATTCTTGTATTCACGCCCCCCCAGTCTCAAACTTAACAGTAGAGCAAAATATAGAAGTGCCGCTTTGTATGCATGGTGTTGACTTACAGCAATCCAGAGAACGCACACGAGAAATTTTACGTGAATTCAATATTGAGTCCAAAGCAAAATTGAGACTTGCATCCTTAACGGCGCAAGAGAAACACTTGCTTTCTATTGCTCGTGCTTTTGCTATGCCAGTAGACTTCTTTATTTTGGGTGAGCCATTTCGCGCTATGAGCTCAGACTTAATTGCTCTGGTCGAAGCAGCAATGTTGCACCGTTGCGAAGCGAATAAATCAATTTTATTCTGCACGGACAAGCCAGAGTTTGCTCGGCGTTCTGGCGCGCGTATTGTGGAGATGACAAGTTAAGGTAAATCTCCATAGCCAATAAGGGCATTATCCATATGGTCGTTTAAAGCAACTTTGAGTCGAACGACGCGGTAGCCTACGGGTTCGCCCTGGGCTAAGACAGGTCGCGCTAAGACGACTTGAGAGATACGATCGTTTTGTGTCTCTAAAATGACGCCACTTCGATCGGGTTTAAAATTGAATCGGCCTCGATCTTCCCAGTCGAAAAAGCATACCATGCCCGGCATGGGCGTCGGCGAACCACCTCTTGGAATATAGAAATTTTTGCGTTTGAGATAATGGACTAAATTTTGTTGGCTTCGAAAGAAATAAGGCATCGCAGGGCTGTTGCTGCTACCCCCAATTTTTTTATAGCCGGCTTCGTCTTTAATATAATCTCTCGCAAGCCCGTCTTGTAACCATGGGGCTCCAGCCACCATGACTACATCGATAGCACAGAGTTGATCGTGAACGGGATCAAAACTTTCGGCTGTTTTTGCGCCCACCAAAGCATGGGCCGCCTTTAAAAGGTGAGCGCGCCGCTTTTTGCGAGCATCACTGTCTTTGGCTTGGTTCTGAAAAAGATTACTCATACCTTAGCATGAAACAAGAATGGACTTTGGTACAAATTTCTTTATCATTTAGGTCCATTTTTTCGAACGAGAAAGACTCCTCTAGTCCTTTTCAAAGGCTTAATAAGGTGCTTGAATACGGTCTGAAGCTGCTTTAACGCATAAGGGGTCCACATGAAAATAATTCCATCTTTCATCAATGGCCAATGGATAGGGCAAGACGTCCGTGAGACCTTTGCCAATTACAACCCAGCTACCGGTGAAGTTTATGCGCAGGTTGTAAAAAATTCTATTGATGATGTTGATCACGCCGTGGTGGCAGCGAAAAAGGCCATGAAAGGGCCGTGGGGGAACATGTCCTTGGGGGCCCGGGTCGCACTTTTAGAAAAAGTAGCAGATCGTATTATGGAACGTTTTGACGAATTCTTGCATGCTGAAATGGCGGATACCGGTAAGCCGATCAATTGGGCAAGTAAGATCGACATTCCTCGTGGTGCTGCTAATTTCAGAATTTTTGCTCGTATGGCCGCCAGTTTTGGTGCTGAATCATTTATGACTGACACTCCTGATGGCTTAGGGGCCATTAACTATGTGCAACAGACACCCATCGGCGTGGTTGGTGTGATTTGTCCTTGGAATCTTCCATTATTATTAATGACTTGGAAGGTCGCACCTGCTCTTGCCATGGGGAACGCAGTGGTGGTCAAACCTTCAGAGGAAACACCCGCAACCGCAACCTTGCTCGGAGAAGTGATGCAGGAAGTGGGCTTGCCTAAAGGGGTTTATAATGTGGTTCATGGCTTTGGGCCAGGCTGCGTGGGGGAAGCCTTGGTCACTCATCCTGACGTTGCAGCCATTACTTTTACAGGTGAGAGTCGTACTGGAGCGGCAATTATGGAAAAGGCGGCTCAGCAAATAAAGCCGCTCTCATTTGAATTGGGAGGCAAAAATCCTTCTATCATTTTCAAGAGTGCAGACTTTGAGAAAACAATTGAGGGAACGGTGCGATCTGTTTTTGCGAATTGTGGTCAGGTATGCCTTTGTTCTGAGCGCGTCTACGTACATCGATCATTATTTGATCAATTTACTGAAGCGTTATGTCAAAAAGCAGATGCCTTGGTTTTGGGGAATCCGACGAACCCAAGTACCACTCTGGGGCCTTTAATTTCTAAGGTACACCAAGAGAAAGTATTATCGTATTTTGAGCAGGTAAACGCTGAGGGCGGCACCCTTCGTACGGGTGGCGGCTTGGTTGCACCTCAAGGATTTGAAAATGGATTTTGGGTACAGCCCACCATTGCAACTGGATTAAGTGAGCAAGGCAGAGTTCAAAAAGAAGAAATTTTCGGTCCTTTTTGTCACGTGACGCCGTTTGAAGAAGAGGAAGAGGCTATTTTTATGGCAAATGATACAGAATATGGTTTGGCCGCTGCCATCTGGACAGAGGATCTTAAGCAAGCCCATCGTGTTGCTCAAAAAATAGAGGCAGGTATCGCCTGGGTTAATACTTGGTTTTTACGCGACCTGAGAACGCCTTTTGGTGGGGTGAAAAACAGTGGCATTGGCCGCGAGGGTGGCCGCTACTCATTAGATTTTTATAGTGAAAGCAAAAATATTTGCATCAAAATGTAGGTTTATCATGAAAGTAGAAAGTATCATATTAAACGAGCGGGCAGGTGCCTTAGCCCAGTATCCCCATGCCAAACGCGTGGGCGATCTAATTTTTGTGTCTGGCGTTTCTTCTCGTCGACCAGATAATTCTCATGAGGGTGTAACAATACATAAAGACGGTTCGGTGGATTTAGATATTACAGCTCAAACCCATGCTGTTATAAAAAATATACAGGTTATCTTAAAGGCGGCTGGGGCAGATCTTGAAAACATTGTAGATATGACTACTTTTTTAATGAAGATGTCAGATTTTAAATCTTATAATGCTGTTTATAACGAATATTTTCAAGCAGCACAGGGGCCCTCTCGTACGACAGTTGCTGTTTCAGAGTTGCCTCATCCTAATTTATTAATTGAAATGAAAGCAATCGCGTACAAACCTCGAACGTAAGACTGGATCTCCCATGGAAAATGAAGCCTTAAACCTTTTAGCGGAAGCCCTTTTAAGAGCACAGGAAACCGGTACACCTTGCATGCCCTTAACTGAAACGCGGGCAGACTTAACTGTAAGTGAAGCCTACGATATTCAGCTACATAATATTCGCCAACGTAACCGAGAAGGTTTGCATGGGAGACCGGCTAGGTTAGTGGGACGTAAAATCGGTATTACGAGTAAAGCAGTCCAGAGCTGGCTTAACGTTTCGGAACCTGATTTTGGTTGCCTTTTAGATGATATGATGGTGACCCATGGCGAGACAGCACCTTACCAGCTTATGCTGCAGCCTCGCGTTGAGGGCGAAATTGCCTTTGTGTTAAAAAAGGATCTAGAAGGTCCAGGCGTGACACCTTTAGACGTTATTGCGGCCACTGACTACTTGCTACCTGCTTTAGAGATTATTGATTCACGGATTGCGGACTGGAAAATAAAATACGAAGACACCATTGCAGACAATGCATCAAGTGGTTTTTTCGTATTAGGAAACCAGCCTAGAAGTATTCGTGATGTCGACCTTGATTTATGCGGTCTTGCGCTTTTACAAAATGGTCGGGTGAAAAGTACGGGCGCTGGTATCGCTTGTTTGGGTGACCCGGTGCACGCTGTGGTGTGGCTTGCAAATACTTTAGGAAAAATGGGCACAGGCATTAAGGCCGGCGAGGTTATTTTATCGGGCGCATTAGGGCCTGTCATTCCTGTTTCAAAGGGCGATCATATTGAAGCACGTATATCGGGCCTTGGAAATGTGTCTTGTCGTTTCGATGAGGAGGAGTGGAGTAAATGAGCACTTCTAAAATAGGTTGCGCAATTATTGGCTCAGGCAATATCGGTACCGATTTAATGATTAAAATCCTACGTCACAGTAAAAATTTAGAGCTCTTAGCAATGATTGGAATCGATCCAGAATCAGACGGCTTAGCGCGCGCTGAGCGCATGGGCGTTTGGACCACTCATGAGGGACTGGCTGGACTTATTAAGGACGAACGTTTTACAGAGGTCAAAATAATTTTTGATGCAACCTCTGCTAATGCACACTTTGCACACGCAAAAATGCTCAAAGGTCATGATAAACAGATGATCGATATGACCCCAGCAGCGATCGGACCCTACGCGGTTCCAATAGCCAATCTGAAAGATCACTTAGACGCTGATAACATCAACATGGTCACCTGCGGCGGACAAGCGACCATACCGGTGGTGTGGGCGGTAAGCCAACTTACGAAGGTACATCTTGCTGAAATTATTGCCTCTATATCAAGTAAAAGTGCTGGTCCGGGAACTCGTGCGAACATCGATGAGTTTACAGAGACCACGTCAAAGGGCCTTGAGGTGGTGGGTGGCGCTACGCACGGAAAGGCAATTATTGTACTCAACCCTGCAGAGCCACCCCTGATCATGAGAGATACGGTTCATCTTTTGTGTGACGAGAAGCCAGAAGCAGAAATCATAAATGCGATCAAAAAAGCTGTGAATAAGGTAGCCGAATATGTACCCGGTTATCGTATGGTACAAGAGCCTGTTTTTGAGAGCTTTATGGATACAGGTTTGGCGCATCCGGATTTCGGTACAACTAAGGGTTTAAAAGTATCGGTTTTCTTAGAGGTTGAAGGCGCAGGGCATTACTTACCAAAATATGCTGGAAATTTAGATATTATGACGTCAGCCGCCTTACAAATGGGAGAGCTTAAAGGTGAGTATCTGGCGCAGGCGGGAGTTTAAATCATGGCGAAAAAAATTTTGATACAAGACGCCACGCTTCGGGATGGTATGCACGCTTTAGGTCACCAATATACAATTGAGCAAATGGTCAGCATTGCAAAAAAATTGGAAGAAGCCAAAGTGGACTTAATTGAGGTCAGCCATGGCGATGGCCTTAACGGTAATTCATTTAATTATGGATTTTCTAAACATAAAGAAGAAGATTATTTAAGAGCAGTTGCCGAGGTCTTATCTTATGCAAGGCTGGCTGCCTTATTGTTGCCAGGTATTGGTACCGTTGAAGATATGAAAATGGCGAAAGCTTGTGGTGTTCATACGATTAGAATAGCAACACATTGTACTGAGGCGGACATATCGAAACAGCATATTGAAACGGCTCGCAAAATGGGTTTTGACGTCGTTGGATTTTTAATGATGGCCCACCAAACAACAACTGATAAGCTTGTTGAGCAGGCGAAGCTTATGGAAAGTTACGGCTCTAATTGCGTGTACGTCGTAGACTCTGCGGGCGCGATGTTAATGAGTGATACCCAAGAAAAAATAAAAGCATTCAAAAATAATTTATCAGTTGAGGTAGGGTATCATAATCACAATAATTTAGGGCTGGGCGTTGCGAACACAATTATTGCGATGCAATCAGGCGCGGATCGCGTCGACGGTTCTGTGGCCGGTATGGGTGCGGGGGCCGGCAATTGCCCATTAGAAGTATTGATTGCGGTTTGTGAACGCATGGGTATTGAGACCGGTGTAGGTCTTTATCCTTTGATTGATTGTGCTGATCATCTGGTGAGGCCTTTGCAATTGCGACCCGTTCAGACAGATGGAAATGCTTTGATGCTTGGTTATGCGGGTGTTTATTCGTCATTTCTACTACACACAGAGCGCGCATCGAAACGGTTTAATGTGGACTCGCGGGATATTTTAATGGAGCTAGGTCGCCGCAAAATGGTGGGTGGACAAGAAGATATGATCGTCGACGTTGCTTTAGATTTACAAAAAGGGTGAGGTTTTAAATGAGTTTTACGGATGAACAAAGAAATGATTTTGCGGAGCGTCTTCACCGGGCTGCACGAACAGGGACGCAAGTGCCTATGCTGACGGCGGAGGTGCCTTTTGAGGTTAAGGAAGCTTACGTAATTCAGGAAGCAGTGATTCAAAAAAGAATCGACGAAGGCTTTCCCTTGATCGGAATGAAAATGGGACTCACTTCATTAGCTAAAATGGAACAAATGGGTGTCGATTCTCCGATATACGGTCACTTAACGTCGGACATGCTTTTAGATGATGGCGAAGTGTTAGATATAAGTCCTTATGGCCATCCCCGTGTTGAGCCTGAAGTGGCTTTCATTTTAGATCAAGATATAAAAGGACCTATTACGTCAGCGCAAGTCAATACGGTTGTTCGCGGGGTTTGTGCGGCATTAGAAATAATCGATAGTCGATATGAAAATTTTAAGTTTACATTACCTGATGTCGTGGCGGATAACGCATCATCTACGCGGTTTGTTTTAGGTAGCGAGCTTCGAAGAGCAGATGAGATCGACCTTGGTAATTTGGGAATGGTGCTTGAAGTGGATGGTGAAGCGGTTCAAATAGGTTCTTCTGCCGCTATTTATGAGCACCCAATGCGTTCACTTTCAACACTCGTAAATATGCTTGCAGAACGAGAGCAAGGTTTAAAGGCGGGGCAAATTATTTTAGCGGGTGGTGCGACAGCCGCTGTGGCCTTGTCCCCTGGTCAACGCGTACGTGTTCGAGTACAGTCTTTAGGCGAAGCAAGCTTTTTTACGAAATGAGGTAACGATGCGTATTGATTTACACACCCACATCTTACCTCCGCACATGCCAGATTTTGCTAAAAAGTTTGGCTATGGTGATTTCGTACATCTTAAGCACGACCCTTCGACTTGCACGGCTTGTATGATGAAAGGTAAAGAGCGCTTTCGCGTGGTCGAGTCTAACTGTTGGGATATTGAAAAAAGACTTGAAGAGTGTGATCGCGATAATGTGACTGCACAGGTTTTATCTACAATACCTGTTTTATTTGCTTATTGGGCCAAACCAGAACACACCATGGAAGTCTCGAAATTTATTAACGATCATTTGGCATCGGTCGTATCAAGTCACCCAACCCGATTTATTGGCTTAGGAACTGTGCCGATGCAGGAAACAACGTTGGCATGTTTTGAACTAGAGCGCGTGGTTAAAAAATTAAAAATGCCGGGCATCGAGATTGGCACGCACATCAATGGAAGAAATTTAGACGATCCGAGCTTAGATGAATTTTGGGCGACAGCGGAATCCTTGGGTGCTTCTATTTTTATTCATCCTTGGGAGATGATGGCAAGAGAACGAATGCCGCGGCATTGGACGCCTTGGCTGGTTGGTATGATGGCAGAAACGGCTTTGGCATTTTGCTCTCTAACCATGGGCGGTGTTATGGATAAATACCCCGAATTGAAAATTTGTTTTGCCCACGGTGGTGGTTCTGTTCCCGGTACTATTGGACGCATTGACCACGGTTTTGATGTACGTCCAGACCTTTGTCAGACTCAGAGCAAAACGCCTCCGTCTGAATGGTTGAAGAAGATTTACGTGGACTCATTAGTTCATGACGAAGACGCCTTAAAATTATTAATTAAAAAATTCGGAGTGCAACGTATTGCACTCGGAACAGACTATCCTTTCCCCTTAGGAGAGCTTCAGCCTGGAAAATTAATTGAGAGTATGACACACCTCACCCATGACCAACGCGCTTGGATGTCGCACAAAGCGGCTTTGGCGTTTTTGGGTTTGGATGAGAATTATTATTTATAGGGTTTTTCATGTGGGTAAGATTTGAATTTGAGGGAAAGTGGTTGTTGGCCGATACCAGTCAACCTATCTCGTTGGCGTATCAAATAGTTCCAAATGAAGCCCCCACGGTATCTGCCTTTTATTTGTCCCCTGCGACATCGGCCCCCGTAGAAGCGGGAGATTTTATTGGTGATACACGACGTGGCGGCAGCGTTAATTGCGAGGTTTTACAAATATCACCACATGGGAATGGAACACATACTGAAGGTGTTGGTCACCTTACACAAGAACGTATTCCCGTTACAGCTGCTTTGCCTGCGCCATTAATGCTGACGGTGCTACTCAATGTTAGCCCTGTACGCTTTTTAGATACGGAAGAAAATTACTCAGGGAATAACGATGAAGATGACATCGTCATCACCGCTAAGTCGTTAGAGGAGCAATGGCAGAAAGTGAATGCGTTTAAAATGTCTCCTCCGGCTTTGTTGATTCGAGCTTGTGGACAGTTTTCTGTTGAAAACGGCGTACAGTTTAGTGGTAAAAACCCGCCTTATTTTACCGACGAAGCAATGCATTGGATTCGAGCCATGGGCGCAACACATCTATTAACGGATGTTCCTAGTATTGACCGAGAAGATGACGGTGGCGGCGTTTGCGGGCATCGTATTTTTTGGGATTTAGATGATGAAAATGCCAAACCTTCTGGCGAGGCGAAAGGTCGAACAATAACCGAGTTATGCCAAATTCCTGCCGATTTAGATGAGGGTGTTTATTTGTTAAATCTTCAGGTGCCGCCGATTCAGGCTGACGCCATACCCTCTTGGCCCATGGTTTATAAAACTGATATTGTAGATGAATAGGATAATTACGATGAGTAATTTTGATGGAACAAAAAATTATGCGCAGCAATTAGATGCAGAGGATCCTTTAGGGGGCTTTCGCGGACGCTTTCTATTTCCAAAGCAAGAAGATGGTAGTTTGTATCGATATTTTTGTGGCAATTCATTAGGTCTGCAACCTGTTACAGCTAAAGCGGCTTTAGATGTTGAGCTTGAAGACTGGGCCAATCTTGGCGTCGAAGGACATTTTAAGGGTCGTAATCCTTGGTATGCTTATCACGAACGCTTTGCTGAGCAATTAATGCCGGTTGTCGGAGCCAAGTACCCCCACGAAGTTGTAGCGATGAATGGCTTAACAGCCAATCTACATTTTTTATTGGTCTCTTTTTATCGCCCAACCCAAGAACGTTATAAAATTGTAATTGAAGATAATGCCTTCCCTTCTGATCGGTATGCTGTTGCCAGCCAAGCGCGTTTTCATGGTTTAGATCCTGAGACAGCAGTTGTGGCTCTTAAACCACGAGAAGGGGAACATACCTTAAGAACCGAGGACATTGTCAGCTATTTAAAAGAAGAAGGTCATACTGTGGCAACAGTGATGCTGGGGGGTATTAATTATTATACAGGACAATTTTATGACCTCGAAAAAATAACTGAGGCGGCGCACGAAGCGGGTGCGATGTGTGGTTTTGATTTAGCGCATGCGGCAGGTAATGTGCTCATGGAGCTACACGATTGGAATGTTGATTTTGCTTGTTGGTGTTCTTATAAATATTTAAATTCGGGACCGGGTAGTGTTGGAGGCGCTTTCGTTCATGATAATCACCGAAACAAGCCGGAGATGCCCCGGTTTGAAGGCTGGTGGGGTACAGATCCCCAAAGCCGTTTTAAGATGGAAGGCTTTGATTTGCAGGATGGTGCTCCGGGTTGGCAACTGTCGAATGCCCCAGTTCTAGCCATGGCTGTTCATTACGAGGCATTAAAAATATGGAATGAGGCCGGTCGTATTCGTTTGCGCAATAAGTCAGAAAAGCTGACCACATATTTAGAAGATCTTTTACTTAGTATCGAAAATGCCCCTTTTGAAATCATTACACCCAAGGATAAAGCGCGGAGAGGATGTCAGCTCTCATTGAAATTTAAAGATGATGCAAAGCATGTCAACGAAGCGATGATGGCAGAAGGACTCATCACCGATTTTAGAGCCCCAGATGTTATTCGTGTTGCGCCAGTACCCTTATATAACAGCTATGAAGATGTTTGGATTTTTGTGGACATTGTAAAGCGTGCATTTGAAAAATAGATATATATTATACACGCAGCTTTTTATTTTATGGGCTGTTATCACTGTATCGGCACCGTCATTTGGTGGACTTGGACCGCATCAAATCCTGGTTGTTTACGACGATAACAATACTGAGAGCATCGCTATTGCAGAGCATTACGCCGCGATGCGCGATGTTCCATTACAAAACTTATGCCCCCTTCAAGTTCAGGAAATGAGTGGAAGACAAATCCCTTGGGAACAGTTTAGTTCTTATTGGAGACCTCAATTGCGGTCCTGTATTGAAAGTCATAATTATGAGGCAGTATGGGCCTTTGCTCTGAGCTCCCATTTACCTCATCGTGTTGCCTTGCAAACAACAAACCACAGTATCAGCATGGTGGCGGCGTTACAGATTTTCTTTTTAACCCAAGAAGGAGCAGTCTTTGCGCCAGATACGCACGGCGTAAGAAATGGCGTTATATTGGCGACTTGGCAAAACCCAGCTTTTGTTGGTACCGAAAACCCCGCTGTAGATTTTGAAACACGAGTGGCTGGAGACATTACTTATAATGCAACATCTTCAATGGTGAGATCTTTAATCCTGCCCCAACAACAATTGATGACAGTTGAAACAGCGGATTTTGAAGGAGGCCTTTCTTTGGCTTACCACCTCGAAGGTCTAACGCATGCTGACGGTATGGCTCTTATTGAGAATGCCCTTGCCGGTGAAACAGAGTCTGTGCATATAGGAACATTTGTTGGGATGAGAGGAGTCAGTGAGCCACGGCAAATTAGAGACCCGGAAACAGAGTTCTTAACAAATGTATTAAATAAAAAAGGAAAAGATACATTATTTTTACAGGAGCATGACGGCTCACAGTTGCCAGAAAATTTAACGGGCTTTTTTACTGGGGCGCAATATATACACGATACATTTCCTTTTTTAGATTTTCATCCTGCAGCAATGGCTGATAACGTCACTTCGTTTGGCGCTGTTGATGCAAATTGGGTTTGTTCTGATACGGGTTGCCCTGAAAACGAGGTTCAAACAGCTATCGGGCACTTGATCGCCTTAGGCGCATCTCAGGTACATGGAACTGTCGACGAACCATTAAACAATTCCTTTCCTAACGCTGGCGCTTATTATCTTTATGATGCCGGTTATGCGGCTGCAGAAAGCTGGTTTTACAATCAACCATTTTTGTTTTGGCAAAATGCTTATTGGGGCGATGGCCTCGCTGCTCCTTTTAGTGAGCGACCTCGTATTAAAATAACGACGATGGAGGATACGGTCGTATTTGAAGCATCACATTCGAAAGGCATTTCCTGGGTTGGTATTTTTAAGGCAGGTCAAAAGATTTACGAAATAAATAAAGAAACCTTAAGCATCAAAAAGAATGATTTAGGTGAAGGGCATATTTTAGTTGTTGCTCAAGCACAACCATATGAAGAGAACCACGCGGGCTTGTATGTGAGTGCACAACTAAATCACAGCTCTCCTATGGGCTGGATTTATGTTGATGCTGCAGAATTCACTCAGGCTATGTCAGTAACTGTGGAGCCCCAAAAAAACGGTGGGTGTCAGTGTGATGCAAAGGGGAAAAATAAGAGAGATTTTCGGTTATTGGGCTTTTTATTTTTTGCCTTTTTTGCTTTAACACGAAAACATTAAAAAGGTTAATGTCCAAGAGCGCTACCTTCGCCACGTGGGTCAGCACTGCCTTCGAGTTTACCTTCAGGCGTCTCGACAATTAAATTCGCGTTACCCCAGGGATCGCGCAGCTGGAGCTTGTGCCCGCGTTTTTCTAACTTTTTCCATGTACTATGATCGAGACCATAGGGCTCTACATCGATATAATCAGGAAGCCATTGTTGATGAATCTTTGGCGTATAAACCGCTTGAGTTGCGGTCATGCCATAGACAAGACGGTTGATGATAAGCTGAAGTGATGTAGTGATAATGGTGCTGCCGCCGGGAGATCCCCCGGCAAACGCAAAGTTTTTATTTTTAGTGACAACGAAAGGCGTCATGCTCGAAAGAGGTGTTTTCTTTGCGGCAACGGAGTTTGCTTCACCACCCACAAGACCATAGGCATTAGGAACTCCAGGAGCGATGGCAAAGTCATCCATTTCATCGTTCATCACCACGCCTGTACCTTTGGCCACCATGCCGGAACCAAAGGGATAATTAATGGTGAAGGTCAAACTCACGACCAAGCGATCTTTATCGACGACCGTCAAATGTGAAGTGTCAGGGCTTTCTGGGTTATTAGCAAACCTTTTAACTTGTTCTGAGGTGGCCGCTACCGTTTCGGCGGAGGTCCGTGCTTTGTGTTTAGGAATTTCTTTGAGTCTTTCTTGTGCATAAGCTTTCGATATTAGTGATTCGACTGGAACTGGAAAAAAATCGGGATCTCCTAAGTGCGCGGCTCTGTCTGCGTAGGCGGTACGCATACTTTCGATTAGGTGGTGAAGCGCATCAGGATGACGCCATCCGAGCTTTTTCATTTTTGGTCCATCAATCAAGTTGAGAATTTGAATGAGGTGCACGCCACCAGAAGAAGGTGGTGGCATGGAGCAAATCTGATGTTTCATAAAGTCACCACAAACAGGTTTGCGCCAAATACTCTGGTAGGTTTTCAGATCTTCAGCGGTGAGTAGCCCACCATTTGCTTTGGCATCTTGTACCATCAGCTTTGCTGTTCTACCCGTGTAGAAATCGTTGGGGTTTTTAGCGATGCGTCTTAAGGTGGTTGCTAAGTTCTTTTGAATGAGAATATCGCCTTCCTCATAGGGCTTGCCGCGGTGGGTAAAAACACGTTTGGCTTCTTTATTTTGATTGAGTAATTCTAGGCGCCAGTTAGTCATGAAAACAAACGGCCACCCCACTGCGAAACCTTTTTCCGCTAGCCGAATGGCGGGTGCTACGACTTTTTTCCAGGGAAGTTTGCCGTATTTTTGATGGAGGGTCCACATACCATTAACGGTGCCTGGGACCGCAATGCTTTTGTAGCCATCACGACTTAAAAGAGGATCAGCCTTACCATTTTTATGGTACATCTCTCTGGTGGCACTCAGGGGGGCGCGTTCGCGAAAGTCTAGTGCTTGAGTGCTATTTGTTTTTTCATCATAAAGCATTAAAAAACCGCCCCCACCAATACCTGCGGAAAAAGGCTCCACGACCGAAATAGCAAATGTGGTTGCGATGGCAGCATCGACAGCGTTGCCACCTGCTTCTAAAATAGAGACGCCCGCTTTTGTGGCCAATGGGTGGGCTGACGCCACCATTCCGTTCTCGGCGGAAGTGGGCCTGGGGAAATGAGCCCATGCAGAAGTAGTCAAAAGACCAAAACAAATGATGAGACATAAATTGAGTTTTCGCACGGTGTCTCCTAAACGATCGTGGTGCCGCGTAGTGCTGTGATATTGGTTTGGTAATCGCCTTTAAAGACAGCGCTGCCAGCTACGAGCACGTCTGCACCGGCAGCAATACATTCGGGTGCATTTTTTGGGTTTACACCACCGTCTACTTGAATATGGCATTGGGTATTGCCTGCCTCATTAAGCATTTGGCGGACGCGCGCAATTTTAGAAATCTGGTTCCTTAAAAAGCTTTGGCCCCCAAAACCAGGATTCACGCTCATCACCAAGACGAGATCGAGATCGTTTAGAACGTAGCGTAAAGTCTCTTCGGATGTGGCAGGGTTTAAACTCACGCCTGCTTTTGCGCCACAGTCTCGGATGAGCTGAAGGGTTCTTTGGAGGTGAGTACATGCTTCTGCATGAATAGTAATGATATCAGATCCCGCTTTTGCAAATGCTTCAACCCAATTTTCTGGTTGTACGATCATGAGATGGGTATCAAGTGGAAGTTTGGTGACAGGCTTAAGTGCTTTGACTACTGGTGGGCCGATGGTGAGGTTCGGCACAAACTGTCCGTCCATAACGTCAACATGAACCCAGTCTGCCCCAGCTTTTTCAATGGCTTGAACTTCTTCTCCGAGGCGTGCAAAATCAGCAGAAAGAATGGATGGTGCTATGATGGTCATGAAATCTCCTCTTTCTTGCGTTTTGACCTAATGATTCTGATTTTTCAAGGCCGCGATAAAAAAAGCATCCGCTTGGTGTAAATGGGGCATAAAAGAGACGAAACCTTCGTTGGTAACGGCGCTGTCAGGTAGAAAAGGAGCGCGCTCTTTGGCTGATTCTATTTTAAAATCAGGGTGTTGGCCTAAGAAGTCGGCAATGACTTGGGGACCTTCCTCTAGAAATGGACTACAGACAGAATAGATGAGACGCCCGCCTGGCTTGAGCAACAAACGGGCCGCCTGGAGAAGTTCCTTTTGTAGTGCCTGTGCCGCGCGTGCATTTTCGATGGATTTTTGCCACTTAACTTCAGGATGTCGTCGAAAAGTTCCGGTGGCTGAGCAGGGTGCGTCTAATAAGATGACATCTGCTTGATGTTGCCACTGATCTTGTTGAGCTAATGATTTTACGTCTGCGATGATAGGCGAAAACGGTAAATTCATTCGGGCGCTGTTTTCAAGCATGCGCGCTTTTTTGTGTTCCGCTATTTCAATACTTTGAACGTGCTCTCCTGCTTTAAGGTAGCTTTGAAGAATGAGACTTTTACCGCCCGGTGCTGCGCATAGATCCATGACACGCATTCCTGATTCAATATTACAAATTAGCGCACAAGTTTGACTCGCGGCATCTTGAACCCAAAAGCGCCCTTCCTCATAGCCGGGTAGTTTTCGCACGTCACCCCCTGCTTCGAGCATAAACGCATGAGGGCACCAAGGATGCTTATCTAATTTTTTCCCATGATCTTTTATACTTTTCGCCCAGGTCTCAATTTCTTTTAAGCTTCCCTGGGCACGAAGTGTGAGGTCTGGCCGCTGATTTAGGTTTTCACAAATCGTTTTAAGCGGTGCCGCTGCTTTGGGGTGAAGCCATAGTTTGAGTAGAGAAGGAGAAAAAGAATAGGCAGTGGCAATTTCCTCTAAAGAAGCATTATTTTTCAATTTTTGATGAGGTGCCTCGACGAGATTTCTTAAAACAGCATTGGCAAAGCCAGAGAGAGGCGGCTTGACTTTTTTGATGGCTTTAACTGCTTCGTTGATCGCAGCAA
>MDTG01223877.1_pt1 | contig 16780 bp, 14 predicted proteins | sample 811421 | NCBI WGS metagenome assembly MDTG01 (sample SAMN05326645, study PRJNA326480) | marine metagenome | isolation source: seawater | place: Pacific Ocean: South East | collected 2011
CCCGTGGTCGGAATATTATCGAGCTCTGCACTACGGTAGGAGTAAGTAAAGTTGAAGTAATCAAGGACTTGCTCAACAAAGTCAATGCCTTGTAGGTTGGGATAACGCTGACTGAAGTCTTTAATATCGCTTTCGTGAAGTAAATTTTTAAGAAGCCAAGTGGTGGGTTTATATAGCCAAGGCTTGTTCTCAAGCTTGGGAAGTCGTTCTTTTACGACTTGTTCAACGTTTAACATATCAGATGCCTCCATGTGCAACATGGTAAAAGGCTAACGTTGAATTATGACGAATTGATGAATTAACAAACACAAAAAAGGTGGACCGTAGCCCACCTTCAAACTCATGCGTTGGCGCTTCGTATTTAACGCTTTAAGTAATGCGCAGACAAGCAAGTCACTGGCGCTGCAGTTGGCTTACCATGCTGCCAGTCGCCTCCCTCAACGCCGCTACCGGCGATATCGACATGCACATAACTGAGCGGTTTATCGCTATCGATACCGTGTGCGTCCAGCCCCGACACACCGACTAAGAATGCCATCGGGAATTGATGTCCGCGTGCAGTCGTCGCCGAAGGCCCATTGTTAGATGACAATAAATCATCACACAAGGTATGACCTTTAACAAAATCGAAGTCCTCACGGCGCGACCACGAAATTTCGGCTGGGTCACCGTATACTTCACCCACGTCAAATAGTTGCTGCGCAAGTTGACCACGGCGTGCAGGACCATTCGGTACTAACGCTGTGTATGGTCCTTTTGCTAACGCAGCGTGGCCTGTTAACGTCGCTACAGTGTATAGCTCACTCGGTAACTCACTTGCCGCCGCTTCCTCACGCAGGTGCGAGAGTAAATCAGCCATGACTAAACGGCCTTCGGCATCAGTGTTACCGATGCGCACGCGCTTACCGCTATGGCCCGTAATGATTTCGTCGGCAACAAAGGCATCCGAACCGATGCTGTTACGCACCGCACCGATTTCAGCTATCACATGCAAGTTAGCGGGTTCAAGTTCAGCGACGGTTTTGACAAATCCTGCCACTGCAGCCGCACCACCTTTATCACGGCTCATGCCCGCCATGTGCCCACCGACTTTAAGGTCGGCGCCACCTGTATCGTAAACAATCCCTTTACCCGCGAACATTACTTGACGCTCTGGCTGGCTGCCTTTGTATTCTAAACGGATAACACACGGACGATGACGCTCAACACTCACCGATGCACGCCCTACAGCGGCTGCAAGCGGATACTCGTGTTCGAGTTGCTGAAAGTCGTCAATCACCGTCACTTTAACCGCCGTGTGCGCAAACGCATTGCGGCAGTACTCGGCAAAGCGCGGTGGTGCCATGCGTTCCGGCTCAGTGCCAGCCAAATCACGAGCAACACGTTTGCCCGCTTCAATCGCCATAGCCCATTCGGCATCCAAAGAGCCCACTAAAGTCACATCACGGGTCGGTTCGATTTCATCCTCGCCATGATACTCGCGCGCTTCGAGCGGTTGATAAAGTGCTTGGCAGAAGCCTAAATAAGCGGCGAGAAAAGCCTGCTGATAACGTTCGTCTTCAACGTTAACACCGTTGAGCAAAATGACCGGATGACGTGCGCCTGCATCTTGCGCGATTTTTGCAGCTTTATGCGCGGCATCAAAGACTTGACGAACATCGTCATAGTCTCGGTTTAAAGGTCCTGTTGGTGCAACTACCATGCGGTTGCCAGGCACATCATTTGCACTGATAAGCAGTGCCTCTTTACCCACGCGTTGGTCTGTGCCCTGAGCAGCACGAATCGTTTCGCTCAACTGCGTGTTTTCAATATGTGCAAAATGACCGATAACAATCAGTGCATCGGTCTGTTCGTTATCAATGGCTTGCTGAAGTTCATCAACACAATGCAAGGTTGCAAATGCCATAATTTCCTCTCTTTTTTATGAACGTCGCCACTGCGTGCCGTTTGCACCATCTTCAAGCACAATCCCCATCTCAGTCAGACGGTCACGGGCGTCATCGGCAGCGGCCCAATCTTTTTCGGCTCTTGCTTTATTACGCTGAGCAATCAATGCCTCGATCAACGCAACTTCATCATCAGCGCCACCTTGCAGGAAACTCTCCGGTGACTGCTGTAAAAGTCCTAGTACATCAGCGAGTTCAATCAATACATGAGCCAGCTGTGCAGCACGCTCGGCATCATTATCACGCGCCTTGTTAATTTCACGCACCAATTCAAATAACACACTCATGGCTTCGGGGGCGTTGAAGTCATCATTCATCGCATCAGTAAACTGGTTCCAGTACGGTAAACGCAGATTCTCATCGGGCTGCTCTGGTGTAAGCCCGCGCAACGCAGTGTAGAGTCGTTCAAGTGCCGCATGCGCCTGCTCTAGGTTATCTTGCGTGTAGTTCAGTTGCGAACGATAGTGGCTTGATAGCAAGAAGTAGCGCACCGTTTCAGCATCGTACGCGTTTAATACATCACGTATGGTAAAGAAGTTGCCCAATGACTTCGACATCTTCACATCGTCCACCTGTACCATACCGCTATGCATCCAATAATTTACATAGTTGGTTTGATTCGCGCAGCAGCTTTGTGCGATTTCATTTTCATGGTGTGGAAACGTTAAATCCGACCCACCACCGTGAATATCAAAGGTTTCACCTAAGTGCGCTTTATTCATTGCTGAACACTCAATGTGCCAGCCTGGACGTCCTTCGCCCCAAGGTGAGTGCCAGCTCGGCTCGCCCGCCTTCGCCTTTTTCCATAACACAAAGTCCAGTGGGTCCAGTTTACTGGCTTCTACATCTACCCGAGCGCCCGCTTGCAACTGCTCAAGGTTCTGGCGGCTTAAACGACCGTAATCATCAAAGGTCGATACATCAAACAGCACATCGCCATTGTCTGCTTGATAAGCGTAGCCTTGTGTTACAAGCGATTCAATCATACGAATAATGTCATCCATATGCTGTGTAACGCGTGGCTCAACATCGGGCTCCAGCAAGTTTAACGCGGCGAAGTCACGGTGCATCTCATCAATATAACGCTGGGTCAATGCGTCAAAAGGTTCACCATTTTCGGCTGCTCGCTTAATAATTTTGTCATCTAAATCGGTAATATTGCGGACATAAGTTACGTCGTAACCAATTTTTCTTAGATAACGGACCACCACGTCAAACGCGACATAAGTGCGTGCATGACCAATATGACACAAATCGTATGTGGTCACGCCACACACGTACATACCCACACGGCCTGCTTCTCTTGGTGTAAATGTCTCTTTCTCGCGGGTCAGGGTATTAAACAGTGTCAGTGCCATAGTATCTCCGTAATTTGGCTTTAGTCGACAAAACGAACAAACCGATTCAGTTTTTATGATTCAACCACTAATGATACCACTGAACGGTCGGCTCTGGTACACTAGCGACCGATTAGTCGTAGTATTAAGGAACCCAAAATGCAGGTTGTTTTACATACCAATTATGGTGACATCACCTTAGCCATGCACACTGAGACCGCCCCTAAAACGGTCGAAAACTTTCTTCAGTATGCACGCGATGGTTTTTATGAAAACACGCTATTTCACCGTGTAATCGATAACTTCATGGTACAAGGTGGCGGTTTTGAGCCCGGCATGTCGCAAAAAGACACTCGAGGCACTATCGAAAACGAAGCCAAATCAGCAAAACCAAACCTCACAGGCACGGTCGCTATGGCACGCACGCCTGATCCCCATTCAGCCTCGTCACAGTTCTTTATCAATGTGAACGACAACCACTTCCTTAATTTCCAAAACGAAACGCCAAATGGCTTTGGTTATTGTGTATTTGCTGAAGTCGTCGACGGCATGGACGTGGTGAATAATATCAAAGGCGTCAAAACGTCAACGGCCGGCTTCCACGCCGACGTTCCGGTTGAAGACGTGATTATCAAAAGCGTTACCGTCCAAGAGGACGCATGACCACCGCCTTCATTGCTGACCTTCATTTAAGCCCTGAACGCCCGGATATCACCGCGGCGTTCGAGGCCTTTTGTAAGCGCAATGTCTGTTTAGATAAACTCTACATTCTCGGAGACCTGTTTGAAGCTTGGTTAGGTGACGACGACCCGAGTGAGTTTGCTGTGCACATTAAGGCATTACTTAAACAGCTAGTAGACCACGGTGTGCATGTTTATTTTATGCCCGGTAACCGCGATTTTATGTTGGGCAAAAAATTCGCGCGGGAAGTGGGACTCACGTTACTTAAAGACGAAACGGTTATCGAACTCAACGGCGTCCGAACGCTGTTAATGCACGGCGATACGTTGTGTACGGCGGATCGTGACTACTTACGCTACCGCGCCGTCATTCAACACCCTATCACTCGATTTTTGCTTGCACGCTTACCGCTCAAAACGCGGATGGGTATTGCCCAAAAACTCCGCGCCAATTCGGGCACCCAGCGCCAACTGTCCCATCAACGTATGCAGCAGATGGATGCGCAACACAATGCCGTCGTTGAGGTGATGAATAATCACCAAGTTCAACAGCTTATCCACGGCCATACACATCGTGCGGCGATTCATTGCTTTGAACTCGCGCCCGAACGCCCTGCGAAACGCATCGTGCTAGGCGATTGGTATGACGCACAGAAAATTCAGCAGCAAACGAGCTACGTCGGTATCTATATGGCATAAAAAAAGAGCCCGAAGGCTCTTTTTTATTGTACAGAAATCATTTTATCGTGTTCTTTAAGACATGAAACGAGGACCAAAACCGTTAGTCCATAAGATGGCGGTAGCAACCATCAAAATAACCATTAAAATCAAGCCTGCAGTGACTACCGAGCTGGCATATAAGAAGCCGCGCTCCTCAGGGATATGCATAAGTACTGGAATACCTGCGTACAGCAAATACACTGAATAACCCACGCCAGCTAAAAATATCAGTGATACGAACCACAGCTCAGGATACAGTGCACTAATACCCGACATGATAACCGGCGTCGCCGTGTACGCCGCGAGCTCAAGTGACTGTGTAAAGGTCGGGTCGGCACCAAAGGTTTTCGCCATCCAAAAGACCAGGTAAGCTAGCGCAAACGCGGCGGCAAGGATGCCTACGTACATAGCGACCGCAAGCATAACGCCACTACTTTGCGTCAGTGATATCGACTCGCGCGCACCAATACTCCACCCTACGTGAACCGAAGAATAATAAGCAGCTAAGCAAGGTAGTAGCGCAACGAACAATAAATGCGTAAATGAGTGGCTAAAGCTCTCATGGCGTGCATCAATTGTTTTCCATTCTTCCATTGGGTGAGCATACAAACCCCAAATATGATTAAGTAACATAATCGCTTCCCCTTGTTGTAAGGCGCTGGGCCTCGAAACTTGCATCGAAAAACGCACCATACCCAGTTGTTATTGTTGCGTTGTTAGTAGTGCCTAACCTTTTATTATTGAGCTAAACAGTTAGACGCTTGATATGGCTAAAAATTCAACGCTTTACACTAATATCAAGAACATTTCTCATACTGTCAAGATCGCACTGATATTTTTTAATACGTTTTTTTAACAAAACCCGATCCAGCTCAAGTTGAGGTTTTCGTTTTCCTCGTAAGCACGTAAAATATCCCTTTATTTAGAAACGAAGTATAGCCATCAACATGCCACACATGAGTTCCGATATAGCCCAGTTGCTCGAACCAATTAACGACTTTCTACCTTGCTCCACACCTCAAGCATGGATCGACAAGGCGAAACAACCTGAGCAATTGCCGGTGCTTCTGCGTGATCACATGGTATGTGAGCTTAAAGCGGCCCAAAGCGCCATGCTATTAATCCGTCGCTACGCGGTTGACGAGGCCAGTGGGCAGGCGTTACTGGCATGGCTCAAGCCATACGAAGACTACACCTATCGACTTGTGGGAGATTGGCGTGCACTGGCTGACCACAACAAACTCAATAAACGAATGGTGCCAAAAGCCGAAAAACCTTACAGCGAAGAGTTGATTGACAAAATGGTGCTGCTGATAAAAGAGGAGCTGCATCACTTTTATCAGGTCCTTGAAATCGCGCACTCAATGAATATTGAGTATGACAAAATCACCTCAAGCCGTTACGCGCGTGGACTGCTCAGTTACGTGCGTACATACGAACCTGCCGCACTAATCGATAAGTTAATTTGTGGCGCTTATATCGAGGCTCGTTCATGCGAGCGTTTTGCCGCACTTGCACCTCACCTACCGCAACCATTAACCGATTTTTATATCTCGTTACTACGCTCTGAAGCACGTCATTATCAAGATTATTTAACCTTAGCGCAGCAGATTTCCAGTGAGGATATTAGTGAGCGTGTTGCCTTCTTTGCAGACGTCGAGGCGGATTTAATAAAGTCGCCAGACGGCGACTTTAAATTTCACAGTGGAATGCCCGTTTAATCGATTTAAGTGAAACGGGTTGTCGCGCCTAAGGCGCGACCTACAGTTCTTCCAGTTTCTTGCCAGCTTCTTTGTCGTAAAACACGTCTTCGTCGAAGTCGCCTTCTGATTTAGCAACGACGCAGCTGACCATGGCATCACCCGTGACATTCACCGCCGTGCGGGTCATATCCAGTAAACGGTCGACACCGATAATTAAGCCAATACCTTCAACCGGTAGACCCACCTGCTGTAGAACCATCGCGAGCATGATTAAGCCAACGCCGGGCACCCCTGCCGTACCGACAGAAGCGAGCGTCGCGGTGAGAATGACCATCAGATAGTCAGCAACCGAAAGATCAAGACCATACACTTGAGCAATGAATACCGTGGCCACCCCCTGCATGATGGCAGTACCATCCATGTTAATGGTTGCACCAAGCGGTACGGTAAAGGAACCGACTGAATTACTCACGCCTAAACGCTTGGTCACGGTCTCAAGCGTTATCGGCATGGTCGCATTACTACTGGCAGTGCTAAAACCAAAGAGTTGTGCATCACGCATCTTACGCAGAAAGATGCCTGGTTTTACGCGCGCTAACACACCGAGTAAGAACGGGTGAATAATCAAGCCATGAATCAAAAGCACGACGAGCACTAGGAAGAAATACTTCGCCAAACTAGATATCATACCCAGTCCGGTCTCGGTGAACAGCTTAGCCATCAAAGCGAAAACGCCATAAGGCGCAATGCTCATCAGAATCACCACCAGCTTCATGATAACTTCGTTAAAGTCCTCAAATAACCCCTTAACACGCTCTCCAGGCTTACCGACCAATGCCATGGCGATACCCAATAATAAAGCAAACACGATAATCTGCAGCATGTTGCCTTCCGCCATTGCGGTGATGGGGTTATCCGGGAATAGATCAATAATCACTTGCGACAACGATGGTGCCTCAGAAGGCTCAAAAGTCGCGTCACTTGCACGTTCGACACCGCTACCAGGTTGAATCAGAATCGCCGAAAAAATAGCAATTGAGATGGCGATGGCTGTAGTAATTAAGTACATGCCGACGGCTTTACCACCCAAACGGCCGAGCTTACTTGGATCGCTTAATGAGCACGTGCCCACGACCAAAGAAACCAACACCAGCGGCACCACTAGCATCTTCAACGATGTGATAAATATTTGACCAATGACGTTAAACAAACCATTGGTCAAATAACTATCGACCCATGCCGAGTCGCCAGCAAAATAGCGCAGCGCCATACCCAGCACGATACCTGCCACCATACCGATGACAATGCGGGTCGTCAGACTTAATTTTTTATTATCGCTCATAAGCGTCCTTTTTTGTTGTCTATCGGACTAAAAAAACCGCCATAGCCTAGCAGAAAAGCTAATTAAGGGGTAGTTACCGTGCGTTGAATGCATGGCAACTACCGAGCAGCTACACGTCGCTACGAGTCAACGAAGATTTTAAAGTATTCACTAACGTCGCGGTGCCTTTTGCAAACCGTTCGCTCAGCGGCTTTTTAATACTATATTCGACTTTTAAAATGCGGTGTGCATCCAGTTGCTTCAACAACCAGGCATCACTGGTCACAATTTCATCAACAAGCCCTAGTTCAAGCGCTTCAGTTCCTGTCCATACTTCGCCAGTAGCGACTTTCTCGATGTCTAAGTCAGTACGATGCTGAGCGACATGCTCTTTAAACTGACGGTGAATAGCTTCTAAATCTTGCTTAAACTTACGTCGACCTTCATCCGTGTTTTCACCTAACACGGTTAATGTCCGTTTATATTCACCTGCGGTGATCTGCTCAATATCAATATCGTGATTCTTCAACCATTTATTGACGTTGGGCAGTTGTGCGACGACACCAATCGAACCAATAAACGCAAAAGGAGCCGATAAAATTTTGTTGCCAACACAAGCCATCATATAGCCACCGCTCGCAGCTACTTTATCAACCGCGATGGTAACTTTTAAGCCATGGTCAATGAGTCGTTGTAATTGTGCGGCACCCAACCCGTAACCGTGAACCACACCACCGCCACTTTCTAAACGGACTAAGACTTCGTCTTGATCGGTCGCCATGCTAACGATGGCATTCACTTCACGCTTGAGGCTGTCGACTTCCTTCGCATCCACCGAGCCTTTAAAATCAATCACAAAAAGTTTTGATTCTGGGCTACGCTCACCTTTACGCGCCTTTTTAAGCGCCTTTTGCGCTTTCTTCTGTGCCTTGCCGTCAAGTAGCTCAATGCGCAGATGATCGCGCATCTCATTCAATTCTTTTGATAAGTCAGTTACATCTAACTCACCTTTACCTCGCTTTTGCTTCTGCGCAGTCTGTGCCACTACACCCAACACGATAACTAACGCTAAAACAATGACAGCTGCTTTTATTATAAAGCCACCAATATCGGCAAGAAACTCCATACCTTCTCCTATATCCAAAACAAAAGGCCAGCAAATCTGCTGGCCTTTATTATACGCAAATGGCTGCGTTCAGTTTAGTCAGTCACCAATCAGTGGCTTACTGTACCACTTCTTCATTAGTCACTGGTAATTGCAACATACCCGAGCCAAACCAACTGAAGATTTGCGTTTGCATTTCTTGCGTTGAAGCAGGCGAAGCGGCTGGGCTCACGATTGACCCATGGTCGGCTTCTGGGAAACGCACCGCGCCTGACACCGGCTCACCATCTTCTGAGGTGACGGTCGCTGATACGCTCGGCAAGCCCATCAGACGAATAAGCGGCTCAGTACCTGCAAGTGGTTTGCCTTCAACCGCATTCGGAATCACCGTATCACCCACTGCTTCAATTAAGTGAATGGGTGAATCATTTGCAACAACTGCTGACGCATAGTTGACCGGATCCGCTGAATCCAGAACTGATTGCGCTGCAAAAGCAAATTGCTCAAAGGTCGCGTTGATTTGTGCCAGTTGCGCTTCAGGTGCCTGCGCGATAAAGCCGTCATAAACCTGAATTAATAGCGCATCAAAACCTTCGCCACCCGGTACAATACCCGCCTGTTCTGCTTGAGCGTTCACCGCAGCTGCAAACTCTTCACTACCCGAGTAAAGCAACTGAGACTTAATTGTTTTCTCAAACGCAGGCGACGCCAGTAGGAAGTTCGCTACGCTGCCGCCTGGCATCGCAAGGGATGTGGCTTGCACAGCAAATTGACCATTCAGCGCACTGAGTGGCGACTGTTCTGCAAACGGTGTATTGGTGATACCGGTAAAACCAACACCCGCGATCGCACCTAGCGAATGACCTACAAAGAACACTTTTTGGCCATTGATTTGCGAACCATCACTGGCTTGGAAGTAATTCAAGCTCACACGAAGTCCCATCAAATCAGCAATCGACTGACGTACGTTATCACGCGCTGCTAACAAGTTAGACAGATTCATGTACGCCGTAACGTTATCCGATGCGTTGATTTCATCAGTGCCATCGTTGTTTAAATCAAAACCACGATCACCGTGCAGTGGATGATCAATAGCTACGGTGGCAAAACCCGCCGCAGCCAATGAACCTGCGATACCGGCCGCGTTAGATTTATCACCCGTAATGCCGTGTTGGAAAATTACCACAGGCCAGCCACCAGCAGGCACGCCGTCTAGGGTTTCCATACCGCGACTCTGACGAATCTGATTCACCACGGCTAGGTCAGGAATAGTCACGAACGCCGGTACATCAACATCGCCTTGTTTCGCTGGCACAGGGTTGAACTTAGTGAGATGACGCTCTTCATCAACACCTGGGAAGTCAAAACAAGCGTTAGGCGGTAACAGTAAGCTCGGATCTTCAATAGCACCCGCAGGAATGCCCGCTCCAGCTGGATCAATCACACCTTGCTGAATCGCACCTAAAATAGACGCAGGACTGTCACACTGTGCACTCCAGCGGCCATTAATCGGTGCTTGAGGGTTAGCCTGTGAAGGTAAAGGTGAATAGTAAGGTAAGGTCACTTGACCACCGAACACGCGCGCCGCGGCTGCGATTTGCAATGTTTGTTGGTCAGTTACACCATTGCCCTGCAATACCTGAGCAAGCGATACACCTTGGCTCTGTGCGACGAGGGCTGGTGGATTTTGCGCAGCAATTTGTTGCGCTAATAACTGCTTGGTCACACCCAGCACATCGCCAACCGACTGAGTCGTGAAGTTTGATGTGTAAACAACGCTTTCCGTATCAACGCCGAATTGCGCTAACGCGCCTTCGTAACTGTTAATTAAACGCTGTAATGACACCGCTGAAGCGTCACCAGACACAGGTTTTTCATCCGCGTTGCGTTTCATCAACGTGTAGGTTTGTGAGGCTTTTACGTCACGACCTAACGAGTCTTGGATGTTGCTCGTTAGTGCAACAATATAGCCCGTCTTAGGCTTAAGCGGACGTAAAGGCACGATTGCCACGGTATTGTTATCAACCGCTTTCACTGTAAAGTCAGTACCGTGCTCGAGCTCACCTACTACAGCGCACGCTGCTGCCGGACTCGCTGCTGCACAGGCTTCAGATACGGCACTGCCGCCTTGCACGGTTTCAAAAATACGAATCGAACCTTGCGCTTCTAAACTAGCCGGAGTGACCGTCACGCGATCGCCGTTTTCGTCAACCGGTAAAGAGAAGTCAAAGGTTAATGTTGAGTGTGTGCCCCAGCCATCAAGACCATTTAAAGCCACCTGTGGGTTGCTAATCTCTGATGGGTCTGCGACTGGAATATTCAAGGTGCCGTCAACTGTACCGCTCAGTAAGATGTTACTCGGTACAGGGATAACACTGTTAGACGGATCAAATGCGACACGTGTCGCTGCTACACTGACTTCTTGCTCAGAAACCGGTGCACTGTCACCGCTACCACAGCCGACAAGTGCCAACGCACTGCCTATCGCCAATGGGAGTAATAATTTTTTCATGTGGATTCCCCAGTCCTTTTTTGCATTATTGTTATTCGCTTTCAGCTTAACGATTTTTATACACCTGTATGAATCAATATGAAAGGTTTTTTCCAGAAATTCTATTCGTTTGCTGAGAAGTTACTCGAATATACGTACAATAGCTTAACGATCTACAAACAGTCCAATGGAATCAAGTAAATATGCAAATCAAAAAGGTACATGACTATCAGGCGCCCGCCGATCTGCTGGCAGGTAAGACGATTCTGGTTACAGGCGCAGGCGAAGGTATCGGGCGCCAAGCCGCATTGAGCTTTGCGCAACATGGTGCCACCGTGATATTGCTGGGTCGCACAACGGCTAAGTTGGAGGCGGTGTATGATGAAATTGAGGCAGCCGGTTATACGCAAGCCGCTATCGTGCCGCTTGATTTAAAAGGTGCCACGGCACAGCATTACAAAGACATGGCGTCTACCATCGAACAGCAATTTGGCCATCTCGATGGCGTGTTACACAACGCAGGTATTCTTTCGATTCTGTCACCCTTTACTCATATTGACGAAAACGATTGGAATGACGCGCTGCAAATCAATGTCACCGGCCCAATGCTAATGACTCAGGCGTTAATGCCGGTGTTAGAAAAGGCTCCCTCTGCTTCGGTCGTGTTCACGTCCTCTGGGGTTGGTCGCAAGGGCCGTGCTTATTGGGGTAGCTACGCCGTATCGAAGTTTGCTACCGAGGGCTTAGCACAGGTAATCGCTGATGAATATGAGACCACATCAGTGCGTACTAACGTCATTAACCCAGGTGCGACGCGCACCAAGATGCGCTCGAAAGCCTACCCTGCAGAAGATCCAAAAACACTCAAAACGGCGTTAGATATTATGCCAACTTATTTGTATCTCATGGGCGATGATAGTAGAAATGAGAATAACCTGTGCTTTGACGCGCAGTAATTCAACCTGAGGTTTATATGATTGCTTCGATAGCAAAAGGCTCAATGGCATTACTGACTTTATCCAGCGGTGCTACGTTCGCGCAAACCACGACATCGGAACCGCCGGAGGTTGAAGTAATCACCTCGATTGAGTCCCAACAGTGGATAGGAATAAGCCCAGTCAGTCGTAACACCATCTGGGTATCAGGCGTCGATGGACGTGTTGCGCGTTCGACAGACGCGGGCGTCAGTTGGCAGTACTCACAACCGGGTCCAAGCGACTTGCAATTCCGCGACGTCGAAGCAATCGATGACCGCCGCGCCTACGCGTTAAGTATCGGCGATAATGGTCAATCGCGTATTTATTTTACCGAGAATGGTGGGGCAGACTGGCGTTTGCGCTACGGTGCTTCAAACGATACCTTCTTAAACTGTATGGCAGTTTCACCGCAAGGCGAGGCTTGGGTCGCTGGTGATAGCGTAGGTGACGAATGGCGCATGGTTCGCAGTCCCAGCGGACGCAACTGGATAAAAACCAACAGCGCAGTCAGCCAAAAGCCTCAAAGCAATGAAGGTGGTTTTGCCTCAAGTGGTAGCTGTGTTCGTTATCATAATGATACGTGGATGATGGGCACCGGCAACGCAGATATCGCAAGAGTATTGATCAAAGCCCGTTTTGGTATTCGCTTTGATGTCATCGAGACCCCTATGCAGTCAGGTCCAGGCGCGGGTATATTCGCGGTCTATCCTGACGATGAAGATAACTTCTATATTGCGGGCGGCCATCTTGAAACGGAACAAAATGACACATCCCGTTTATGGCAATATCAATCGGGTGAGTTTACTGCGTTACCAGAACCGCCTTTGTCAGGCGCTCTCTACAGTCTCGATAAAGTCGAGCATCAGGGCACCTGGTTACTTACCTCTAACCCTTCCGGTGCTGCCGCATTTCATGTTCAAAGCCAAACCTGGCACAAACTCAGCGATGCCAACATTTGGAACGTCCAATGTCATGGAGATGCCGCATGTTGGCTCGCCGGCAAAGAAGGCTACTTAGCTAAACTGGTGTGGAAGCCAGCGCAAGCCCCCCGGACAAATGTTGTACCTTAGTAAAGCCTAATCGCGTGAGCGCATCGGCCATAACGCCGCTGCGCTGACCTGAACGGCAAACACACACGAGCGGCGACGATTTTAGCTGCGGATGCTCATGAATAAACTGGATCGCTTCTGTGAGCGGTACATTAATAACCTGAGCGTGAGCGGGCAAATCGTCAACCACGTGCTCTTGACGCTCACGAACGTCAATAATAGTAATGTCATCGCGTTGCCACAGCGCATTTACATCTTCGACCACTTTAGCGGCACCCGCCGCCATTGTCTCCGCAAGGACCAACTGATGCGCGGCATCTTTACGAGGACACACAAGGGTCATCTCACTGATACAGTGTTTAATATCCTGGATGGACTGGTGCGCGCCTAAAAAGGCAAAGTCTACCCGCAGTCGTTCCGTTGCTTTAACCGGTTCACTCAGTAAAAAGGTCGGTAAATGGTCACCCAATTTAAATAAACGCCGTTGACCTACCGATAAGCAACCTTTAACACCACAATCACACTCTGCGGGTACGGCATCACATCCCGCCACGGCGCTTTCGGGCCAACCCCATGCGTCTGTGGCTTGCTCGGTATCAATCAGCATAGCACGCAACATCGAGGCCGCTTGTTGAACATCAGCATCATCCGAACTGACTAAGACACCTTTTACATCGTAATGTTGGCACTGAATGAGGTTTTCTAACCGACCGGCCAAAGCCGGGTGAGGGTCAATAACGGCCATTTCTCGAGCGCCACGATCAATTAGTACATAGCAACAATGGTCATCATACTTAAGCTGCACAACACCATCGAGCTGCGCATCGTGGTCATTGTTTGTGTCCGCCACGATCAGACAAGACTGCTGCAACGCCTGTGCGACACGTTGGATACGTTCACAGGCCTTATCGATAGTGTCTTGCGTGGTTGCGGGACCGAACGACATACGAATCGCTGACTCACTTTGCCAATCGCTTAAACCCATTGCGTCTAAGACGAAGCTGCGTGTCACCTTCGAACTACATGCGGAGCCTGAGCTCACTCGAATATGACTCGCATCTAAAACATCCATGATGTCCTTAGACGAAACCCCTTTCACCGAAAAGTTAAGCGTAGTGGGCAGCGAAACTGCGAAATCATGATTAAACACAATACTCGGAAATGCCATGCGTAATGCATTAGCCAATTGATCTCGATAACTCACAAGTGCCTGTGAATCTGCAAATACGCTTTGCGTATTATCAAGCATCAGTTCAAAGAGCGCGTGCAGTGCAGCAATGCCGGGCAGGTTTTCAGTACCTGAACGATACCCCGATTCCTGCCCGCCACCAATAATGAGTGGTGTGAATGGTGCTGACTCGCGCACCGCCATAAATCCGATACCTTTCGGACCATATAACTTATGGCCACTGAAAGGCGCATAATCAATCGACATATCGTCGAGGGCGAGTGGCAACTTGCCAAGGGCTTGGACGCAATCGACCATCCAAGGCACCTTAGGCGCATGGGCTCGAATTGTTTGCTCCAATGCGCGCAGATCCTGCTTTACACCGGTTTCATTATTCGCTGCCATGGTACATATCATCGCAGCCTGTCCAACATGCTCAGCAATAAATTCATGGTCAAGAATACCCTGCTCATTGACAGGTATTGCTTTCAACTCAGCATTAAGCCCTAACAATTGATTCCAATGTTGCAGCGCCTGCGGCACGGCTTTATGTTCGGTAGCGCCATACAGCAGGTAACTACGTGGCGATTGTGGGTTGTCGACAGCCGCTCGAATAGCCGATACAACAGCGGTTTGGATACCTTCGGTGGCACCACTGGTGAAAATAAGTTTACCAGAAGAAGCACCAACCACTCGGCGGGCCAGCTGGCGGGTTGTATCGAGGATATAGCGCGCTTTGAGTCCAGTAACATGGCTACTACTCGGATTACCGAATAGGGTTTCCATGGTATGCGACACCGCTTCTGCAATTTGCGGAAGCACAGGGGTCGTCGCATTACAATCAAGATACAGTTCTTTACTGTCGCTCTGTAGTGCAAACGGTTTCACGTGAGGCCCTCCTTCGAAACAACAGAGGCGCTTTACGCGCCCCTAATCACTTAATGTTATAACGATATAACTGTTGAGGGTCAACGAATTTCGTTCTCTTTCCATTGTGCCTCTTTGCGCATACGATCTTTTCGTTTATCGCACGGTTCGTCACAGTCGCATGCTTTCTCCATGCCTAATGCACCGATACCGCCGCAACTGCCTGAAATAGATTTTTTCTGCATGATATAGCCCACAGCCATCGCTAAAACGACGACTACAAAAAGAGCAAATACCAGTAAAAATGTTTGCATGAGTACTCCTTCTCAGTCCTTAACTCTTCGCTTGCAGCAAGGGTTCAAACTGTGGACTGACAAACTCCTGAAAACCGTCATCGGTCTTAAACACGAGCATCACCGCCAGCTTATGTTGCTGAGCAAACGCTTTAGCGCGTTCAGGCCCCATCACCATCAATGCTGTTGCATAGGCGTCTGCTGACATACAGTCATTAGCATAAACGCTTACAGACACGAGTTTATGTTGAATAGGCTCGCCGGTTCTTGGGTCAATAATATGAGAAAATCGACGACCTTCCTCAACATAAAAGTTTCGATAGTCACCAGAGGTGGCTAACGCGCCCTCTTTAAATGAGACAACTTCTTGCACAGCTCGTTCCGTAGAAACGGGCTTTTCTATAGCGAGGCGCCATGGTTCATTATCAGGCTTACCACCCGAGGCTACAATTTCACCACCAATTTCAACGAGATACTGGTTGATACCAAGATCTTCCAATAAACTCGCCACCCGATCGACACCATAACCTTTTGCGATGGTCGATAAGTCAACATAAACCTTAGGATGCGACTTACTTAATTGATGGTTATTGATGGCTAACTTTTGGTAACCCACATAAGCTTCAATTTCATCGAGTTGCTCAGCCGTTGGAATCTCTTCCGGTCGATTTTGCGGACCGAACCCCCACAAATTAACGAGCGGCCCAACGGTCACATCCAGCACGCCATCTGTTTCGTTAGCAATTTCAATCGCGCGTGACACCACGCGTTCCAGCGCGCGCGAGATAACTACAGGCTCGGTAGAGTAGTGTTGGTTAAACTTCGATAACTCAGACTCTGGGTCGTAGGTCGACATTTGTGCATTGACCTGCTGCAACACCGTGTCCACACGACGCTGAATCTCTTGTTTGCCGTAGCGAGGATCCTTACTAAACACAGTAATGTGATAGCTGGTTCCCATGGTCGCGCCCTGCATTTTAATAACACGCGGCGCATCAGAGCAAGAAACCAAAAAGGCTAGCCCCAAAAGGGCTAGCCACAGTTTGCTTGCTAATGCATGTTTCACTGTAGAAACGTTCATTAATTAGCCACCGAAATCATCCAACATAATGTTTTCATCTTC
>MDTG01009304.1_pt1 | contig 16779 bp, 18 predicted proteins | sample 811421 | NCBI WGS metagenome assembly MDTG01 (sample SAMN05326645, study PRJNA326480) | marine metagenome | isolation source: seawater | place: Pacific Ocean: South East | collected 2011
AAGGAAAGTGCTTTGCGTTTTTGGACAATAGGCAAATAAGCGGTCAAAAAAGCATTGCCCATGTCTGTTACAAAAGCATACCAATTTTCAAGACTGTGCGTGTCGTCAGGACGGCAATAGTCGAAAAACAAGCCGCCTATGCCCCTTGCTTCATCACGGTGGTGATTCCAAAAATAGGCATCGCACTTTTGTTTGTAGTTGGCGTAAAAGTGCGCACCGTGTTCGTCACAAACGGTTTTACAAACTTGGTGAAAATGGGTTGCATCTTCTTCATAAAGATAATAGGGTGTGAGGTCTAAGCCTCCACCAAACCATTGATCGACAACCTTATTGTATTTATCATACAGCTCAAAGTAACGGAAGTTAGCGTGTATCGTTGGGACCATCGGATTTCTGGGGTGTAGGACCAAGCTAATGCCACAGGCAAAGAAATCGCTGTGTGAAACACCTAGTTGTTTTTGCATTGACTCAGGCAGTTTGCCAAATACTTCAGAAATATTTACGCCTCCTTTTTCGAAAACAGCACCATTTTCAATGACACGTGTTCTTCCACCACCGCCACCGGGGCGTTGCCATGCGTCTTCTTGAAAGTGAGCTTTACCGTCTTCTCGTTCAATACCAGCGGTTATGTTGTCTTGTAAAATTTTTATGTATGCAGTGAATTGGGATTTCATGATATACAGATTTAGGAATTATAGGATTTTATGGCGTTAACAAATGCCTTGGCGTTGTCAACAGGAACGTTGGGTTGTATACCGTGACCGAGGTTGGCAATGTAATTTTGTGTACCAAATTCACTTACCATTTTATGGGCAAGTCTTTCAATTTCTGGTATGGAGGACAACAATCGGGAGGGATCAAAATTACCTTGTAAGGGGATTTGACCTCCCGACAAATACCGTGCATTTCGCGCTGAACATGTCCAATCCACACCAAGTGCGTGTACGCCAGAGCGTGCCATGGTTGGAAGCGCATACCAACAGCCTTTGGCAAAAGCGATTACTTTGGTTTCATCTTTAAGCGCATCGATGATCTGTTGCATGTATTGCCACGAAAAGGTTTGATAATCTTCCTCACTCAACATGCCACCCCAAGAATCAAATAGTTGTACGGCATCTACTCCTGCACGCACTTTTGCTTTTAGGTAGGCAATGGTAGTGTCGGTAATTTTTTGAAGCAGCTCATGCGCGAGGACGGGTTGCGAAAAGCAAAATCCTTTAGCCAGATCGAAGTTTTTAGACCCTTGCCCTTGAACGGCATAACACAAAATGGTCCATGGCGAACCGGCAAAACCAATTAGCGGAACCCTGTCTTCCAATGCTGTTTTGGTCTGCTCGATAGCTTCCATAACGTAGTGCAAACGGTCTTCTACATCAGGCACGATTACTTTTTCAAGGTCTTTTGCAGTACGGACTGGATTTGGCAACCACGGTCCAACTCCGTCTTTCATTTCAACAGCAATATCCATCGCTTGTGGGATTACCAATATATCGGAGAACAATATGGCTGCGTCAGTCCCAACTTGATCAATAGGCATAACAGTAATTTCTGCTGCCAGCTCTGGCGTTTGGCAACGTGTAAAAAAATCATATTTGACTTTTAGCTTCATAAAATCGGGTAGATAGCGCCCTGCTTGTCGCATCATCCAAACGGGCGGTCTGTCTAGTGCTTCGCCATTGAGTGCTCTTAAAAAAATATCATTCTTAAGCATGTTGGTGTTTTTTAAGGAATTGAATGGCCTTTGCCACCAGCGTTTTTATACTGGGGTTTTCCGAAACGACCAATTCTTTTGGTTGTTCAGGAATTGCTTTGGCAGTGGTTTCGCCAATACAAAAACAACTGCTTTTGCCAATTGTATTCATGTTTGTGTGACTTTCTACACCGCTTGGGCTGTAAAAAAGAATGGCGTCTGGCGCAGCATTGATTTTTTTGACATTAAGGGTGGTATCATACACCACAATTTCTTTAAAATTGGCCTTCCACGCAGTCATTTTTTCTGCCAAAAGCGCCAAACTTCTATTTCCACAAAAATGTAAAAAAGACGCATTTTTAGCTATTTTTTCTATAAAACTGACTAATTCTTCCATGTTTTTGGCTGTTTTCATCGTTTTTATGCCTCTTTTAGAAAGCAGCTCTTCGGACTGTTTTCCCACACAAAGCACCTGTGTGTTTGCCCATGCATATGCGCTTTTTAATACGGTCTTAACCGCGTTTTTACTGCTAAAGATGACGTAATCTGTAGGTGCAGGCAGTTCAAAAGCAACGGGATTGACATGAATTGCATCGTATTCCAAATAGGCAAGCCCGTTATGGACAATACGTTCACGTAACGCCGCGTCTAATTTTTTGGTCGATAAGATTAAGGGTTTATCCATTTAGTAGTGCTTTTGCGTCTTGGGACAAGAGCTTTTTAGCCGCAACGGTTCCAATATCATGGGCGTTTTCAATGGGTAGACACTGGTCAAATACCAGTTGTTCTTTTCCTCCTTTTTGAGTTATTTTTCCAACGAAATGAATTTGGTCTCCTTCTATTTTTGCCAATGCACCGATGGGTGCTGTACAACCCCCCTCTAGCTCACGTAGGAATATTCGCTCTTGTGCAACACAAAGGGCTGTTTCGTCGTCGTTTAGTGGCGATAATTTGGCCAGTAAGTCCTTGCTAGATTCCAATGCGGTAACCAACAAGGCTCCTTGGGCTGGCGCTGGAACCATCCAGTCTAAAACGGCATGTCGTTTAGGAAGTATTTCGAGACGTTTCAGACCAGCAATGGCCATAATGGTACCTTCGCAGTCCAACACCCCCAATTTTTTAAGTCGTGTGGGCACATTCCCTCTAATGTCAATGATGCTATGATGCGGATATTTATGCATCCATTGTGCAGCACGTCGCAGGCTACTGGTTGCTACCACACTTTTGCAGCCTTCCCATGCCTCGTTTTTGTAAATAAAAACATCAGCTACGGGGCCACGTTTTGGTATAAAGGCAGTTGTAATGCCTTTTGGAAGTTGTGTTGGCACGTCCTTCATGCTATGAACAGCAACATCAATTTGACCTTCTAACAAAGCGGCATCTAATTCTTTGGTAAAAATCCCTTGAACCCCCATCTCGTAAAGGGGTTTTTGAAGAGCTTTGTCGCCACTAGCAGAAATGGGCACTAGCTCGCTCCTATGGCCAACGATCCCGAGCATGTTTTGCACCTGTCGGGCTTGCCAGAGCGCAAGCGCACTGCCACGCGTTCCTATCCTGACAAGTTTATTCATCAGCAGTTACGTTGAATAGCGTTTTCAATGCCTTGACACTTTCGCCAGCGTTTTCGCTCGTGCGCAAATGTGTTGCCATTCGGTTGGTTAGTTTTTGGATAAGGCGATCTGAAACGGCCAACGCGCTGTCAGCATCAATAGCGGGGTTCTTTTTGCGATGGGCTTCCAACTCTTGCAGTTGAATGTCTTCCATCAATTTTTTTACTGCGACAAGTGCAGGGGTAAATTTGCGTGTTTCGAGCCACTGATTAAATTCTTCCAATGATTGGGCGATGATTTTTTCAGCGTTAGGCACGTGTTTTTTTCGTTCCAATAGCGTTTTGTCTGATATTTTAGACAATTCGTCCAAGTGAAGCAGCGAAACGTTTGAAAGTTCAAGCACATTGGGGTTTACGTTTTTGGGCATGGATAAGTCCAGGATTAGCAGCGGCTTATCGGTATGTATTAGCGACTTTGCAATGGTGGGCTTTTCGGCACCTGTTGCTACCACAAGCACATCGGCTTTGCGTATTTCAACAGGAAGCTCGGCATAGTCTTTTACTTCTACATCAAATTTTCCCGCCAGTTGTTCCGCGCGTTCCCGTGTTCGATTGATTAGCGTGATGTGGGTGTTTTTGGTATGCTTGACAAGGTTTTCGCAGGTGTTACGACCAATTTTTCCCAAACCAAACAACACAATATTTTTGTTGTCCAAGGCGGTAATGGTATCCAGCATATATCGAACCGAGACGTACGAGACAGATGTGGCTCCGGAGGACAATTCCGTTTCTGTTTTAATGCGTTTGCTCGCGTTAAGCACAGCATTAAACATGCGTTCCATGTATGGGCTAAGCAAGTCGACTTTTTTGGAAATCTTAAAGCTCTTTTTAAGCTGGGATATGATTTCAAAATCTCCTAATATTTGACTCTCAAGGCCTGTTCCTACGCGGAATAAATGCGAAATGGCATCGGCTCCTTCATAGGCGTTTCCTGCCTTTTCGAAGTCTTTAAGTGTGCCTTCGGATTGCTGACAAAGCAATTCAACCAACATTTGGTGATTCGGGGCTTGTGCATAAAGCTCCGTTCGGTTACAGGTAGAACTCAAGACTAAAGAGCTGATGCCTTTGTTTTTGGCGTCTTCCAACAGAAAGGGAATTGCTTTTGAGGTTAAGCTAAAACGACCACGCAGGGCCGCATCTGCTTTTTTATAACTAACGCTAATACAATAAAAAGTATCCGTTGCCGGCATATCTGGGTTTTAGTTGCACTACAAAAATAATGCACAGCCAAGACATAAAATACCGCTAAAAGCACTTTTTCTAACGCTATTAGGGCTTGAGTATTAACGGTAGTAATGCTATTTTTTCTTTGTATGTTTGTTGTACACAAGTAAAACAAAAGTAAAGATGACTACAGAAAATAACGCTTTACGTCCTGAAATTGACCAAACCATTGAGGCCGGTTTTGACGTCCTTACCTATGATAACGAGACGGATAAAAAACAACACGTTGTTCGCCACGTTGATGCCAGCTTAATTCAGTTTCACTTTTGTTTTCGCGGAAGCGCAACCTTTCATTTTAACGAACGCACGTACAGCCTGCCCATTATGGATGAGCACGTATTGCTGCTATACAACCCCCAACGTGATTTGCCAATGGAGCTAGACGTTGCCGTAAACACCCAGTTGGTTACCGTGCTTATCTCGATTAAAAAATTTCACAGTCTGTTTTCCCAAGAAGCTGAACAAATTAGTTTTTTATCGGACGAAAATGTTAACAAAAAATATTACAAAGACCACGTATTTACTCCTTCTATGGCCGTTGTTTTAAGTCAGATCTTGCAACACCAACCCAACGCTTTGATGAGCAGGCTGTATCTCAAAGGGAAAGTTTATGAGCTACTCAGCTTATACTTTAACCCCTCGGAAGCCACAGATATTGCCGAGTGCCCATTTTTGGTTGACGAGGAAAATGTACGTAAAATTCGAAATGCAAAAAAAATCATGCTTACTCGTATGGCGGCTCCTCCGAGTTTACCCGATTTGGCGGATGAAATAGGCCTAAGCTTAAAAAAATTAAAAGAAGGATTTAAGCAGCTTTACGGCAGTACGGTCTATCAGTTTGTGCTGGATCACAAGATGAACCACGCCCGTCAACTTTTGGTTACAGGTTCTTACAATGTTAACGAAGTTGCTATTCAACTCGGGTACAGCAATTCAAGTCATTTTATTGAAGCCTTTAAAAAGAAGTTTGGTACAACGCCAAAAAAATACCTTTTGTCTGTATCTTCGTAACGAAAAATGTTGCTATGAAAGGAGTACTAATGGTGAATTTAGGTTCACCCAAAAGTCCAACACCTAAGGACGTTAAGCCTTATTTGGAAGAGTTTTTAATGGATGAGCGTGTGATTGATGTGCCCAAGTGGTTTCGCTTGTTTTTGGTGAAAGGTATTATCCTAAAAACCCGTCCTAAAAAATCGGCTAGGGCCTATAAAAAAATATGGTGGGACGAAGGATCTCCACTTATAGTTTTGTCGGAACGTTTACACGAAAAGGTTGCTAAAAAAACCACTGTGCCTATTTCCCTTGCCATGCGATATGGCCAGCCGTCCATCGCTTCAGGGCTGGAAGAACTGAATCAAAAAGGAGTTGACGAGGTATTGATAGTACCGCTTTACCCTCAGCACGCTATGGCCACTACAGAAACCATTTTGGTTTTAGCAGAAGAAATTAGGGCAGGGCAATACCCAAAGATGTCATTTACACATTTGCCCGCATTTTATCATCATGCAGATTATATTCGGGTGTTGTCACACTCCATTCAAGAATACCTCCAAGATAAACCTTGGGAACACTTGCTGTTTTCATACCACGGGATACCAGAACGCCACATTCGCAAATCGGATATTACCAAATCGCATTGTAAGATTGATGGCAGTTGTTGTCAAACACCGTCTGATGCACATTCCTACTGCTACCGTCATCAATGTTATGAAACCACCAAGCAGGTTGCGGAATATCTAGAGTTAAGACCTGGAAGCTTTTCAACGTCATTTCAGTCTCGTTTGGCGGGTGATAAGTGGTTGCGCCCCTATACAGACAAAACAGTTGAGCAATTTGCCAAAACAGGTACCAAGAAGTTAGCGGTTGTGACCCCTGCGTTTATTTCAGATTGCCTAGAAACACTAGAAGAAATAGGCATGGAAGCTAAAGAAGATTTTGAAGAAAAAGGGGGCGATGAAATGCACGTGGTTCCTTGCATCAACGACCGAGACGATTGGGTAAATGTACTCAGCCGCTGGATTGATGAATGGTCAACAGCTTCTTAGTTTTGAAAAAGGCGTACCTTTAGAACAATACATAATTGTGGATTATTATCTATACATAAAAGCACTTCACCTGATTTTTGTGATCACTTACTTTGCTGGGTTGTTTTATATTCCACGGCTTATGGTATACCTTGTTGAGGCTGCTGACCGCCCTCAAGCGGAGTCTGACATCATCATACCACAGTTGCAATTGATGATGCGACGGTTGTGGCAAATTATCACTGTTCCTTCTGCTGTTTTAGGGCTTATTTTTGGGCTTTGGATGTTGTGGATTAACCCTTTTTTATTGGGGAAATCGTGGATGTTAATCAAACTGGTTTTTGTGGGACTATTGGTCTTATATCACATAAAAACCTACCGTTTTTACAAGGCGTTTTTACAAGGAAATGGGCAACGTAGTGCCCGTTTTTTTCGCATTTGGAATGAAGGCGCTACACTTATCTTATTTGCCGTGATATTTTTGGCCACACTTAAAGACAGCATCCATTGGATTTTTGGCTTATTGGGTCTTTTTAGCTTGGCTTTTTTACTGCTACTCGGCATTCGTTTATACAAACGTTATTGCAATTAAAACGGTTAGTATATGCGGTTGCCATCTCTTCGTGCTCGGATTTTCATAGCCCTTATTTTTTTGGTAATGCTAGCATCGTTATTAATTGCCGGGGTTACTATAGTGCAGTATAGCGAACAGTCCAATACCTACCACGAACAGCGTTTAGAGCGCAAAGAAAACCAACTTAAAAAACGACTCAAGTACCTTTTGGAAGGCACGTCACTGGATGTGGAGGCAGCAAACATTGCAGTGGTTTTTCATCCACATTTAAAGGAAACGGCAGATGTTCTAAACATTAACTTTAGGCTTTACAGCCTGTCTGGCGATTTACTTTGTTCTTCTCAATTGATGGAGTCGACCCCCTCGCAAACACTTTCGGCCGCGATTTTAGCACGAATGCAACCCAATACTGGGGAAAGGTTAATTGATGTGAGCACCACCGATGGCATAACAACACGCTCCTCATTTTCTTATATATATGACCTAAATGAACAACCATTGGCCATTGTTAACGTGCCTTATTTTGACGACGACTCGCTTAGTTCTATGGAACTTAATGCCTTTTTGATTCGTTTGATACAAGTATATGTGATCATGTTGATTATTGCCATCATATTGGCTTTTTTCGTCTCTTCTTATATTACACGTCATTTGGAAACCATCAGCATTAAACTCAATCAAACCAAACTTTCTAAAACGAATACCAAAATAGAATTGTCCAAGGCCAGCCGCGAAATCTCTACACTTGTATCGGCCTACAATCACATGGTCGATGAGCTTGAGGCCAGTGCGGTTAAGCTTGCCAAATCCCAACGAGAAGTAGCTTGGCGTGAAATGGCCAAACAGGTGGCACATGAAATCAAAAACCCCTTGACACCCATGCGACTAAGTATTCAGCATTTCGAACAACAAGTAGCAAAAGGCAGCTCCGAATGGAATGAAAAGGTGCACGAGTTTAGCCAATCGCTTATTCAGCAAATTGACACCATGAGCGCCATTGCATCGACCTTTTCGCAGTTTGCGACCATGCCAACAGGTCGGTCAGAACGCATCAATGTTAAGGAAGTTGTGGGGCGCGCTTTGGAGCTTTATGCAGATGCCCCCATTTCTTTTCAGGCCGATGCCGACGCATATGCCCATTTTGATGCCACCCAGTTGGTGCGGATCATTAATAACCTCATAAACAATGCCATACAGGCATGTGAAGAAGTTAAGAAGCCTCAGATTCGCGTGACGATTAATATAGAAACAAAAGGAATTGTATTGGCTGTTGAGGACAACGGGAAAGGAATTCCAAAAGACCTACAAGATCGGATTTTTGAACCAACTTTTACCACAAAAACGAGCGGCATGGGCTTGGGCTTGAGTATGGTGAAATCTATTGTTGAAACATATGATGGCGCTGTCGTTTTTGATTCTACACCCGATGCACTTACGCGTTTCGAACTTTGTATCCCAAGCGTTGATTAGGAAATGACATCATCGGTAATGGTTTTTTCTAACAGCTCAAGAGTCGCCATTGTGTTATCACTTGGGCAATCCACAGGCGTATGCACTTTAAGCTTAATTTTAGCACCTGCACCCATAGGGAAATAGCCATAGCGTGAAAGTTTCCAAGAGTTATTAATGGTAATACCTACCAACTTTGCATCAGGCATAACATCAACCAATTGTTTTAACCCGCCTAATCGGAAGGGTTTGGGTTTGGCACTATTGCTTCGCCTACCCTCGGGGAAAATCAACGTGCTGCTGTTCGTTTGCGAAAGTTTCGCTCCAAAGGCTTTGATGTTTTGCAATGCTTGTTTGGGGTTTTTTCGGTCTATGAGTACCGCACCACCATTTCTTAGATTAAACGAAATACTAGGAATCCCTTTGCCCAACTCTTTTTTGCCCACAAACCTTGGATAGCATTTTCGCAAATACCATATAAGGGGCGGGATGTCATAGGTGCTTTGGTGGTTGGCAACAAAAATATACGACTGGTTTTTTTCTAATCTAAAAGGACACTCAAAAACAAAACGGGTTCCCATTATGTTAAGACAGCGCAACAACAAAAAATTAAGTACAATGATGCTTGCGCGGTGCGCCTTAAAGCCAAAAATAAAATAGCAGATGCGTTGGATACCATCAAAAAATATGAGGGTACATCCAAATAAAAGGTAGTAAAGTACGCTAAGCGGATAGGCTATTAGCTTAGCCATTGAAATGTTTTAGCAGTGGACGTTGTATGCTTCTTTTAGGTTTTCAGCGATAATTTTAGCAGATCTGCCTTCAATGTGATGTCTTTCGAGCATGTGTACCAATTCTCCGTCATTGAACAGCGCAATACTAGGTGATGAAGGAGGAAAGGGCACCATAAAACCTCTTGCTTCTGCGGTAGCTTCTTTGTCCACACCTGCAAATACCGTAACGAGTTGTGCGGGTGTTTTGTCATTGTCTAGTGACATACGCACACCTGGGCGGGCGTTGGCAGCAGCACAGCCACAAACAGAGTTCACTACCACAAGCGTAGCGCCTTTTTGATTTATTGCCGAAGCAACACTTTCTGGAGTAGTACATTGGTCAAAACCTACGGCAGTAAGTTCGTCGCGCATGGGTTTAACAATTTCAGTAGGATACATAGCACATTATTTAGAGCACAAAGATAAGGAAGCTGTTGGATATTTAAGCACGTTCGCAGTAGACCATGTAGTAGCGGGGTGTAAAATAACGCAATAGGGGCCTTAGCCCAATTTTTTTAGGGTCAGGAGAAGCCCAAGTGAGACTGTCTTTAACAACCCATCCACTTTTTTCAAGCAAAAATTCAAACTGCTTTTGCTCAAACTCATGATAGTGTTTGTCCCAATCGTCTTTTGAGTTCCAATAGGCAGAAGCAAACCAAAGTTTAAGAGGGACAGATGCAATCAGCTTAGGGGTTTTAAGTTGACTAAGGATATTAAATGGCGCCAACATATGTTCAAATATTTCAAAAGCAGTAACGCAATCCACATCCGTATCTAGATATGGAAGAAAGTCTGTGTCTAGATCTTCCCCTTTGGTATTTTGCAGCTTGTATCCTGATGAGGCAATAAATTTAGATAGGTCATTGGGCGTACCCAAGTCTAAAATTTCACTGCCGTTTTCTAAGTGCTTTTGCACAAAAGTAAGGGTCTTTTCAAAACGTTTGGCTTCTGGAAATCGCATTAGGTAAAAGTAATATAATATAAGACTTTAAAAATAGGCCATAGTTTTTTTTCATTCGTACTTTAGCAGCATGCGTTGGCTATTTGCATTTGTTGGTTATATGATTTTTCGGTTTCCTGGAGCCTTGTTGGGTTTTTTCTTGGGAAGTCTTTTGGAAACAAATACACGCACCAAGTTCACCACCTCTTTTCAAACCACACGTGTTTCCCAGCAAGACTTTGAGTTGCGCCTATTGGCCTTAGCCAGTATGGTGATTAAAGCCGATGGTAAAACAAGCCAATCCGAATTGGATTATGTGCGAGCGCAGTTTGTTCAATTTTTTGGCAAGGAAGGTGCCAATCAAATTTTCCGAGTCTATAATGCGGAGTTCAAACAAACGGGAATTTCGGCTGTAGAAATCGGACAATTTCTTGCCAGCAGGACGCAATACGGCGCCCGTTTACAGATGCTAGACTTCTTATTTCGCATTGCCAAAGCCGACGGTCGTGTTTCGCCACCAGAGCTAGAAAAGCTCTTGGAGATTGCGGGCTATATGCGCATAAGCACCCTTGACTACAACAGCATTAAGGCCATGTTTGTTGCGCAAACAGACAGCGCGTACACCATATTGGAAGTACCCAAAACCGCTTCCAACAATGACATCAAAAAGGCATACAGAAACTTGGTTAAAAAGCACCATCCAGATAAAGTTCGTAACTTAGGACAGGCTGCTGAGGAGGCCGCGAAAGAAAAGTTTCAACGCATTCAAAAAGCATATGAAGACATTAAAAACGAACGCGGATTTTAGCACATCATGAACGATTTTTTATTTTATCTACAACTGGGATTTGAGCATATTTTAGACATCAACGCATATGATCATTTGCTGTTTTTGGTGGCCATGTCGCTTCCATTTGTCTTCAAGCAAATGCGGTTGCTGCTTTTGCTCGTAACAGCATTTACCATTGGCCATACACTATCTCTATGGGCGGCAACGGAAGGAATTATCCGCTTTTCCTCCAGTTGGATTGAGTTTTTGATTCCCATTACAATTTTGCTTACCGCCCTACACACCTTGTACTGGAACAACAGCTTGGAGCGCAAACCATCGCTGCCATTTTTTGTGCTTGCAGCCTTTTTTGGCATTATCCACGGACTTGGTTTTTCCGGCTATTTTTCCATGGTTTTTCCGCAAAAATCAGTAGGGCTTCCACTCTTGTATTTTACTCTTGGCATTGAGCTGGCACAGCTACTTATTGTGGTTTTGGTAGTTGTTGTCAACACTATTTTGAGCAATGTTTTTAGGTTCTCAAAACGCGATCGCCTTTTGGTAGGCAGTAGCATAATTATCGGTATTTTAGTGCCTGTTTTAATCACTGCAACCAAAGCACTATGACCAAAGCCGAAAAGAAACAATTGCGCTACGATACGGCCTATATGCGCATGGCTATGGAGTGGGCCAAACTATCGCATTGTCAACGCAAGCAAGTAGGGGCGCTTATTGTCAAAGACCGCATGATTATTTCAGACGGATACAACGGAACGCCTACTGGCTTTGAAAATGCTTGCGAGGATGAAGAACAATACACCAAATGGTATGTGTTACACGCCGAAGCAAACGCAATTATGAAAGTTGCTTCTTCTACGCAATCTTGTGATGGCGCCACCTTGTATATTACTTTGTCGCCTTGCAAAGAATGCAGCAAACTTATCCATCAAGCAGGGATTAAGCGTGTGGTGTATGCAACCGCATACAAAGACAATTCTGGGATTGAATTTCTAGAACGCGCAGGCGTAGCAGTGGTTGCCCTACCTCATGACTAAGCCTTCATTTTTTCTTTAATCTTAAGGGCTATTTTTAGGATAGTAAGCAAGATAATGGCACAGAGACTTGCGCCAACACCCACCACAGCGGCAAAACTTTCACCCTCTAAAGGTTCTTCAAAATCAATATAGAATAAATTAAAAATAAGCAGGCCAGCGGCCAAGGAAAAAAAGATATATAAAAGTATTTTCATAAGACAAATAATTGTTGAACGTTTCCAGCAAATAAATTTACGGCAATTGCCATAAGCACTACTCCAAATATTTTACGGATTACTCCAATACCCGATGGGCCCAACACCCGTTCAATGCGCTTGGAGGATATCAATACGATGTATGCAATAATTATGTTAACAACGATAGCAACAATCAGATTTGCAAGGTCGTATTCTGAACGTAACGAAAGGATAGAAGTCAGCGTTCCCGCACCAGCAATAATGGGAAATGCAATCGGCACTATTGATGCTGTTTTTGAAGAATCGTCTTTGTAGAGCTGAATGCTAAAGATCATTTCCAATGCCAAAAAGAAAATAATAAGCCCCCCAGCCACCGCAAAGGAGTTGACGTCAATTCCAAAAAGACTTAGGATTTGTTCTACCAAAAAAAAGAAACCAATCATGATAAGCCCGGCTACTAACGAAGCTTTCTCTGACTGGATATGGCCAACCTTTTGGCGCAGCCCAATAACAATGGGAATACTGCCAACAATGTCGATGACGGCAAACAATACCATGGTACGGGTTACGATTTCTTTTAGGCTAAACATGTGTCAAAGATACTTTATTTATGTTTCAAAATTGTAGTTTAGCAGCATGTTTCAATTGGGCAAAACGCTGGTTTCAGAAACGCTTTTTGAGCAGGCATTTACGTGTGATTTAACAGCATGTAAGGGGGCCTGTTGTGTGGAGGGCGAAGCAGGTGCACCGCTAGAGACGGAGGAAATAAGCCAACTTAAAGAACAGTGGACAACACTCAAGCCCTTTCTTACCAAAGCAGGCATTGCGGCCATTGAGACACAAGGCGTGGCCACCCAGAACGCATTTGAGGAATGGGAAACCCCATTGATTGAAGGTAAGGCGTGTGCATATATCGCTTATGACAGCAAAGGCGTTGCGCAATGCGGCATTGAGCAAGCCAATAAGCAACAGGCCACCAAGCTACAGAAACCCATATCGTGCCATCTTTTTCCCATCCGTGTGAAAAACTACACTGCATTTGTGGCAGTGAATTACCACGAATGGGCTATATGTGCGCCCGGTTGTACGCTTGGTGCTGCGCTTAAACAACCGCTTTATCAATTTGTGCAAACGGCTTTGGTGCGAAAATTTGGGCAGGCGTGGTATGATACCTTGCACGCGGCGGCGCAAGAATTTGATGCCAGCAAAAATTGTTAATTCAAGCCCTTACCTTAAAAGGCATTAAAAATCACCGAAAATCAACAAATTAACAAGTGCCTTTTTTGCTGGCCTTTGTAGGAAAACCCTTAATTCTTGTTAAAAACTAAAAGGCATTGTGGAAAAGTATGACTTTCATTTGGTCATTTTTTTTTGGAATATTTGTAATGAAATTATTCATCCCATAAACCCTTTAATTAAAAATTATGTCAAATGCTATAGAACCCATATTGTCTGAAAACAAAAATCGCTTTGTAATTTTCCCCATTGAACACCACGATATTTGGGAATGGTACAAGAAATCAGAAGCATGTTTTTGGACAGCTGAAGAAATTGATTTACATCAAGATTTAACAGACTGGTCTACCAAGCTAAATGACGATGAGCGCTATTTTATAAAACACATCTTGGCATTTTTTGCAGCATCTGACGGAATTGTGAACGAGAATTTGGCTGAGAACTTTGTAAACGAAGTGCAGTATAGCGAGGCAAAATTTTATTATGGGTTCCAAATCATGATGGAAAATATCCATTCAGAGACATACTCTCTTTTGATTGATACCTATGTTAAGGATGAGGCGGAGAAGAATAGTTTATTTCGAGCGATTGAGGTGTTTCCTGCCATTAAGAAAAAAGCAGACTGGGCATTACGTTGGATAGATTCAGATTCATTTGCAGAGCGTCTTATCGCTTTTGCGGCTGTAGAAGGAATCTTTTTCTCGGGGGCTTTCTGTTCCATTTTCTGGCTCAAAAAACGTGGCCTTATGCCAGGATTGACATTTTCAAATGAATTAATTTCTCGCGACGAGGGGATGCACTGTGATTTTGCTGTTCACTTGCACAACAAGCATTTGGTGAACAAAGTACCACCAGCCCGTATTAAAGAAATTATTCTTGATGCCTTAAATATTGAGCGCGAGTTTATCACCGAATCACTACCAATAAGTCTAATCGGAATGAACGCCAAACTGATGACACAGTATTTGGAATTTGTTACCGACCGTCTGCTTGTTGAGCTTGGCTTAGAAAAAGAGTTCAACGTATCCAACCCATTTGACTTTATGGATATGATTTCGCTTCAAGGAAAAACAAATTTCTTTGAAAAGCGTGTTTCGGAATACCAAAAAGCGGGTGTGATGAACCAAGAGACAGAGGAAAAGGAAAAGTATTCTTTCGGCGACGACTTTTAGTCACAAAAAAGGACACGTGCAGTACCAATATTCACCAATAGTATTGGCACATTGTTTAACCATTAAAACGAAACGACATTATGTATGTAGTAAAAAGAGATGGGCGCAAAGAACCCATCATGTTTGACAAAATTACCGCCCGGGTTCGTAAGCTCTGTTATGGATTCAACGGACTTGTTGATCCCGTAAAGGTGGCCATGAAAGTTATTGAAGGCCTTTATGATGGGGTTACCACATCTGAACTCGATAGTTTGGCAGCCGAAACAGCCGCTTCCATGACAACCATTCACCCTGACTATGCCCAACTGGCCGCTCGAATATCTGTTTCTAACCTCCACAAAAACACAAAGAAATCATTCTCTGAAACTATGGCAGACCTCTTTGAGTATGTCAATCCTCGCACAGAAAAGAAATCACCGCTACTCTCAGAAGAAGTAAAACAAGTAATTCAAGACAATGCTGAGTTGCTTGACTCCACCATCATCTACAACCGTGATTTTGGGTACGACTACTTTGGATTTAAAACCCTTGAGCGTTCTTACCTGCTCAAAATCAACGGCAACATTGCCGAGCGACCGCAACATATGTTGATGCGCGTTTCTGTTGGTATTCACCCAACAGACTTGGATGCTGCCATAGAGACCTATCACTTGATGTCCAAAAAGTATTTCACACACGCCACACCAACGCTGTTTAACTCGGGTACGCCCAAGCCACAAATGTCCTCATGCTTTTTGTTATCCATACGCGACGACAGCATTGATGGGATTTACGATACGCTAAAGCAAACGGCTAAAATCTCACAGTCTGCTGGAGGAATAGGGTTGTCTATTCACAACGTCCGTGCAACAGGATCTTATATTGCAGGGACCAATGGTACCTCAAACGGGATAGTGCCCATGCTGCGCGTTTATAACGACACAGCCCGCTATGTAGACCAAGGGGGGGGTAAGCGCAAAGGATCATTTGCCATTTATGTGGAGCCGTGGCATGCGGATATCTTTGACTTTTTAGACTTAAAGAAAAACCACGGTAAGGAAGAAATGCGTGCGCGCGATTTGTTCTATGCCATGTGGATTCCCGATTTGTTCATGAAACGTGTGGAAGAAAACACAGAATGGACGTTGATGTGTCCAAACGAATGTCCAAGACTGTATGACTGTCACAGCGAAGAATTTGAGAAACTTTATTTAAAGTACGAATCAGAAAAACGTGGCCGTAAAACCATCAAAGCACGTGAACTATGGGAGAAAATCCTAGAATCTCAGATTGAGACAGGAACTCCTTACATGCTTTATAAAGACGCGGCGAATCGCAAGTCTAATCAAAAAAACTTAGGAACCATCCGTTCGTCAAACTTGTGTACTGAAATTATGGAGTACACCTCAAAAGATGAGATAGCGGTTTGTAACTTGGCTTCTATTGCGCTCCCTATGTTTGTAAAGGATGGTGCTTTTGATCATCAAGAACTATTTGATGTAACCAAGCGCGTGACTAAAAACCTAAACAAAGTTATTGATCGCAATTATTATCCTGTTCCCGAAGCGGAGAACTCCAACATGCGTCACCGCCCTGTTGGACTGGGTGTGCAGGGACTGGCAGATACGTTTATCAAGTTGCGCTTCCCGTTTACCTCAGAACCAGCACAAACGCTAAACCAAGAGATTTTTGAAACCATTTATTTTGCTTCGTTAACAGCCTCAAAAGAACTGTCAGAAGTAGAAGGGCCTTACAAGACCTATAGGGGATCCCCAATTTCCAAGGGGGAGTTCCAACACAATATGTGGGGCATAAAAGACGACGAGTTAAGTGGTCGGTGGGACTGGGCAGGTTTACGTAAAGAGATCAAAAAGCACGGCGTTCGCAATTCCTTACTGATGGCACCGATGCCAACAGCGTCTACCTCTCAAATTTTAGGAAACAACGAATGCTTTGAGCCGTACACCTCCAATATCTACACAAGACGTGTGTTATCGGGTGAGTTTATTGTGGTGAACAAACACTTGTTGGAAGACTTGGTTAATCTGGGCCTTTGGGACGAGGACATGAAGCAAGAATTGATGCGTGCAAACGGATCTATTCAGCACA
>MDTG01019151.1_pt1 | contig 16779 bp, 15 predicted proteins | sample 811421 | NCBI WGS metagenome assembly MDTG01 (sample SAMN05326645, study PRJNA326480) | marine metagenome | isolation source: seawater | place: Pacific Ocean: South East | collected 2011
GGAAGCACCAGCTTCTGATGAGCCAGCAGTGGAAGCACCGGCTTCTGATGAGCCAGCAGTGGAAGCACCGGCTTCTGATGAGCCAGCAGTGGAAGCACCGACTTCTGATGAGTCATCGGTGGAAGCACCGGCTTCTGATGAGCCAGAAGTGGAAGCACCGGCTTCTGATGAGTCAGTAGATAATAATGAAGTTGAAGAAGATTTGGATAAAAAAGTATAATATTTATAGTATTTTCTTTTGAAATCATCTGATTACTTTATTAAAAAAATTGTAAATATTTAATTTTTTTATTGTGAAAGATGATGCAGTTTTAATTTTGGAAGATGGCACTACCTTATTTGGGAAGAGTGCTGGTTTTCGTGGTATTTCTTTTGGTGAGATATGTTTTAATACCGGAATGACAGGTTATCAAGAGATTTTCACAGATCCATCATATTATGGTCAAATCATGGTTACTACCAATGCTCATATTGGAAATTATGGTTATTCGAATAATGAAATTGAATCGGATTCTGTTAAAATATCAGGATTGGTATGTAAAGATTTTAATTTTCACAATTCACGTTATTCTTCTGTTGGTGATCTTCAAGCTTATTTTGAGAATGAAAAAATAGTTGCTATTTATGATGTTGATACCCGTGCATTAGTTACTCATATTAGGGATAAGGGAGCTATGAATGCAGTTATATCTACTATTAGTCTTGATGTTGAAAGTTTAAAGATGAGATTATCCAAAGTTCCACCAATGGAAGGTTTAGAATTATCTTCATTTGTTACTGCAAAAAAACCTTATTTTCTAGGATCAGATAATGCAATTTATAGAGTCGCAGTTTTAGATTTTGGTGTTAAAAAAAGTATTTTAAAGTGCTTAGAGGAAAGAGGTGTTTTTATGAAAATTTTTCCGTTACATACTTCTTTGGATGAAATGTTAGAGTTTAATCCAACAGGAATTTTTTTGTCAAACGGTCCTGGTGATCCAGGAATTATGAAAGAATCTATTTCGATAGTTAAAAGCATTATTAATGGTAAAGTTCCTGTTTTTGGAATATGTTTAGGTCATCAGTTAATTGCTTTAGCAGGAGGTCTAAAAACTTTTAAAATGCATAATGGTCATAGAGGAATCAATCATCCTATCATTAATTTAAAAACTAATAAGTGTGAAATAACATCACAAAATCATGGTTTTGTGATTGATGAAAATAGTTTACATAATAATCCAAACATTAAAGTTACTCATAGAAATTTGAATGATGATTCTATTGAAGGTATTAAATTTACAGATAGACGCTGTTTTTCTGTTCAATATCACCCTGAATCATCACCAGGTCCTCACGATTCTAGGTATTTATTTGATGAATTCATTCTTGATATGGATGTTTATATAAAAGAAGATAATGCCAAGAATTAAAGATATTATAGCGCGTCAAATTATAGATTCTAGAGGTAATCCGACCGTTGAGGTAGATGTTTTTACTGACTTAGGTTTTTGTGGTAGAGCAGCTGCACCATCAGGTGCTTCAACAGGTATGTATGAGGCTGTAGAAATTAGAGATAATCAGGCTAAATTTTGCGGAAAAAGTGTCTTTAATGCAGTCAATCATGTAAATAGTGTTATCAAGCCGGCTTTAGTTAATTCTTCTATTTTTCAACAAGATGTGGTTGATCAAATTATGATTTCTCTTGATGGGACAGGTAATAAGTCTAAACTTGGTGCCAATGCTATTCTTCCAGTTTCATTAGCAGTTGCAAAAGCAGCAGCAGCAGAAAAAAAAATCGGCCTATATGAGTATTTGTCTAATAATCATTTTGTATTACCAGTGCCTATGATGAATATTCTAAATGGTGGCGCTCATGCAGATAATAAAATAGATATACAAGAATTTATGATTATTCCTTTATCTGCAAATTCTTTTTCAAATGCTTTACAAATGGGAGTTGAAGTTTTTCATTCTCTTAAGAGAATCTTAAAAGATAAAAAACTTTCTACTAATGTTGGTGACGAAGGAGGTTTTGCTCCTAATTTAGAATCTAATGAAGAAGCCATAGAATTGTTATTGTTAGCTATTGAGAAAGCAGGTTATAAATTAGAAGTTGATATTGCTATCGCTTTAGATGCTGCTGCTACAGAATTTTATGATAAAAAAAACAATATTTATCGTCTAAGTGGAGACAAACAACTAACATCTAGTGAGATGGTTGATTTTTGGGTAAATTTAGTTTCTAAATACCCAATTATTTCGATTGAGGACGCCCTGGACGAAGATGACTGGACTGCGTGGAGCTCTCTTACACATAGAATAGGTTCTAAAGTTCAGTTAGTAGGAGATGATTTGTTTGTTACTAATAAAGAAAGATTATTGTTAGGTATAGAACAGAATTCAGCAAATTCTATTTTAATTAAATTAAATCAAATTGGAACTTTAACCGAAACACTTGAAACAATAGAATTAGCAAAAAATCATAAATTCACAACTGTTATTAGTCATCGCTCAGGAGAAACAGAGGATGTGACAATTGCTGATTTATCTGTTGCTTGTGCATCTGGTCAAATTAAAACTGGTTCTATTTCAAGATCAGATAGGGTGGCGAAATACAATCAATTATTGAGAATCGAAGAAAAATTAGGTAAAGAAGCTCTTTATCTTGGTTTTCCTTCTCTACTATAAATAAAAAATAAAAATGAAGAAATTAAAACAAAAGTTTGAAGAACAAATTAATCAATCAAGAATTCAAGTAAAAGAACTAGTTTCTAATTATGGTGATAAAATTGTTGGTGAAATTAGTTTGCGTCAAATATATTCAGGGATGAGAGGTATGTTGAGTATGGTTACAGAAACATCTAAACTTGATCCTGATGAAGGTATCAGGTTTAGAGGTTATTCTTTGCCTGAAATACAAGATGTTTTACCTAGAGCTAAAGGTTCTAATCAGCCTTTACCTGAAGGAATGTTCTATTTAATGTTAATTGGTAAACTTCCCTCGGATCAGGATGTTAAACTTATCAGTTTAGAACTTGAAAAAAGGTCCAGTGTGCCAGATTATGTGTTTGATGTTATTAATAATTTGCCGAAATCAATGCACCCGATGACACAATTTTCTATAGCTATTTTAAGTTTACGTAATGAAAGTAAGTTCTCAGAAGCATATAAGTCAGGTGTTTCTAAAAAAGATTATTGGGAATCAGTATTTGAAGATTCTCTTGATTTAATAGCAAAACTACCAAGAATAGCAGCATATATATATAGAAGAAACTATCATAATGACCAACATATAAAACCTAAAAAAGGTTTGGATTGGTCAGCTAATTTTGCACACATGTTGGGTTTCTCTAATTCAGAGTTTACAGATTTAATTCGTTTGTATATGACAATTCATTCTGACCATGAGGGCGGCAATGTATCTGCGCATGCTTCCCATTTAGTTGGATCTGCTCTTAGTGACGCATATTTATCGTTTTCAGCAGGTATGAATGGGTTAGCTGGACCTCTTCATGGTTTAGCTAATCAAGAAGTTGTGAGATGGTTGTTGTCGATGAAAAAAGATTTGGGAGGAGGCCTTCCTTCTAGAGAAAAAATTGCAGAATATGTCCAAAAGACTTTAGACTCAGGTAATGTTATACCTGGATTTGGTCATGCAGTCTTAAGGAAAACTGATCCTAGATATACAGCTCAAAGAGAATTTGCCTTAAAATATTTACCAGATGATGAGTTGTTTTTATTAGTTAGTAGAGTCTTTGAAGTTGTTCCTCCAATATTAGAAGCTACTGGAAAAGTAAAAAATCCGTGGCCAAATGTTGATGCTCATTCGGGAGTTCTGTTACTAAAATATGGAATGAAGGAATATGATTTCTTTACTGTTTTGTTTGGTGTTTCAAGGTCGTTAGGAATAATGTCTCAGTTGATATGGAGTAGAGCATTAGGTATGCCTATTGAAAGGCCAGGTTCAACAACTACCGATATTATGATTAAAAAGTTTTCTAACTAATTGACATCTGTCTATTAGCTTCATATAGCGCAATTCCTGCAGCCACAGAAGCGTTTAGTGATTCGGTTTTGCCTTTTATTGGTATTTTACAAATGTAGTCACTGAGCTTTAGTAATTGCTTTGAAATTCCATTTTTTTCAGATCCTATTATAATTAATGTAGGTTTATTTAAATCTGTTTCAAAAATATTTTGTTCACTTTTCTCAGAACAAGCAATAATTGTTAAGCCACTATCTTTTGCAATTTGGATAGTTTTATCTAAACTATTTTCTCTGCATATATTGATATTTGAAATTGACCCTGCCGATGCTTTAATCGCAATTTCATTGATTTGTGCAGATTCTTTTTTTGGAATAATTACACCGTGAACACCCATAGCTTCGGCACTTCTGCAAATTGACCCAAAATTTCTAACATCTGTTAGACGGTCTAATAATATAAAAAACGGAAAAATACCTTTGTTAAATATTGATGCTAATAAATTTTCAAAGTTTTGAAATACAATACTTGAAGCTAAACCGACAACGCCTTGATGGTTTTTTCTTGTCAATCTATTTAGTTTATGTCTAGGAACTAGTTTTAGGTTAAAATCTTTTTCCTTGCATTTTTCTCTAATTTCTAATGCCCAATCTGTTTTAATATCTTTTTGAAGATAAATAGTATCAATTTCTTTGCCAGAATCTATGAGTTCTATAACGGGTCTTACTCCAAAAATGCTTAATTTTTTTTCCATATATTAAAATATCTCAAATCAATTAATGAAGATAAATTTGTTTTTTATATATTTAAATATAAACATAATCTTTCTTTGAAAATGATTACATTTGATATATTAAAAATTTTATTATGATACAGAGATTCTCACTACTTATTTTGTCTTTTTTGTTTTTAGTACTTTCTTCCTGTTATACTATTTCACATCCTCAGCCATGTCCTGGATTAGTTGATTTAGATGCTCCTGAAGAAAGCACAGCATTAAATTATTAATTATTATTATTTTCTTTTAAGTTGAGTGCGACAATTTCTGATAATAGTGTTAAGTGGACAAAAATAAATTTACGTTCTTCAGAATTAGCAGAAGATATTAAGCTTAGTGATAATTCAGAAAAAAAAGTTTTTAAAAAAAAACCCAATTGGTTACGTGTTAAATTACCAACAGGTGAAAATTTTCGAGATTTAAGAAAATTAGTTGATAAACATAAGTTACATACCATTTGTGAAAGTGGAAATTGTCCTAACATGGGTGAATGTTGGGGGGCAGGAACAGCCACTTTTATGATTTTAGGAAATATTTGTACAAGATCATGTGGTTTTTGTGCTGTTAGTACTGGAAAACCACAGCCTGTTAACTGGTCTGAACCTGAACGAGTTGCAGAATCAGTTAAATTAATGAATGTCAAACATTGTGTTATTACTTCTGTAGACAGAGATGACCTAGAAGATGGTGGTGTTTCCATGTGGCTAAATACAATCAATGCAGTCCGAAGATTGTCTCCAGATACTACGTTAGAGACATTGATACCTGACTTTAAAGGGCAACAAGACTTGATTAAAAAAATTGCTATTATTCACCCTGAAGTTGTTTCTCATAATATGGAGACGGTTCAACGTCTTACTAGACATGTTAGAATTCAAGCTAAATATGATCGAAGTTTGTTTGTTTTAGATACTTTAAAAAAAGAAGGAGTTAAAAGAACAAAATCTGGTATAATGTTAGGGTTAGGTGAGACAAACGAGGAAGTCATTAATTCAATGAAAGACTTAAGAAAAGTTAATGTAGATATTTTAACCTTAGGTCAATACTTGCAGCCTACTAAAAAACATATACCTGTTGATAGGTTTGTTACTCCAGATGAATTTAAAGCACTTAAAACAGAGGGGCTTAAAATGGGTTTTAAATATGTTGAATCTGGCCCACTGGTTAGATCATCATATCACGCTGAAAAACATTTATTTTAGTTAAATGAAGAAAATTGCTATTAATGGATTTGGTCGAATTGGCCGAGTTTTATTTAGAATTCTGAGCCAAAGAAATGATTGTAAAGTATTTGTGATTAATGATATTTCTAGTCCAAAAGTTTTAAGTCATTTATTAAAATATGACTCGGTTCATGGTAAATTGTCATCAAATATTGATTTTGGTGATGAATATATTGAGTTTGATGGTCATAAAATTACTGTTTTGAATAATCCAAATCTTTCTTCCTTAGATTGGCGTAAATTTGACATTGATGTTGTTTTTGAATGTACTGGTTTATTTAAAAATACAAGCGAGCTTCAAAAGCATCTTAAAGCAGGTGCTAAAAAAGTAATACTATCGGCTCCTCCTTTGGACGGTAATGTCCCTATGATAGTTCTTGGGGTTAATGATGATATTATAACGCCTTCAACACAAATAATGTCTAATGCATCATGCACCACTAATTGTGCAGCGCCTATGATTAAGGTGCTAAATGATAATTTTAATGTGCAAAGTGCTTATGTTACAACTGTACACTCATATACTTCTGATCAGAATTTACATGATGGTGTGCATTCTGATCTTAGACGCGCAAGATCTGCTGCCAAATCTATTATACCAACGACTACAGGTGCTGCTAAAGCTTTGTCACATATTTTTCCAGAAATAAAATTAGGTGGATGTGGTATCAGGGTTCCTGTCTCCAATTGTTCTTTAACCGATATTACGTGTGTTGTAAATCAACATACTAATATAGAATTAGTAAATAATATATTTAAGAAATCATCTGAAAGCAACATGAAAAATATTATAGAGTATAATGTGGATCCTATTGTTTCTGTTGATGTAACTTCGAGTTCGTATTCTTGTATATTTGATTCATTATTAACATATGTTTCTGGTAATACGATTAAAATAGTTGGTTGGTATGATAATGAATATGGTTATTGTTCAAGGTTAGTTGATTTGCTGTATAAAATTACTTAAAGATTCTTTTGAATAATATAGAATCCTTCCGTGCCTTTTTCCTGATATAAAGGCATTAATATGTAACCGTCAATAGGTGCTGCTACCTTGCCGTTTATGTCTTCTGCAATTATTTGATTTTTTTGAACTTTTTCAAAGTTTTGAATATTAGGATGCATTAAAAAACGATCTTTTTGAGTGATTTTATGTATATATTTTACAGAGTATTTTCCTTTTGATTTTTTTGAAAAAGACTTCATAGCTGAAAAGTTTTTTTCAACATATTTTGGAATACTTTCTTGATCAATAAAGTTGTTTTTTGTTAATAGTTTCCAAATCCCTGCCTCATGATTATTAATTGATGCAGGATCACCAATCGCCCCACCTTCAAACACAATGCTATTAATTTTTTGTTCATGATAGTAATTTGAAAATGAACCTTTTACTTTTGAAAATAAATTAGCTATAACAGGGACATTTAAATGTTTAGCAATCTGTTCTTCTTTTTTACTATTAACGATTGTAAAAACACCACTTGGAGAAGATGTGTTGTGTAAGTCAACGATGGAGATATTTTTTTTTGATTTTTTTAGTATTATTTGATTAATTAAACTTTTAAGAACTAATAATTCTTTTTTTTCTGAAATAAGATTGTTGGATTTGCTATTAATAATTTTTGTAGACCACATTCTATTCAGGTCACTGTCAATATACCTTGCATTAATTTTTAATGCATTAAGATTTCCAATCAAACCAATAATTGTTCCATCTACCTTAGTATTATTTTTTTCAATTTCACGAAAAAACTTTTTTAATGCAATAACTCCTGAATTTTCATTGCCGTGTATTGCTGCAACAAAAATCATAGTTCGTTTAGTGTTACTATGGTAATTTCCAATGACTCTCTCATAATTATTGAGGATATTTTTTATAGAGTGATTGCTTTCTTCATGGATTTCATATTGAAGTAAGTATTTCTTTTTTATTATTCCAATAAACAGTTTATTCTCAGCAACAGGAAGTATATTTATAGAATGTTTTTCCATTACATTTAAAGCCTCTTCGATGGTTTCTTCAGGCCTTATTGTAATTGGGTTTTTTTTCATAATTTTTTTAATTTGAATAGAGGTTTTTTTGTCAGCATATTTTTTGTTATTAAAAATTTCTGCATTTAGTAATCCTGTAATTTGGCCTTTGTCATTTACTACAGTCATATAGTCTTTTTTCGACCAGCTATTAATTTGGTATGCAAGAGAAAACACATCATTTTCATTAATAGAACTTATATCTCTGTCCATGCATTCTTCAATTAATAGTTTTGAGGGGTTATTTATCACTACACTATTTTTTGGTTTTTCCCAGGTATGAACAGGCATATTATTTTGTTGGTTCCTGATGATTTCAGATGTAATTGTTGTTAAAGCATTTTGTTTTGAAAACTTTGAATTTAAATTATCGAATGAGTCAATTATCCACCTTGAGCCATTTTGTCTTGTAGATGTCCTTTCTTTAATGATATTTAAATATTTTTCAATATCCTTGGGTTTAATGTTGATGCTAGATAGTCCTATTGCAGCTTTTGGTATAAGTTCATTTAAAATTAATTTTCTTGCCTCTATCCTTTTTCCTCCAAACCATTTAAAAGTAGCATCAATACCTTGTTGTGCTGCATTATAAAAATTAATTCTTGCATCATCAAATTTCATTAACTTATTTATGTTTTCAATGTCACTATTTTTATAAAACATTAGTAAACCTAGCCAAAAAGCTGAGTTTGCAATTTCGTCAACTATTGTTGGCCCAGATGGCAGCATTCTATTTTCTATTCTAATACTCGGTTTTTTTTGGTAAATACCATAGCATGGTCTATTCCATCGGTAAACAGTTGAATTATGGAGGGTTAGAGCATCCAATTTAGGTAACTTTCTGTTGATTTTTGATTTATTTTTTTGGCTAAAAGATTTTAATAGAATTTTATACCTAGTAATATCTTCTTTAAAAATCTCAATTAATGATTTTTGCAGCCAATTATTACCAAATGTAACTCTTGGTAAACTCTCCAAGTGATAATTTCCTATAATTCTGGTGTCAGTCGCTTGCTGAAAAACTGCGATTCTTGTTTCATTCCATAGTCTTTTTCCAAACAACATAGGAGAATTTACGCTTGTTGCTAAAACAGGTGCCGCAATTAGTTGTGCAAAATTATACATTTTATGAAATATGTTAGGAGCTATTTGTAGATGAAATTGAAAGCCTGTATTACATCCTTCAATTAGTGGTGAGTCATGTTGAAAGATTAATTCATCAATGCCAGAGATTCGAATTTTGTATTTTTGACCTCGATATTTACTGATAGCATTACATAAATCAAAATATCTTGGGTTGTCTGTAATGTTATCAAATCGCAAGTCGTATTTTCTAACAGTTGGAAGAATTCCAGTTAGGATAATATCTGCATTATGTTTTTGAGCTGCCTTTCTTGCAATATTCATTTTTTGGATTAGGACTTCTTCCATTTTTCTAAGTGCATTTGCGCCGAGATCGATAGGTTCAATATTAAGTTCCATATTGAATTTTGCAATTTCTGCAACAAATCCAGGATCTTTTATTTTTTTAAGTATTTGTTTGTTGATAGGATTTGGTCTGAAGTTGTCATCTATTAGGCAAAACTCTTGCTCAGCACCAATTCTATCATAATCTTCTAGGATGTTTTCAGAGATTAATTGTTCTAGTAGTTCAATATCATGTGTCAATTGGTTAATAAATATTGATTCGTTAGTTGGATATTTTGATTTTAACATGGCTTAAAAATAATAAATTGTTTTTAGCTTTTCAATCTTGAATATTTTTTTCAACTTTTAACATTTCTAATATCATTTGATTTTGGTAGTCACAATTTATAATATCATATTTATTATCTTTTAAATGTAGTATATACAATCCTCCAACATTTGCTAAATAAAACTTTTCTAATATATATTTATACATTGATAATTGAAGTCTATATTTATTATAATTACAGTCTTCAATTTTAGTTGTGGGATATTTTAATCCTTTATTATATCCAGATTTTTTAATAGCTAAATTGGTTTTCCAATCCACTAAATATATTTGATGATTTTTTTTATTATAAATCAATAAGTCAATAGTGCCAGCAATTTGCAGTTTTTCAGAGCAAATTTTTATTTCTGGAAACAAGTAGTTATCTGTATTAGGAATGCATTTTTCTTTTAAAAAATAAATTCCTTGTTTGGATTTTTTGTCTAGTGAATCTGTGTTTTGGTTATAGTTTTTTGATAGCAAAAAATGTTCAATTTGCTGATGAATAATAGTGCCACGATCTCGTCGTTCTTTCCAGTCATTTAAAATGTCTTCAATTGACATTTGTGCATATTTTTTAGTTTGAATTAATTTTCGAGCAATTTTTTCTTCATCAAATTCTTGAAAAAAAACACCAATAAATTCAGTTACACTTTGAAATTCTACGTTAGAATTAGACATTGTATATGTGTGGCTTTCTTCTTCTAGTTTAATTTTATGATGTGTTTCAATAATAGATTTATACATTAGTATTTAATTTTATAAATTACATGCCAGAAATTCAGATTTTATGACCAGATATTTTTACTTTAAATATACATTGTTAATTTGGTTTAGTCTTTCTTTCAATCTTATTTCTCAAAATGACTCCACTTATCTATATATAGATCATGTTTTTTTGAATGAAGTTGTGTTGAAATCAGATTACACTGATTTTAATGCAAAAGATTTTTTTTTATTAAAAAGACGAGTTTTAAAGGTTTATCCGTATGTTGATACTATTGTGCAAATTATGTCAGAAACAGATAGTATTTTAAGCAAAATAAATAAAAAAAGATTATCAAAGAAGTATTCTAGACGTATTCAAAAAGAGTTAGTTAGTCAGTTTAGCAAAAAAATAACACAATTATCTAGAAAAGAGGGTCTAATTCTTTCAAAACTTCTATATCGTGAGTTTCAATACTCAGCATATGAACTTATAAAAAAATACAGAGGACCTTTTCAAGCTTTTTTTTGGCAAAAACTTTCTAGAATCTATGAAGGTAATTTAAAATCAGAGTATGCACCTAGCACAAATCAGGAGGATATATATATAGAATTAATTATTAATAAGTATATAGAAAAATAAATTTTATGAAAATCTATTATTAACAGTTTTTTCTTTTATTCCTAATGAGTAGTCATAGAATCCTATTTTTGTTTTTATTCCTAATTCGCCTGCGTCTACCATTTTTTTAAGTATTGTGTTGGGTTTGTATTTTTCGTCTTTAAATCCATCATATAACACATTCAGAATTGATAGACAAACATCTAGTCCAATGAAGTCTGCGAGTTGTAGTGGTCCCATTGGGTGAGACATTCCTAAGATCATTACTGTATCAATTTCTTTAACTCCGGAAACATTGTCAGTTAATGTATGAATAGCCTCATTTATCATAGGTAAAAGAATCCGATTAGCGACAAAACCAGGAGCATCATTCACTAATACAGGTATTTTATCAAGTTCCTTTGATAATGACATAATTTTGTTATATGTTTCAGAACTAGTTGAGTCACTTTTAATGACCTCAACTAATTTCATGATTGGAACAGGGTTCATAAAGTGCATCCCAATAACTTTATCTTTTCTATTTGTCGCATTACCAATTTTTTCAATTGAAATTGATGATGTATTACTAGCTAGTATTGTAGGTTTTTTACATAATTGATCTAGCTCTTGAAATATTTTCATCTTTACTGTTTCTGACTCAGTTACGGCTTCTATGACTAAGTCACTATTTTTTACACAACTTGACATTTGAGTATGGAATGATATAAGTGATAGGATTTTCATTTTTTGCTTAGGGGTAATAATTTCTTTTTTAATCATTCGATCTAGATTATTAGAAATATTTTTCTTAGCAGCATCTAAAATTTCAGATGATAAATCAACTAGATTTACTTTAAAACCTTTTTGAGCAAAACAATGAGTAATACCATTTCCCATTGTTCCTCCTCCAATAACTGTTATTTCTTTCATGACATATAATTTTTAATTATTATTTATTTTCCTCTTCCTTGTAAAACTATAAATATAGTCCATATAAGAACCTGAATGTCATGGAATAAAGATAAATTATAAAGATATATTATGTCATATCTTAGTCTTTTTACCATTTCATCTATATTTTCAGCATATCCGAATTTCACCATCCCCCATGATGTTATTCCAGGTTTGACCTTGTATATTAAATTATAGTGTGGAGCCGTTAATAGTATTTTATTTGCAAAAAAAGCTCTTTCAGGTCTTGGGCCAACTATTGACATTTCTCCAATTAGAACGTTGTAAAATTGCGGTAGTTCATCTAGCCTATATTTTCTCATGATTTTACCCCATGGTGTTATTCGTGTATCTGTTGAGCTTGATAGTAAAGGTGTTTTATTTTCAGCATTTGTATGCATTGATCTAAATTTAATAATATTAAATATAGTTTTTTTGTATCCTAGTCGTTTCTGAAAATAAAATACAGGACCAGGGGATGATAGTTTAACCATTATTGATATGAAGACAAATAATGGAGATAGAATTAAAAGGGCAATGGCAGATATTATAATGTCGGTTAATCTTTTTACAACATATTGAAAAAATGGCATTTGAATTTTTGGAATTTCAATTAAAGAAATACTAAAAAAAGATTGTGGTTTTATTTTTCCTAAAAAAACATCTGATAAATTAGGTGTTATTTTAGTAATTATGTTATGGTATGCTAGTGCATGCATAATTTGACTAGTATCGTTATTGTGGTTATCAAATGTAATAATTGCTTCTTCTATAGGGTGTTTTTTTATTATATTCTCTAATTCATGTATGTGCCCTAGATTTTTTATTTCAACATCCTTAATTGCATTGTCTTCAGTATTTATATATCCAATAAAATCATGTCCCATAGATCTAGGCATGTTATTTAGCATATTAAATGTTTTAATGATAGATGTAGTATTTCCAATTAAAATTGTTGAAAATTGGACTTTCTTATTTTGTATTTTATATACCATGTGACTTGTTAGTATATATCTTTGCATGAAAGTTATTGAAAAGTGTAGAGTTGTTAAAATTACTAACGCATTATAGTATGACTTGTAATTTGTGTAATTTTCAATATCATCTATAATTAAGAAAAAGAAGATTAATATAGATCCAAAAATTGACTGAATGACAGTTCTATATAATTCATTAAGTCGTGAAACTCTTCTAACTTCAATATAGTTTCCTGAAAATATATATATTAGAATCCAAAAAAATGCTACTGTAATTGTTCCGTAGATTAGGGTTTCAGATATTTCAAATACAGATTCTTCAATAATTATTTTTCTGTATAAAAAAAATAACACCCAAGATGTTGCTCCGGCTATGAAGTCTAAAACAATCCTCTTTAATCTTTCTAATCTTATCAATTGGATACTAAATTTAAATTATCTAAATACACTGCATTAACTACTTGATTACTGTCATAAAAACCTTCAAAATAAATTTTGTATTGAGAGTTTTCATTTCCCATATTGATCAGAGGAGTTAGGTCTAGGTATGTTTTTTTCCACTCATCGGATGCATATAATTGAATTAATTCTTGCTTTTGATCAGATACGTTTGGTATGTTACTTGTGATCATTAATCCGACATTAAATCCAATGCTAGATTTAAAATTCAACTCTAAAAATGTGTTGTCTGATAGGTTTAATGCTTCAGTATTGGTTATGTGGAAATAATCATTTGATTGCTCTAGAAATATCCCGAGGCTTTTCTCTCCTTGAAAAACAACTTGACTTTGTGTGATGGGCATTGTGTCACTTAGTAGTGAGGCTTCAAGTATATTGTTTCCATTTTCAAATTGACTTTCAGATTGTGAAAAATATAGATTTGTTTGTTCTTTATATGAGGTAGATGGGGTAATATGAATTACTGAATCTTGTTCTAGTATTGTGTCAATTTCAAATCGTTCATAATAAGGATATTTGATTCGTGTTGCAGATATTCCATTTACTTTTATTCCCGGGTAAATAATAAATGTATGTAGATTATTCTCCATTTCATTATTTAATATGGGAATTCTAAATGGTATTTCAAAAGCTCCTAAATTTTGGCCATCCATTGTTACCCATGCGTCAGTTATTCTAGCATTTTCGTTATTAAGTACATTGTTTTGATAATAGTTGAATTGTGTGATTTCTATATAAGAGGGGACTTCTGCAATTAAACTATCGTTACAAGATGTATTTAGGCATGTAATTGTGATAGTAATTGTGATAGTTAATATTTTTGCAATTATTTCTTTCATGTTTGATTGATTTTATTTTCAATGTCTATTGCGATATTAACAGCGTGGCAAGCTTCTGTTAATCCAACTAATGGTTTCTTTTGACTTTTTATTTTATGATAAAAGTCAATTAATTCTTCTTTTAATGGGTTTATATTAGCTGCATATTTTTGTATTTTTTGTCTATTTCTTGTTATGATTTTTTTATTTCTTGTAAGCAAATCTATTTCAATGTTTTTATCTTCACAAGAAATTATCATTGTCCTTACATTATTAGAATTTTTAGTTCTTTTTGCAGCTAAATACGCTTGAGTTCCGTTATCAAATAGTAGTGTGCATTCTATGTGATTAAGTGGATTTTTTTTATCGTCACTAAAAGCTTCTATTTTCTTTATATTAGATTTAGCCATCTGTATGATTAAATCAATATCGTGAATCATGAGATCTAACGTGATAGATGTGTTTTCATTTCGATGATTTAGTGTGCCAATTCTTTTAGACTCAATTGTCTTGATATTATTCAGTTGATGTAATTCGTCTATTATTGTAGGGTTATATCTCTCAACATGACCAACTTGAATAATAGGTTTATAATTTCTTAATTCCTTAATAAGAGATTGGCTTTCATTCTTAGAAGAGCAGATAGGTTTTTCAATAAACATATGCTTATTGTAATGCGCAATTTTTTTAATTAAATTATAATGTGTGCTTGTTTCACTGACAATGTCTAGAACATCACATTCCTTGATTAGTTCTTCCTCATTTTTATATGATTTTATTTTGAACTCATTTTCAATTATTTGTGATAATTCTGTATTTGGGTCAAAAAAACCTACAATATTAAATGACTTTATGCTTTTGAGGACATGTATGTGTTTTTGCCCAAAACTGCCAACTCCAAAAATCCCAATATTCATTGTTAATTATATTGTTATTTATAATGTTGAGTAAAAGTAGTTTATTTTTATATTTAACACACTAACTAATTGTTTAAAGTTTCCATGATTGATAATTTAAGGCACCAGGGTTTAAGAAAAAGGATGATTGATTACTTGTCAGTTAAGCGAGGAATAGATAGTCATTATGTTTTGAATGCTATGATGAATGTTCCACGACATCTTTTTTTAGAGTCTTCTTTTTTGGAATTTGCTTATGAAGACAAGGCTTTTCCTATCGGAAGTCAGCAGACAATATCTAGTGTATACACTGTTGCATTCCAAACACAACTTTTAAACTTGGTCCCTGGAGAAAAAGTTCTTGAGATAGGAACAGGATCAGGCTATCAGACAGCAGTATTAACTCAGTGTGATGTCGAGGTGTACTCTGTTGAGAGGCATCGTAGTTTGTATAAAACTGCAAAAACATTATTGTCTCAGTTGAATTATCGTGCTAACTTGTTTCATGGAGATGGTTATCTAGGTCTCAGCCAGTTAGCTCCTTTTGATAAGATATTAGTGACTTGTGGTGCTGTTGAGGTTCCTCCTTTATTGCTGGAACAGTTAAGGTTAGGTGGGGAGATGGTGATTCCAATTGGCTTTAAAAACCAAATAATGACATTATTTTCGAAGGATTTAGATGGTATTATCAAAAAAAAAGAATACCATAATTTTCAATTTGTACCTATGCTAAGAGACAAGGAATAACAGATTTGAATATGTCTATTTGCAGTACCTTTTTAACACTCTCATGTTAGTAGAAAAGAGCCATAAGTTTTTCATACCAAGATAATTCGGTATTATATTTGTCGCATTAATCATAAAAAAATTTAATTATGAGAAATTTAATTATTGTATGTGCACTTATGTTTAGTGCTTTAACTTTTGGTCAAATGTCGTTTAGTATAGCGAACCTTGACCTTGGAAATCCTATGGGTTCTGATGAAGATGCTAATATCGGATGGTTTATGACTGATGATATTTTAGTTTCTTTCGGAATGGAAAACTGGGATGACTTCAGTATTGGTGCAAGATATTACACAGGTATGATGGGTAATATGTTTGTTGAAGCTAATACTACTGCTTCTCAAATTATGGAGGATCCTAACAATACTCCAAATGATGAGACAGATGACGTTGGAACTGGCGAATCTTCTTATGTTATAGGAGCAAGAGTTGGTTGGACTAAAGCTTTAGGTATCTGGAAGCTTCAGTTTGAGCCAATGATAGTATTAGACGACGTTCAGGATTTTACTCCTCGATTAGCTTGGGGATTAAGATTTAACCTGTAATATCTGAATTACTTTAATAAAAAGGGGCTTTTTTAGCCCCTTTTTTTTATGTATTAACAACCTATTGTTTGTATGTAAGTATTACTTAACGTTTTATATATCTATATTATTTCGATTTTTGATTAATAATTAATTTAAAAAAAATATTATGAAAAAGTTAACTCTATTTGCTGTAGCGTTTTTGTTTACAGCTTTTTCTTTTGCTCAAGGAAATGCTGGGCAATTTTCTTTTGGAGCTGGGGGTAATTTTACCGCCCCTGATGCAAATGCAAATATAGGTTATTTCGCTTTAGATGGTCTAATGTTA
>MDTG01106137.1_pt1 | contig 16779 bp, 14 predicted proteins | sample 811421 | NCBI WGS metagenome assembly MDTG01 (sample SAMN05326645, study PRJNA326480) | marine metagenome | isolation source: seawater | place: Pacific Ocean: South East | collected 2011
CCGGGCACTTTTGCGTGCCGCATCAGGTGATTGATTACACCTCGGGCCGCGAACACACCTTCTTCGAAGGCGAGCTCGATCACGTGACCCACGTTGATTTCAGCTACCCGTACGATGAAAAGTTGCGTGAACTGCTGATCGCCGCTCTGGCTGCCGAACACTGTGAATTCAGCAGCCACGTTGTTTACGGCGCCACTCAAGGCCCGCGTCTCGAAACAGTAGCCGAGATCGCCCGCATGGAGCGTGATGGCTGCGATATCGTCGGCATGACCGGAATGCCTGAAGCCGTGTTGGCGCGTGAGGTTTCTCTGCCGTATGCGTGCCTGTCGCTGGTGGTGAACCCGGCAGCGGGCAAGACCACCGCGTTGATTACCATGGCCGAGATCGAGCGTGCGCTTGAGCAGGGCATGGGCAAGGTCAAAGCCGTATTGGCCAGAGTGCTGAGCTGATGGCGTTCAGGTTTTGATTTGCATAAAGGCCCGCTTGCGGGCCTTTATGCTGTCTGGGGTATGAGTTTTATGGGCAGTTAATCCGACGGAGGTTGGAATCCGCATTGCTGCTTCCGACATGGCTGTTTTGCGGATTGGGGCGGGATTTATGGTGCGGTTGTGAGGGTTATGACGGATTGCGATGCTGCGCACGCTATCCATCCTCCGCACGCTATCCATCGTTCGTACGTTACTCAGCTGTCGGTGGGCTTTTTTGGTTTTGAATTGATCGGCTGTTATTTCAATGGAGGTTGGAATCCGCGTCGCGGCTTCCGACATGGCGGTCTGCGGGTTGGCGTGGGATTTATGCTGCGGCTTCGAGGGTTATGACGGATTGCGGTGCTGCGCACGCTATCCATCCTCCGCACGCTATCCGACGTTATCCATTGATCGTACGCTATCAATCTGCCGGTGGGTTGTTGGGTGTTGAATTGAACGGATGTTATTTCAATGGAGGTTGGAATCCGCAACGCGGCTTCCGACATGGCGGTCTGCGGGTTGGCGCGGGATTTATGCTGCGGTTGTGAGGGTTATGACGGATTGCGATGCTGCGCACGCTATCCATCCTCCTCATGCTCTTAAGTTGGCCCGGGCTTGTGATTGCTTTGCCCGGGCGGTGGGGTGGTTTAGCGGATGCGGATCAATATGCCGAGGCTTTGGTAATCGATGAAGGTCAGTTTGCCGCGGGTGACGGGTGAGCCGGTTTTCTTGATGTGTTCGCTGGCGCTGACCAGGCCGCTGGAGTCGAACTGGTTGACCCACAGCTGCGTGTCGACCTTGAATGTGCGCCCCTGGCTGAATGTCAGCGTGCCTTCGACAGGGTAATGCCCCAGTTGCTGCTCGCCGTTGGAGATCGCTACGCTGTTTGGCGTCTCGCTGATGGGTTGGCTCCAGGCTTGATGCAGCAGCACTTCATAACCGTTTTCAGGGCTGAGCTTGGCCGCCTCCTGGTCCAGTGCGGTTTCGCGTGATTGTTCTTTGCTGATGGCCATGGCGCCGGCGCTCCAGCCTTCCGGCGCGAGCTTGCTCGAGGGGATAGGCTCGCCCGGCTGGCGGAATACGATGACCTCAACCTTGTAAGTATCATTGGCGCTCACAGGCGCGGACGCGAGCGTCAGCAGGGTGAGGGCGAGTAAGGAAGCACTTTGAAATGCGCGCATGCAAAATCCTTAGTTTTTCGGCATCAGGCGCTCAAACAGCGCCTCAAGGGTGTTGAAACGTTCTTCGGGGCGTTCCATCGGAATCTGGAATTTGAACTGCGTCGCGCCTTCGAACTTATAGCGATTGGGTTGGCTCTGGATCAGCTTGATCAAGGTTAGCGGATCAACCTGGGTATCGGCGGTGAAGTCGATGCGACCGCCTTGCGGACCGGCGTCGACTTTGCTGATGCCGAGTGTTTCGGCCTGCAATTTGAGCAGGGTAATGCGCACCAAATTCTTGGTCGGCTCGGGAAGCAGGCCGAAGCGGTCGATCATCTCAACCTGCAGTTCCTTGAGGTCATCCTCGTTGGCGGCGTTGGCAATGCGCTTGTACAGAATCAGCCGCGCATGCACGTCGGGCAAGTAGTCTTCCGGGATCAGTGCCGGTACGCGCAAGTTGACCTCGGGGCCGCCACCGAGTGGCTGGTCGAGATTAGGTTGCTCACCTTTGCGGATCGATTTCACCGCGCGCTCAAGCATTTCCATGTACAGCGTGAAGCCAACGGCCTGGATTTGACCGCTCTGGCCGTCACCAAGCAGCTCGCCAGCGCCACGAATCTCAAGGTCGTGGGTGGCCAGCACAAAGCCTGCGCCGAGATCTTGCGCGTTGGCGATGGCTTCGAGGCGTTTCTGCGCGTCGTCGGTGAGTTGCTTGCGTGGCGGCGTCAGCAGGTACGCATACGCCTGGTGGTGGCTGCGACCGACGCGACCGCGCAACTGATGCAGCTGGGCAAGGCCAAACTTGTCGGCGCGTTCAATGATGATGGTGTTGGCGCTCGGCACGTCGATGCCGGTTTCGATAATGGTCGAGGCGATCAGTACGTTGAAGCGCTTGTGATAGAAATCGCCCATCACCTGTTCCAGCTCGCGCTCGCGCATTTGTCCGTGGCCGATACCTATACGCGCTTCAGGCACCAGTGCGGCGATATCAGCGGCGCATTTTTCGATGGTTTTAACATCGTTGTGCAGGTAGTAAACCTGACCGCCGCGGAGTAATTCACGCAGCAGCGCCTCTTTGATGACGGTGTTTTGCTGCTCCATCACAAAGGTGCGTACCGACAAGCGCCGCGCTGGCGGGGTGGCAATAATCGACAGGTCGCGCATGCCGGCAACGGCCATGTTCAGTGTGCGCGGAATTGGTGTGGCGGTGAGAGTGAGAATGTCGACTTCGCTGCGCAGCGCTTTCAGCTGCTCTTTCTGGCGCACACCGAAACGGTGCTCTTCGTCGATGATCACCAGCCCCAGTTTGTTGAACTTGACGTCATCCTGCAGCAACTTGTGCGTGCCGATGACAATATCAACCTTGCCTTCGGCCAATTGCTGCATGGCCTCGCCAACTTCCTTGGCGCTCTTGAAGCGGCTCATCACCTCGACCTTTACCGGCCAATCGGCGAAGCGGTCGCGGAAGCTGTTGTAATGCTGCTGGGCGAGCAGGGTGGTCGGCACCAGGATCGCAACTTGTTTGCCGCCATGCACAGCGATAAAGGCCGCACGCATGGCGACTTCGGTCTTGCCGAAGCCAACGTCGCCACAGACCAGACGATCCATTGGTTTGGGTGCGAGCATGTCGTCGTGAACCGCGTCGATGGCTGCTTGTTGGTCTGGCGTCTCTTCGAACGGGAAACCCGAACTGAATGTGGCGTAATCAGCCATCGGATCTGCAAAGGCGTAGCCTTCACGGGCAGCGCGGCGGGCATAGATATCCAGCAGTTCAGCCGCCACATCGCGCACCTGTTCGGCCGCTTTGCGTTTGGCTTTCTGCCAGACCTCAGAGCCAAGGCGGTGCAGCGGCGCAAGGGCGTCATCGCTGCCGGTGTAGCGGGCAATCAAGTGCAAGCTGGCAACCGGCACGTACAACTTGGCTTCTTCGGCGTATTGCAACGACAGAAACTCAGCGCTTTGGCCGTCGATTTCCAGGGTGATCAGGCCTTGATAGCGGCCAACACCGTGATCGATGTGCACCACCGGAGCGCCTTCGCGCAGTTCGGTGAGGTTCTTGATGACGTTTTCGCCAGCGTCGCGGGTTTTCTCGCGACGCCGACGCTGCATGACGCGTTGGCCAAACAGCGGGCTTTCGGCAATCAGGGCGATCTCATCCAGCACCAGGCCTTCGTCGAGTGGTGCGATGGTGATGCCAAGGCGATCTTTGGCCTGAGTGAACTGCGGCCAGCCCTCGAACTCGCGCGGGCTGAGCTTGAGCCGGGCCAACAGTTCGAGGAGTACTTCGCGGCGACCGGCGGATTCGGCGCAGAACAGAATGCGGCCCGGGTAGTTTTCAATAAACCGGCGCAGGGCGGCGAGTGGTTCGCTGGACTTGGCTTGAATCGCCAAATCTGGCATCGGCTGCGCATTGAAGCGCTGGCGGCCGACGCCGTCTTCGATGTCTTCCTTGCTGATGACCACGCGCGGCCAGTCTTTCAGGCGTGCAAAGCAGTCTTCAACCGGCACGAAAATATCGCTTGGCGGCAGCAATGGGCGTTCAGGGTCTATGCGGCGCTCTTCGTAGCGGTTGCGCGCATCGGTCCAGAATTGTTCGGCGGCCTTTTCGATACCGGGCAGCGAGAACACCTGTGTGTCTTGCGGCAGGTAGTCGAACAGGGTCGCGGTCTCTTCGAAGAACAGCGGCAGGTAATACTCGATACCGGCCGGGGTAATGCCGGTCGAGAGATCCTGATAGATCGGGCAACGCCTGAAATCAACGTCAAAACGCTCGCGAAAGCGTCCGCGGAAATCGGTCACGGCTTTCTTTTCGAGCGGGAATTCGCGCGCAGGCAGCAGCTTGATCGAGTCGACCTTGTCGATCGAGCGCTGGGTTTCCGGGTCGAAGGTGCGCAGGGTTTCGATTTCGTCATCGAACAGATCAATACGGTACGGCTGGTGACTGCCCATCGGGAACAGGTCGATCAGCGCTCCGCGCACGGCAAATTCGCCGTGTTCATACACGGTGTCCACGCAGCGATATCCAGCGGCTTCAAGGCGACTGCGCATCTCGTTGACTTCGAGCTTTTGCCCGGCATCAAGCACCAGGCTGCTGCCCAGCAAGAAACGTTTAGGTGCCAGGCGATGTAGGGCGGTGGTGATCGGGACTACCAAAACCCCGTGTTTCAGCTCTGGCAGGCGATACAGCGCGGAAATACGCTGGGAAATGATGTCTTGGTGAGGGGAAAACAGGTCATACGGCAGCGTTTCCCAGTCCGGGAAGTGCAAAACCGGCAGCTCAGGCGCGAAGAATCTGAGTTCTTGCTCCAGGCGCTCGGCACTTTGGCTGTCGGCAGTCAGTAACAAAGTGAAACGCTTTGCACTGCTGGCGGCTTCGGCAATCGCCAGGCTCAAGGCGGCACCGGGCAGGTTCCCCCAGTGTTGTTTGCCGGCCGAGGCGGGCAGGGACGGTAGGCGCAGTACGGACACAGGCAGCTCACGGTCAAGACACAAGGGCGCTGATTGTACCGATCAAGCATGCCTGCTGTCAGTTATGACACGATTGCATTGCTCGAAAGCGCGTCCGCCGTCATAATGTAGCCCCTTTTTTCAGCCCCTACAGAATGTGGAAGGTACTGCCCGTGACTCAGAAGCCCGACCAGTGTCTTGGTGAATGGATTGATCGCGAAGCCCTCGCGGAAGCAATGATTCCGATGATTGGCCAGCTCTATCGCAATAACAACGTGGTCACTTCGATCTATGGTCGTAGCCTGATCAATCGTTCGGTTATTCAGATCCTGAAGGCTCACCGTTATGCGCGCCACCGTCTGGATGGCGATAACGAACTGTCGGTACACGACACGTTCCCGATTTTGAAAACCATGAGCGAGCTCAAGCTGGGCGCTGCTTCGGTTGACCTTGGCCGCATGGTTGCCAAGTTCCACAAAGAAGCCAACGGTCGCAGCATGGAGCAGTTCGTGCGTGATGAGCTGACGACTGTAGCCGGTCAGCAAAATGTTGCCGGACGTCAGGGCACTGACGTGGTGCTGTACGGCTTTGGCCGTATCGGTCGCCTGCTGGCACGCATCCTGATTGAAAAGACCGGCGGTGGCGATGGCCTGCGTCTGCGCGCCATTGTTGTGCGTAAAGGTGCTGACAACGACTTGGTCAAGCGTGCAAGCCTGCTGCGTCGTGATTCGGTACATGGTCCGTTCGACGGCACCATCACTGTTGACGAAGCCAACAGCACTCTGACTGCCAACGGCAACCTGATCCAGGTGATCTACTCGAACGATCCGGCATCGATCGATTACACCTCGTACGGTATCGAGAACGCTTTGCTGGTGGACAACACCGGTAAGTGGCGTGACGCCGAAGGCCTGGGCCAGCACCTGAAGTGCCCGGGTATTGATCGTGTAGTTCTGACAGCGCCGGGTAAAGGCGAGCTGAAGAACATCGTTCACGGCATCAACCACGCAGAAATCACCGCAGAGGACAAGATCGTCTCGGCCGCTTCTTGCACCACCAACGCCATCGTGCCGGTGCTTAAAGCAATCAATGACAAGTACGGCATCGTCAACGGTCACGTTGAAACTGTGCACTCGTACACTAACGACCAGAACCTGATCGATAACTTCCACAAAGGCAGCCGCCGTGGTCGTTCGGCAGCGCTGAACATGGTTATCACTGAAACCGGCGCAGCTACCGCTGCGGCTAAAGCATTGCCGATTCTTAAAGGCAAGCTGACCGGCAACGCGATCCGTGTGCCGACGCCTAACGTGTCGATGGCGATTCTCAATCTCAACCTTGAGAAGTCGACTTCCCGCGAAGAGGTTAACGATTACCTGCGTTACATGGCGCTGCACTCGGAACTGCACAAGCAGATCGACTACGTTAACTCGCAGGAAGTGGTTTCGACCGACTTCGTGGGTTCACGTCACGCCGGTGTGGTTGATGCCGAGGCGACTATTGCCAACGATAACCGCGTTGTTCTGTACGTTTGGTACGACAACGAGTTCGGTTACAGCTGCCAGGTGGTGCGTGTGATGGAAGACATGGTTGGGGTTAACCCGCCAGCGTTTCCAGGCTAATCGCCACGGGTAAATAAAAACGGGAGCTTCGGCTCCCGTTTTTTATGGGCTTGATAAAGGTTCACTTTCCGGCGAGTAGGGTGTTACGCAGCTCGTCGGACAAGCCAGAAGGGGCCAGCCAGATGCCGAGGTAGGCGCGGGCAAGCTCGGTGTTTGGGCTGGAGAAGCGCCGCGCCCCGTTAATGTCGAGGCTCAGGCCATTGGTCGGGTCGAAGTTAAGCGCGTAGCGGTCGCCGGGGCGTATGTCAGTGAACTGCGCGTGCAATCGATCGATTTCACTGCGTAGTTTTTCCAGTGTGTTAGTGGTTAACTGTTTCTCCAAGGTGGTCCAGGCCGCTTTAATCACATCATCACGGTCTATCGCCCTGAAGTAATAAAGCTCAAGGCGTGTATTGCTATTAAGGCGTAATGCCTGCTTGGGGCTCTGTTCAGGGCGGGTGTATAGCGCTGCGGCGTATACGTCTGCCCACAAGTAGGTGAACACCACCTGGCTTTTAAGTGTCAGTGGCTGATTGTCGATGCGCACTTGCGGGGCAAATGCCGCCTGATTAAGTCGCTCGCTGGTGTTGGCAAATGCATTGAAGCCGAGCAGGCAAAGAACTATGAAAATAAGAATATTTCGCATGTCGTAAGTTGTCCTCAGACTTTAGTCTTATTTGAGCCTGCTTCTGACCTGAGTCAAGCCCCTCTCTGTTGCGCCCTGTTACGGAATAGTTAAAAAAAGCAAGCGCTTGGGTGGTCAGTGGAGGGGGGCGTCTTTATAATCAAACGGATTTTTTACCCGCGCTCAACATCGCCTTGCACGCTGCATTTATTGCAGTGTGGGATTTTTCATTAGGCTTACAGACGTTGACCGTATTTTAGAAAAAGCTTTTAAATCAGTGGTTAGGCAAACCTATGATCAACATTAAACGTGGGCTCGACTTGCCCATCACCGGTGAGCCGGTGCAGCGTATTGAAGCCGCAAGGCCCGTACGCAGCATCGCCGTCGTCGGCTTCGATTACCACGGTATGAAGCCAACGATGAACGTTCAGGTCGGTGATCGGGTCAAGCTCGGACAAATTCTGTTCTCCGACAAGAAAACGCCTGGCGTGGTGTATACCGCTCCAGGTGCTGGCGTTGTCAGTGCAATTCATCGCGGCGAGAAGCGTATTCTGCAGTCGGTGGTGATTGATCTTGACGGTGACGAGCAGGAAACATTCGCGCAATACCCGAGCGCCCAATTGGCGGCTCTCGAGTCTGCTCAGGTTCGCGAGAACTTGCAGCAGTCCGGTCTGTGGACCGCATTGCGTACACGTCCGTTCAGCAAGGTCCCAGCGGTTGACGCCGTGCCTAGCTCTATTTTCGTGACTGCAATCGATACCCACCCGCTTGCGGCAGACCCGGCTGTGGTTATTGCCGAGTATGCGGCGGACTTCGAAGACGGCCTTAAAGTGCTGTCGGCGTTGGCCAAGGTATTCGTGTGCAAGGCTGAAGGCGCCAACGTTCCTGGCGACAAGCTGAGCAATGTTCAGTCTGAAAGCTTTACTGGCCCGCATCCTGCTGGCCTCGCCGGTACACACATTCACTTCCTCGATCCGGTCAGCGCCACTAAAAGCGTCTGGTCTATCGGTTATCAGGACGTGATTGCTATCGGCAAGCTGTTCACCACGGGTCAACTGTGGGTTGAGCGCGTTGTTGCACTGGCCGGTCCGGTTGTGACCAAGCCACGCCTGCTGCGTACCCGTCTGGGTGCCAGCCTGCAAGAGCTGACTGCCGGTGAGCTTGAGCCAGGTGAAAACCGTGTTATCTCGGGTTCGGTGCTGGGCGGTCGTACTGCTCAGGGCGCATTTGCCTTCCTCGGTCGTTATCACCAGCAGGTGTCTTGCCTGGTTGAAGGCAATGACCGCGAGATGCTGCATTACCTGCGTGCCGGTGTGAACAAGCACTCTGTGATGAATATTTTCGTCTCCAAACTGGCGGCTGCGAAGAAATTTGCTTTCTCCACCACGACCAACGGTAGCCCGCGCGCCATGGTTCCGGTCGGCAACTACGAGGCGGTCATGCCGCTCGATGTTCTGCCAACCCAACTGTTGCGTTATCTGATCGTCGGCGACACCGAGATGGCCCAGAAACTGGGTTGCCTTGAGCTCGATGAAGAAGATTTGGCGCTGTGCACGTATGTATGTGCTGGTAAGTATGAATATGGCCCGATCCTGCGCGACAACCTCGCAAGCATCGAGAAGGAGGGTTGATCATGGGCATCCGTGCATTCCTCGATAAAATCGAGCACAACTTTGAACATGGCGGCAAGTACGAGAAGTGGTATGCCTTGTACGAAGCAGTCGATACGTTTTTCTATCGCCCGGGCAGCGTGACCAAAACCACCGCCCACGTGCGTGACGGCATCGACCTCAAGCGCATGATGATCACCGTCTGGCTGTGTACCTTCCCAGCGATGTTCTTCGGCATGTGGAACACTGGCTATCAGGCCAACCTGATCTACAGCGCAACTCCGGATCTGCTGGCCGCTCAGGAAGGCTGGCGTTTCTCGCTGATCAGTGCCATGGCCGGGTTCGACCCGACCAGTCTCTGGGATAACTTTATCCAGGGCGCTGCCTACTTCCTCCCGGTCTATGCCACTGCCTTTATTGTCGGCGGTTTCTGGGAAGTCCTGTTTGCCTCGATCCGCAAGCACGAAGTCAACGAAGGTTTCTTCGTAACTTCCGTGTTGTTTGCCCTGATCCTGCCGCCAAGCATCCCGCTCTGGGAAGTGGCGCTGGGCATCAGCTTCGGTGTGGTGATCGGCAAGGAAGTGTTCGGCGGTACCGGTAAGAACTTCCTCAACCCGGCACTTGCTGGCCGTGCGTTCCTGTTCTTCGCCTACCCGGCGCAAATGTCTGGCGATGCGGTGTGGACTTCGGTCGACGGCTTTGCCGGTGCAACTTCGCTGAGCCTTGCGGCTGCTGGCGGCGTTGAGAACATTGTGGGCAGCGGCATTACCTGGATGGACGCGTTTGTCGGCACCATTCATGGCTCGTTGGGTGAAACCAGCACGCTGGCTCTGATGATTGGTGGCGGCATCTTGTTGATTACCAAGATTGCTTCGTGGCGCATCGTTTCTGGCGTGATGATCGGCATGATCGGTTTGAGCATGCTGTTCAACGCCATTGGTTCAGATACCAATCAGCTGTTCGCAATGCCGTGGTACTGGCACTTGGTAGTCGGTGGTTTCGCTTTCGGTATGTTCTTCATGGCCACCGATCCGGTGTCGGCCTCGATGACCAATACCGGCAAGTGGATCTTTGGTGCGCTGATCGGCTTCATGGTCGTCTTGATCCGTGTTGTCAATCCGGCCTTCCCGGAAGGCATGATGTTGGCGATTCTGTTCGCTAACCTGTTTGCACCGCTGATCGATCACTTCGTCGTTCAAGCCAATATCAAGCGGAGGCTGGCACGCAATGTCTAGTCAAAAAGAATCCACAGCACGCACGCTGCTGGTGGCCCTGTTGGTTTGCCTGGTGTGCTCGGTCTTCGTTGCCGGTGCAGCCATTGCGCTGAAGCCGACGCAGCAAGACAACCGTCTGCTCGACAAGCAGCGCAGCATTCTGGCGATCGCCGGTCTGGGTAATCCGGGCATGAGCGGTAAAGAAGTCAAAGCGCTGTTCAATGATCGCATTACAGCCAAGATCGTTGACCTGCAAACTGGCACGTTCAGCGATGCCAAAGACCCGCTCAAGTATGAGCCGCTGCAGGGTGCCAAAGACCCGGCTGAGTCGATTGCGCTGACGTCCGATCAGGATCTGGCCAAGCTCAAGCGCCGCGAGCGTTACACCATCGTGTATCTGGTTCAGGCCGACGGCAAGCTTGATAAAGTGGTTCTGCCTATTCGTGGTCAGGGCCTGTGGTCGACTCTTTATGGCTTTATCGCCCTTAAAGCCGACCTCGACACGGTCAGCGGTTTTGGTTTCTACCAGCACGCTGAAACACCGGGTCTTGGTGGCGAAGTCGACAATCCGAAGTGGAAGGCACTGTGGCCAGGCAAAACCATTTACGCTGACGACGGCAAAGTTGCCATCTCGGTGGTAAAAGGTGGCGTAGACCCGAAGAGCCCGAAAGCAGAGCATCAGGTTGATGCGCTGGCGGGTGCAACGCTGACCAGTAATGGCGTCGATCACCTGCTCAAGTTCTGGATGGGTGAAGAAGGCTTTGGTCCGTTTATCACTAAATTACGCGCAGGGGAGGCTTGATCATGTCGCAGCCGACTATTAAAGAAGTCCTGCTCAATCCGATCTTCAACAACAACCCGATTGGTTTGCAGATTCTGGGTATCTGTTCCGCACTGGCGGTTACCTCGAACCTGAAAACCGCGCTGGTAATGTCGATCGCATTGACCTTGGTAACCGGGTTTTCCAACCTGTTTATCTCGATGATCCGCAGCCAGATCCCAAGCTCGATTCGTATGATCGTGCAGATGGTGATCATTGCGTCCCTGGTAATTGTGGTGGACCAGGTACTTAAGGCGTATGCCTTTAGTCTGTCCAAGCAGCTGTCGGTATTCATCGGCCTGATCATCACCAACTGTATCGTGATGGGCCGCGCCGAAGCGTTTGCCATGCAGAACCCGCCGGTGCTGTCGTTCTTCGACGGTATCGGTAACGGTCTGGGCTACAGCGCCATGCTGATCGCACTGGGTATCGTTCGTGAATTGTTCGGCGCCGGCAAACTGCTCGGTTTCGAAATTCTGCCGGTGATCAACGACGGCGGCTGGTATCAGCCCAACGGCATGCTGCTGTTGCCACCGTCCGCGTTCTTCCTGATTGGCCTGTTCATCTGGGCTATCCGTAGCTGGAAGAAAGACCAGGTTGAGAAGCCAAGCTTCAAAATGGCGCCACAGGTCTCGAATAAGGAGGCTTACTAATGGAACACTATTTGAGCCTGCTGGCTAAGGCCGTTTTCGTTGAGAACATGGCACTGGCCTTCTTCCTGGGCATGTGTACGTTCATCGCGATCTCGAAGAAAGTCGAGACGGCGATTGGTCTGGGTATCGCGGTAATCGTGGTACAGGTTATTACCGTTCCGGCCAACAACCTGATCTACACCTACCTGCTCAAAGATGGCGCGCTGGCTTGGGCCGGTCTGCCGGACGTTGACCTGAGCTTCCTCGGTCTGCTGAGCTACATCGGTGTTATCGCGGCAATCGTACAGATCCTCGAAATGCTCCTGGATAAGTACGTACCTGCGCTGTACAACGCGCTGGGCGTGTTCCTGCCGCTGATCACCGTAAACTGCGCAATCATGGGCGGCACGCTGTTCATGGTTCAGCGTGACTACAACCTGGCCGAGAGTACCGTTTACGGTTTCGGTTCTGGTCTGTCTTGGGCACTGGCAATCGCCGCTCTGGCAGGGATTCGCGAGAAGCTCAAGTACAGTGACGTGCCGGCTGGTTTGCAGGGTTTGGGTATCACCTTCATTACCATCGGTTTGATGTCTCTGGGCTTCATGTCCTTCTCTGGCGTGCAGTTGTAAGGACGGAATGATCAGATGAATTACGAAATTTTCCTCGCAATAGGCATGTTCACCGCCATCGTTCTGGCGTTGGTGGTGATCATTCTGATGGCGCGCGCCAAGCTGGTTTCCAGCGGCGACGTGAACATCGAAATTAACGGTGAAAAAACCATTACCGTGCCGGCTGGTGGCAAGCTTCTGCAAACCCTGGCGGCGAACAATGTGTTTCTGTCGTCTGCATGTGGCGGCGGTGGTACTTGCGCGCAGTGCAAGTGCGTAATCACTGAGGGTGGCGGCGAAATGCTCTCCACCGAAGAGTCGCACTTCACCCGTCGTGAAGCCAAAGAAGGCTGGCGTCTGTCGTGTCAGGCTGCGGTTAAGCAGGACATGAAGATCGAAGTGCCGGAAGAAGTGTTCGGCGTGAAGAAGTGGGAATGCACGGTTCTGTCGAACCCGAACGTTGCCACCTTCATTAAGGAACTGACGCTGAAACTGCCGGAAGGCGAGAGCGTTGACTTCCGCGCAGGCGGTTACGTTCAGCTTGAGTGCCCACCGCACGAAGTGCATTACAAGGACTTCGATATTCAAGAGGAATATCGCGGCGATTGGGACAAGTTCAACCAGTGGAAGTATGTGTCCAAGGTTGACGAGACGGTGATTCGCGCTTACTCGATGGCCAACTATCCGGAAGAAGTCGGTCTGGTTAAGTTCAACATCCGTATCGCATCGCCGCCACCGGGCAAGGATCACTTGCCGCCTGGCCAGATGTCTTCGTATGTGTTCAGCCTCAAGCCGGGCGACAAGGTCACTGTTTACGGGCCATTTGGTGAGTTCTTCGCCAAAGACACCGATGCAGAGATGATCTTCATCGGCGGTGGTGCGGGTATGGCGCCTATGCGTTCGCACATCTTCGATCAGCTCAAGCGTTTGAAGTCGACCCGCAAGATCAGCTTCTGGTATGGCGCACGCTCCATGCGTGAGGCGTTCTACAACGAAGAGTACGATCAGCTGCAGGCCGAGAACCCGAACTTCCAGTGGCATCTGGCGCTGTCCGATCCGCAGCCTGAAGACAACTGGACCGGCCTCAAAGGCTTCATTCACAACGTACTGTATGAGAACTATCTGAAGGACCATCCGGCTCCTGAAGATTGCGAGTTCTACATGTGCGGTCCGCCCATGATGAACGCCGCTGTGATCAAGATGTTGGTTGATCTGGGTGTAGAGCAGGAAAATATCCTTCTCGACGACTTCGGCGGTTGATCATGAAACACGCTGTACTTCAGCCCGTTATTGCTGTCGCCCTGGCGGCAGCCCTAACGGGCTGCTGGTTTTCGGACCGGGTAGAAGAGTTTGGCGGCCCGACAATGGGCAGCACTTATAGCGTCAAATACGTGCACACCGATGCCACGCCTGATGTCGATAAGGTGCGCGCTGAGACCGAGGCGATTCTGGCCGAGGTTGATCAGCAGATGTCGACGTACCGTGATGATTCGCTGATTTCGCAGTTCAACAAAGCGCCCGCTGGCAGTTGCATGCAGCTACCAGAAGGCATGCTTGAGTTGGTGCGTAGCGGCAGCAAGTTATCAGATGACAGCAATGGCGCATTCGACCTGACCCTTGAGCCGTTGCTCAACCTTTGGGGGTTTGGTCCGCAGGCGCGGGTTGAGAAAGTCCCGAGCGCTGAACAGATCGCCGAAGCACGTCGGCATATCGGCCACCAGCATCTGCGCATAGACGGACAATCCTTGTGCAAGGATGTCGATATCCAACTCGACCTCAACAGCATTGCTGCAGGTTACACGGTCGACCGCATTATCAGTCGTCTGCGTGAGCTGGGCATCAGCAGTTATCTGGTCGAGGCCACTGGTGAGCTTAAGGCCGCTGGCAAGAAGCCGGATGGCGAGCCCTGGCGTATTGCGATTGAAGCGCCGCGTGACGATGAGCGGGTTTCACAAAAGATTCTGCAACTCGATGGTTATGGCATTTCTACCTCTGGCGATTACCGTAACTATTTCGAGGAAAATGGCGTGCGTTACTCGCACACCATCGATCCACTAACCGGCGCGCCGATTACCCACAAACTGGCTTCGGTGACGGTCGCCAACGAGTCGACCCAGTTGGCCGATGGCTTGTCGACCTTGCTGATGGTTTTGGGTCCGGAGCGCGGTATGGCGTATGCTAAACAGGCAAATATCGCCGCATTCTTCGTGACGCGTGAGGGTAAAGCCTTCGTCACACACAGTAGTCCGGCATTCGAGCAGCTATTCGCTGCGGGAGAAGAGCAATGACATTCGTCGTGGTATTTCTGGTCATGATCTCAGTCGTTTCAATGATGGCCGTTGGCGTCATCATGGGGCGTAAACCAATCGCCGGTTCGTGCGGCGGTATCGCCAATCTGGGCATCGAGAAAGAATGCTCGATCTGCGGTGGTAGCCGTGAGAAGTGCGAAGAGGTCAACAGCGCCGAAGGCACTCAGAAAACAGCTCTGGCCTACGATGCAACCAAGCTTTAAAACCTGTTTTACAGGCAGCTAAACGTTACGCACATTTTTGATTGCCGCGTTCATTTTGCAACGCGGCCCTGCCGAGGCGTGGCTAAACGCCCGGTGTGATCTGAGGAGTAAACATGGCGGTCTACAACTACGATGTGGTGGTGCTCGGTTCGGGCCCCGCAGGTGAAGGCGCGGCAATGAATGCGGTCAAGGCCGGGCGCAAAGTGGCTGTAGTCGACAGCCGCCGCGAAGTCGGCGGTAACAGCACACACCTGGGCACTGTACCGTCCAAGGCACTGCGTCACTCGGTTCGTCAGATCATGCAGTTCAACACCAACCCGATGTTCCGCCAGATCGGCGAGCCACGTTGGTTCTCGTTTCCGGATGTGCTGAAAAGCGCGGAGCGGGTGATTTCCAAGCAGGTGTCTTCACGCACCGGCTACTACGCCCGCAACCGTATCGATGTATTTCACGGCACTGCCAGCTTTGCCGACGAGCACACCGTTGAAGTGGTTTGCCCGACAGGCGCGGTCGAGAAACTGGTGGCCAAGGACATCGTGGTGGCGACCGGTTCGCGTCCCTATCGCCCGGACGGCGTAGATTTCAATCACCCGCGTGTTTACGACAGCGACACCATTCTGACGCTGAGCCACACGCCGCGCCGCCTGATCATTTACGGGGCCGGTGTAATCGGTTGTGAATACGCGTCGATCTTCAGCGGTCTGGGCGTGCTGGTAGACCTGATCGACAACCGCGATCAGTTGCTCAGCTTCCTCGACGCTGAAATCTCAGACGCCTTGAGCTATCACCTGCGCAACACCAACGTATTGATCCGCCATAACGAAGAATATGAGCGCATTGAAGGCGTTGATAACGGCGTGGTGCTGCACCTCAAGTCGGGCAAGAAGATCAAGGCGGATGCGTTGCTCTGGTGTAATGGCCGTACCGGCAACACCGACAAACTGGCGCTGGAAAACGTCGGCCTCAAAGCCAACGGCCGCGGCCAGTTGGAAGTGGATGAGCATTACCGCACTTCGGTGAAGAACATCTACGCCGCCGGTGATGTGATTGGTTGGCCGAGCCTTGCCAGCGCCGCATTCGATCAGGGGCGTTCGGCGTCGGGCAGCATCGTGCAGAACGACAGCTGGCGCTTCGTCAATGACGTGCCAACCGGGATTTATACCATCCCGGAAATCAGCTCGATCGGTAAGAACGAGCGCGAGCTGACCCAGGATAAAATCCCTTACGAGGTGGGTAAGGCGTTCTTCAAGGGCATGGCTCGTGCGCAGATTTCCAGCGAGCCGGTGGGCATGCTGAAGATTCTGTTCCACCGTGAAACCCTGGAAGTTCTGGGTGTGCATTGCTTCGGCTATCAGGCCTCTGAGATTGTGCACATCGGTCAGGCGATCATGAACCAGAAGGGCGAGGCGAATACCCTCAAGTATTTCGTCAACACCACCTTCAACTACCCGACCATGGCTGAGGCCTATCGGGTAGCTGCGTTTGACGGGCTCAACCGGCTTTTTTGACCGACTCCGATCGGTGGCCTGAGCCGGTCGGGGAAGACCCGTTCAGTAACTCGCAAGATTGGCAGTGGCCCAATCGCGAAAGTTTCTGATCAGGCTGCAACAAAAAACCGCCTTCATGGGCGGTTTTTTGGTTTAAGGCCAATCGCTAAGTCTAAGTGGCGATCGTTTTCCTCATCCAGCCTGCGCGTCAGCTACTCAGCGTACGCACCGCCAGCCCCGGAAAATCGGTGATGATGCTGTCTGCACCAAAGTCGGCGAGTCTGCGCATGAGTGCTGGCTCGTTAACCGTCCAAACGGTGACGTGCAAGCCTGCTTTCTGCGCCTTGAGCAGTCGCTCCGGGGTGCACAGGGTCCAGTTCAGCGCTAGGTACTGACAATCGTAGTGCAGGGCGACCTTGATTGGGTCGAGCCAGGAATATTCGGCCACCAGCCCGCGTGAAAGCTGCGGCGCAAGACGTTGCAGGGCGCGTAATACTTCGCGTGAGCTGGAGGTGACAGTCACCTTGTCGCTGATGCCGAATTTTTCGGCCAGCGCCGCAATGGCTTCAACCGTGCGTGCGGCGCGCACCTTGGAG
>MDTG01394233.1_pt1 | contig 16779 bp, 16 predicted proteins | sample 811421 | NCBI WGS metagenome assembly MDTG01 (sample SAMN05326645, study PRJNA326480) | marine metagenome | isolation source: seawater | place: Pacific Ocean: South East | collected 2011
CGGACGTAGAAACGCCGCTCGGCGCAGCGGCGGGAGACGGCGTGGCAGTGGCCCGGGAGGAAGCGGCGGGGGATCGTCACGCTCGGGGAGTAGGCAAGCGGGGGGCCGGGGCCAAGTGGTTTGGCTGCGTTGGAATGCGTTTCCTGGGAGAGGTCGCGTGGGCAAGATCTGCCCGTTCGTCCCAGCGCGGGCCTGAAACGCGGACGCGCTCCTAGTGCCCGTGGCCGTGGTCGTCGGCTGGGCTGGGGCCCGCTTCGCCGATCGCGTCGAGCTCACGCTTGAAGTCGGCGTGGGCCTCGTGAGCCGCCTGCGGTAGGGGGCTGAGGGCCGAGAGCGAGTGGTAGGAGTTCTCCCGCACGAGCAGGTCCTCCCCCGTGTTCGTCATGGCCTGGACGAGCGCGTTGACGACCTCTGGCGCGCGGTTGCGCGCGACGCCCAGGCCGTGGGCGCAGCCCCCGCGAACGTTCACGTCCGGATCTCGAGCGAGGTGGTCGAGGACGGGGCGCAGCTCGCCGAGGGTCCGGTGCCAGGAGCAGAGCTTGAGCGCCGCCCGGCGGCGGGCCTCGGGGTCGGGGTCGCTCTCGAGGAGCTGCGTGAGCGAGCCAATGACCCGCTCGGCGTCGTCCACCGACGCGCCCTCGGGGTCGGGCACCGCGTGCAGCGCGGCGCGACGGACGCCTGGGTCCCGCTCGCGTCCGAGCACGTCCAGCGCCACCTCTCGCGCCTTCGGAGTGTCCAGGGCGTCGAGCATGTCGAGGGCTGCCGCCTGGCGCGGCGGGTGCCGATTGTCCTGCGCCATGCGCAGGGCCAACTCCTCGACCTCGGGGTCACGAACCCGCCCCAGCGCGGCGGCCAGGAGCTCGAGCTCCAGGGGGTCCCTCAGGCTCGGGAAGCGGCGCAACGCGGTCGAGAGCGCGTTGGGGTCGCTGAGCAGCTGCATCTCGAGCTCGCCCGCGGCTGCGTGGGCGGCCTCCTGAATGTGGTGATCCGTCGGCTCCCGCAGCGCCTCCTTGGCCGCCGCCACCGCCTTGGCCAGCTTGAGCTGATCGCGCGAGGCGCCGGCCGCGACGCTCGGGATCTCGGTGGCGTCGCTGGGCGGAGGACCATGAGCGTGATCGGTGTGCCCCGCGCCCGCGTGAGCGCCGGCCTGCTGGCGATCGCGCCCCACTCCCTCTCGCAGCGCGCCCCCCTCGGCCCGGTCGCGGTAGCGGACCACCTCCCTGACCTCCCCCTCGGGCGCGCTCCAGCGACCCAGGAGGAAGGCCACCGCCCCCACCGCCACTACGGCAGCCAGGACCGGGGCCATGGGGAAGGTGCTCTGGTTCGAGTTGCTCACGAAGCCTCCAGCGGATCACCCAGGCCGAGCAGCCAAGGCACGAGCTCGGCGCCGATCGCGGCTCTCGCGACCCCCTCACCGCAGGCGTGGGCCGCGGCTAGGCCCGCGCCCACCAGGAGATCCTCCGGCGGACCCCACAGGGTTGGGGGCGGAGGGTCCAGGTCCTCCCACACCCCCGGGTCCCGACCGAGCCACAGGTCTGGATCGCTGGCAGCGCGCGCCAGGTAGTAGGCCAGCTCCGCGGCCGTCGTCTTGCCCGCGTAGCGATAGAAGCCCCACCCCAGCTCCTCGCTCCCGCCGCGCGAGCGCGCCAGGGCCGCCGCCGCCTGCCCCGCTCGCTCGGCCCGGGCGGCGTCGGCGGGCGCCAAGATCGCGCGCCCAGCCGCCGCGAGCGCCGCGGCTACCTGCGCCTCGGGCGAGGGGAGGAGCCGCGCCAGGGCCGCGAAGGCGCGCAGCTCGAGCTCGACCGGGCCAGCGCGAAAGCCGCGCAGCCAAGCCTCGAAGGAGCGGGCGGGCGGACCGGCTCCGGTCGCGATCCGGGCGGGCATGTGTCCGAGGTAGGCCGCCTGCTCGAGACGCACTCGCGTCAGCTGGCCGCCGCCGACCCGCGCGAGCAGACGCTGCGCTTCGCGGTGGTCGCGCCGAGTGACGGGGTCGGCGCTCACGGCTGCCACTTGGCGCTCCAGTAGCCCCGGCCCGCAGCCTGCGCCGCCTCGACCAGGCGACGGAACTCGGCGCCCCGCTGGTGCGGATAACGCTTGGCGTAGTCGAGGGTGTAGCCCGCTCGGCACAGCTCCGCGTTGACGTCGATCTCGTCTCCCTGGGGCGTCCGCACCACGAGGTAGGCCAGCACGCGCCGCGAGAGCGTCGAGTCCCGGTGCCCGCTGAGCTCGTTGCTCGGGTCGTAGCGCAAGTGCAGCTTCCCCTTGCCCAGCAGCTCGACCAGGAAGGTCTTGGCCTCCACCCAAGCCTTGGGATCCGCGACCAGCTTGGCGCCGTAGGCCGCGACATGGCGGGCCTTCTTGCCCGCCATGTCCGCGCGCTCGTAGAGCGGGTCCTTCTCGGGGGTGTCGATCCCGATCAAGCGCAGGGTGATCTGCTCGCCCCAGGGCGCGCGGGCGACCACCGTGTCGCCGTCCGGCACGCGCACCACCTCCAACGGAGTGTCCGGACGCGGGACGTCCGGGATCTTGCCGGGCTCCGGGCGGGCCTCGTCGGCTCGACGGAGCCAGCCGTGGATCCGGGGCCCGCGGCTCTGGGTGTAAGCCATGCCGTCGCTGATCAAGTGCACGACCACCGCCCCGGGCCAGCGCTGCCGCAGCGCGTCGACCTGGTGCCCCTCGTTCTCGAAGGCCGCGACCACGCTGCCCAGGGCCGCGACGGTCGAGAGGCTGCGCTCACGAGCCGCCTTCGCCGCAGCCTTGCGCGCCTTGCGCGTCTCGGCCTCGGCGACCTCGTCGAGCACCAGCCGGGCCCGCTCGCCGAGGGGGAAGCCGAGCTGCTCGAGCGAGCGGCGCGTGCCCGCCTCCTGGCTCGCGCGGCGCCCGACGTAGGCCAGCGTCGCGCCCTTGGCGTGCAGCGCCCGCAGGTAGGCCGACGCGCCGGCCATGGGCAGGTCGTGGACCAGCGCAGCGTCCGACCAGTAGCCCTCCGACCAAGGCTGACGCAGGCGCTTGGCCAGCTCCTTGATCCGCGGGAAGGGCGCGCCGGCCCGCTTGAGGGTCTCGGTCCAGTCCCAGCTCTGAATGTGCTCCGGCTGCAGGCCATAGAGCTCGGTCACGCCCTCGCGCGCGGCCCAGGCGCGCAGGACCGCGACCTGCCGGGGGCGCGTGTCGATCAGCGTCGAGTCGAGGTCGAAGAGCACCACCCGCCCGGGGCCCGCGCGCTCGAGGACCCCATTCAGAGCCTGGTCCTGCTCGGGGCTCGTCGACAGGGGGCGGTAGTCCGCCCAAGCCGAGCTGGGCGCCAACAGGCACAAGGCGAGCGCGAGGAACGAGCAGCGTCTCATTGGGCGTCCTTGGAGGTTCTCCCCCTCGGTCGAGCACACTACCCTCTCAGGGTGGACGACGCAGGCGGAGCACACCTGATCACCAGCGCCGAGGAGCTGCTCGGCGGGGCGAGCCTGCACGACGACGCCCTCGCGCTGCGCCTGGCGCCCCTCCTGAGCGGTCAGGAGGCGGAGTTCCTCGCCTGGGCCCGTCACCACCTGCGCTGGTCCCTCGTCGCCGCCGAGCTAGCCGAGCGAGTGTGCGCGAAGCCGCGGGAGGCCGCGCCCGCCCTGCTGCTGGAGATCCTGCGAGACCGCCGCGAGTAGCTGGCTTCAACGCGTCGTGCTGGCGTCGAGGAGGGAGAGCGCCACCGAGACCGCGTCGCCGATCCGCGCCCCGCTCCCCGGCAAGCGGGTCAAGAGCCCGATCCCGTAGAGGGTCGTGACCAGGGAGCGCGCGAGCCGCTCGGGCCGGGCGTCCGGGCTCAGCTCGCCGCGCTCCTGGGCCTGGTTGAGCGCGTCTCGCAGGCCCTCCTCCAGCCGCTCGACTTGGCGCTCGACGACCGCGAGGGCGTCCTTGTCCTGGCGGTTCTCCACCATGGCCGTCACGGTCAGGCAGCCCTCGCTCGGGCAGCTCGTGGCGAAGGCCGCGAGCCCGCGGATTACGGTACGGACGTTCTCGAGCGGAGAGCCCTCCGCCGCGAGCAAGCCCAGCTTGGCGTCGACCTCGCGCTGCCCCCAGCGCTCGAGGGCTCGCAGGTAGAGGCCGCGCTTGTCTCCAAAGGTCTTGTAGAGGCTCTGCCGGCAGATCCCGAGGGTTTCGGTGATCTGCGGCACGCTCGTGCCCTCGTAGCCGCGCTCGCGAAAGAGCGCGAGCGCGCCCTCCAGGACCTGGGCCTCGTCGAAGCTGCGGGGACGTCCCATGCGTTCAATGCTAGTGATTTCGACCGTAGGCACAAGGCGTGGGGAGGCTTAGGCGCTTCTTGGCGCGGCCCCTTGCCGTTTCAGAACGCAGGTTCTAAAACAACGGCTCTCGCCAACCAAGAGGAGGTGTCTCATGTCCGCCGAGTCAACGCCAGAGAAGCTGCTGAGCCCCTTCGCGCTCCGTGACCTGGAGCTCCCGAACCGCGTCGTCCTCGCCCCCCTGACCCGCGCACGAGCCGGGGAGCAGCGCTTGGCCAACGCCCTGATGGCGGAATACTACGCTCAGCGCGCCGGAGCAGGGCTCCTGATCAGCGAAGCCACCACTGTCTCGGCCCAGGGCAACGGCTGGGTCAACTCGCCAGGGATCTACACCGACGAGCAGGGCCAGGCCTGGAAGCAAGTCGTCGACGCCGTCCACGCCGAGGGGGGCAAGATCTTCCTCCAGCTCTGGCACACGGGCCGCGCCTCGCACAGCGACTTCCTCGACGGCGAGCAGCCGGTCGCGCCCTCCCCGATCCGCCTCGAAGGCAGCGAGGCCCACACGCCCGCAGGCAAGAAGCCCCACGAGGTGCCGCGGGCGCTCGAGACCAGCGAGCTCCCCGGCGTGGTCGCCGACTACGTCGCCGCGGCTCGTCGGGCCAAGGAGGCCGGCTTCGACGGGGTCGAGGTCCACGCCGCCAACGGCTACCTGCTCGACCAGTTCCTGCAGTCCAAGACCAACCACCGCGCCGACGCCTACGGGGGCAGCCTCGCCAACCGCTTCCGCCTGCTCCGAGAGGTGGTCGAGGGCGTCAGCGAGGTGTTCGGGGCCCAGCGAGTGGGCGTGCGCCTCGCCCCCAACGGCGTGTTCAACGACATGGGGTCGCCCGACTACCGCGAGACCTTCCTCTACGTCGCCCGCGGGCTCGACGCATACGGGCTGGCCTACCTGCACGTCATGGACGGCCTGGCCTTCGGCTTCCACGAGCTGGGCGAGCCCATGACCCTGGAGGAGTTCCGCGAGGTGTTCTCGGGCCCGCTGATGGGCAACTGCGGCTACGACCAGGAGAGCGCCGAGGCGGCGATCGCGCGCGGAGCAGCCGACCTGATCGCCTTCGGCCGTCCCTTCATCAGCAACCCCGACCTCGTGGCCCGCTTCCGCAACGGCTGGCCCCTCGCCGAGGCCTCGGACCCCAGCACCTGGTATTCGGGTCAGCACACGAGCGAGGGCTACACCGACTACCCGACCTACGAGCAGTCGCTGCAAGGCAGCGCCTGAAGGCCAGGTCTTTTCTTTCACAATCTGTGAAGGAACCCGAAGAGCGTCGCGTACGCGACCAAGGGCACCGAACGCTCAGCACTTGCGCCCCTGGCCTCGCCTTTGCCCATGGCCTGGCGTGATTCGAACCTCCCTGCTGTGTTGTGTCCTTCTCTCGATTCCCGGCGTCGCGGCTGCGCAGGCGGATGAGCCCCCCTTGGAGGGCTACTACCGCCTGCGCGGCCGCCTCGCGTCGGGCGAGACCTACCGCGGCGCCGCCCGGATCGTCGCCGGTGAGCGCGGACCCGAGCTGATCGTTCAGCGCGAAGGACGCCGCGAGGCCTTCCGAGCGCCGCTCCGCAAGGCCCGGGCCGGCTTCTTGTTCCGAGCCGAGGGCAGCGCCGGACTCGCGGACCGGGTCGGGGTCGCCGCGGAGGAGCAGATCCGCCTCGAAGCGCGGATCCGCCGCCGAGGCGAGCGCCTCCTCAGCCGCTGGCGGCTCACGGCAGGCGAGCGCGTCCTGGCCCGCGGGAGCGAGGAGCTCCGCAAGCCCGCCACCTCGCCGGGTCAGGTCTACCTCTCGCTCAGCGTCGACTGGGAGGGCCGCGACCTCACAGACGAGAACCTGGGCGCCATGGAGCGCTTCCGCGAGCGCTTCCCGACCCTCCCCCTGACGCACTTCCTCAACGCCGCCTACTACACCAAGCCGGGCGCGCGCGGCGTCGACGTGACCCGCCAGATCCTGCGCGCCCTGCGCCCCGACGACGAGCGCGGGCTGCACCTGCACGGCTGGCGCTCGCTCTTCGAGGCGGCCGGCGTGGCCTACCGCGCCGGACCCACCTTCTGGGGGGCCGGCCGGCCCCCGACGCCCTGCGCCGGCGACGAGGGGCACGAGGTCGAGGTCTCGGCCTACACCTGCGCCGAGCTGCGCCGCGTCGTGGCCTACTCCAAGTCCCGCCTGGCCGAAGCCGGCCTCAAGGTCGGCGGCTCCTTCCGGGCCGGCGGCTGGGTCGCCCCCCGCAACGTGATCGAGGCCGTCCGCGCCGAGGGGCTCGCGGTCGACGCCTCGGCCGTCCCAGCCCGCTGGCACGACGAGCTGCGCGGGACCGCGCTCCTGGGCCGCCTCGAGCAGCTCTGGGCCACGATCCAGCCGACCACCCAGCCCTACTTCGAGGCCACCCCCCAGGGCCAGGTCCTGCGCATGATCGACACCGGAGCGCTCGCCGACTACGTGAGCGCAGACGAAATGGTGGCCCACGTCGAGCGCGCCCTGCAGCGACGCGCCACCAACCCGAGCCGCGACATCTACGTCCACCTCGGCTTCCACCAGGAGACGGCGGCCCGCTACCTCCCACGCCTGCAGCGCGCGCTCGAGCGCCTGCTCGCCAAGAGCGACCCCCACCTGGTGATCGAGACCCTCGCGGGTAGCGCGCGCCGCCTGGTCGGCGAGGCCAAGGTCGCCCTCGCCCGCGCCCCCCGCAAGCACCGCGAGGAGGACGGGATCCCCTTGCCCGCGTGGGATCGCGAGGAGTAACCAGCCCCCAGCGCCGGGTGGAGTAGAGTCGCGCCATGCACGTGCTCCACTTGCTCTACGAGCCCGCCCGCTCGGGGATCAGCCGACACGTGCTGGGCGTGGTCCGCCTCCTGCCCGAGCTGCGGCACGGGGTGATCTCCCCCGCCCGCCTGACGGGGCTCGCCGAGGAGCTCGCCGCCGCCGGGGCCGAGCCTTGGCCGGTGGCGATGAGCAACAAGGCGCTCCCGCGGGCGACCTGGCGCGCGCTCCCGCGCCTGGTCCGCCGGCTGCGGCCCGACGTCCTCCACCTGCACGCCCTGGAGGCAGGGTTCTTCGGCAGCCTGGTCGCGCGCGCCGCCGGCCAGCGCGGGGTCGTGTTCACCCCCCAGACGATCGACATTCGCCAACGCTACCTGCTGCCGGCCTACCGGAGCGCCCTGCGCGCCGCGGCCCGCCCCGGCCTGCTCTGGCTGGCCGTGTCCGAGGGCCAGGTCGAGGGGCTGCGACGCCTGGCGGGCCAAGCCGAGGTCCGCTGCGTGCCCAACTGGGCGCCCGAGCGGCCTCCGCTCCCGCCGCGCGCCGAGGCCCGCGCGCGCCTCGGCTGGGACCCCGAGGCCTTCGTGGTGGCTCAGCTCTCGCGCCTCTCCGCTCAGAAGGACCCGCTGACCTTCGTGCGCGCCGCCGCCCTCGACCGCGGAGGGCGCTGGAAGCTCTGCGGCGAGGGCCCCCAGCGGGGCGAGGTCGAGGCAGCGGCCCGCGGGATCGACGCGCTGCAGGTCTGCGGCCAGGTCGACGACCAGGACGTGTTCGCCGCCGCGGACGTGATCACGCTGGCGTCGCTGTGGGAGGGCTTGTCCTTCGCGCTGCTCGGCGCGATGCAGGCCGGGCGGGTCGTGGTCGCCAGCCGAATCCCGGGCAACACCGACCTCGTCGCGCACGAGGTGAGCGGGCTCCTCGTCGAGCCGAGCGATCCTGTGGGCCTGCAGGCGGCGGTGGGCCGTCTGCGGGACGATCCCGAGCTCGCGGCGCGCCTGGCTGCCGCCGGGCGGGCGCGGATCGAGGCGCGCTACTCGGCGGCGGTGGTCGCAGAGCGCCTGCGCGCGGTGTATCGGGAGGCGAGCGCTAGCGTTTAGGCTTGGAGCCCACAGGAGAGACCGCCCGTGTCTTCACGCAGCTCCTCGGGGCGATACACCCTCGGCAAGCGGCAGGTGCGCGCCTTCCGCCTCCTCTGCACCAAGGCCTCCAGCCAGTGCTCGGAGATGGAGGTCGGCGCCTGCGCCGCGGTCGAAGGCGGCCACCTCGTCGCGAGCGAGTCCAGCGGCGCGTTCTGCGTCCGCGCCCTCGCCGAGGGCCTCGCGGCGCTGGAGCAAATGGACGTGCTCTTCGAGCTGAACGAGGCCCCCTCGCCCAGCCAACGCCTGGTGTGCACCGCCTGCCGCAACCACTTCCGGGCCGCCGAGCTGGAGCTGGTCCACATGCCCTATGGGCTCGACGGCGAGCCCGACGACGACCCGGCGATGATGAAGACGATCGAGGTCCTGAAGGGCTTCGAGGTCATGGCGCCGCTCCCGAGCGCCACGATCGAGCGGATCGCCCACATGTTCCAGCCCACTCCCCTGGTCGCGGGACACGTCCTGATCGAACAGGGCCAGGAGGGCGAGCGCCTCTATCTGGTCGAGGCGGGCGAGCTCGAGGTCAGCGTCCAGCAGGGAGAGGGGCCAGCCACCGTGGTCGCGACCCTGGGAGCCGGCTCCTGCGTGGGGGAGATGTCACTCCTGACGGGACAGGGCGCGTCGGCCACGGTCAAGGCGCTGGGAGACGTCAAGGTGCTCGTGCTCGACAAGCGCCCCTTCCACGCGCTCCTGGTCCAGAACCCCGGCCTGAACATCTACTTCGCCCAGCTCCTGGTGGAGCGGATCCGCCACAACCATGAGCTCTTGGCCAAGCAGGTCCAGTCGGGGATGTCGGGCGAGCTGAGCACCATGTCGCCGCAGATGCTGCTCCAAGCGCTCAGCTCGGCCAACGTCAGCGGCGGGGTCGTGCTGGAGAGCGGAGCGGGCGCCGTCGAGCTGCGCTTCGTCGAGGGGGAGCTCCACCAGGTCAACCCCAAGCGAGGCCTCGCAGACGAAGACCCCGAGGAGGTGATCTATCAGCTCCTCGGCTGGAGCGCGGGGACCTTCAGCTTCGAGGCCGAGACGGGCGCGGTCGAGCGGACCTTCTTCAAGAACCTGCTCGCGCTGATGCTCGAGGGGACGCGTCGCTTCGACGAGGCCCGCCTGGCGGACCTCCGCGAAGAGAACCCCTAGCCTGGACCCTGCACGAGTCCGAGCTTGCGAGGAGCAGGGCCAGGCTAGCCCCAGGCGAAGCCTGGGGACTGGACCGGAGCGAGTCCGAAACTTGTTTCGGCGAGCGAGGACGCAGGGACAGAGTGTCACGCCGAGCGCAGCGAGGGAATGACACTCTGTCTGAGGAAACAAAGGCGCAGTCCGACGAATTCGCCAGCCGAGAACGAGGCTGGTGAATTCGTCGACCTAGGCCGAGAGCCCTTCGACGCCGCCGGCCGCGACCACGGCGTGCATCACGTCGAAGAACGAGAGCACACTGTCGCCCCGACCGGCCGAGGCCTGCTTGTGGACCTTGTTCCCGGGCAGGGCCGCGCCGATCTCGCCCGGGAGCAAGACCGCGTAGGGGCCGTCCTCGCCCTCGCGACCCCAGCGGGCGCCGGGGATCGTGCGGATCAGGCACTCGCCCAGGAAGCAGCCCGCCACCAGGGCGACCTGATCGACCTCGTCCTCGCTCCAGTGGGGCGCGTTGCGCTGGAGGTAGTCGTCGAGCGCTGCCACGCCGGCCCGGTCATAGGTCAGCTCGATGTCCACGCGCAGCAGCGCGCGGCGGAGGTTGTCGGCGGTGGTGGCGAGGTCCCCCGCCAGCTGGGCGGAGACCTGGTTCAGGCGCTGGCTCATGCTGGATCGACGCCAGCGCTCCCCGAGGCTGTCAGCGCGTCACGGTGCGAAAGGTGAGCGAGACGCGCCGCCCCCGCTGCTGACGCCCGCCCTCGGGCAGCGGATCGCTCTTGCGAGCTGGGATCGCGTGGGTGAAGCGGGAGCGAGCCAGTCCGCTCAGGATCAGCAGGCTGCCGGGGGCGATCAGGCGCTGGACGCGCAGCTCTCGCCAACGCAGCTCGACCTCGACCGCCGAGCCGAGGGAGAGGGAGGCGATCACGGACCCAAAGGCGGGCGCGTCGACGTGCGCCGAGATCCCCTGGCCCGGCTCGTACTCGTGCACGATCAGCTGGTCGGGGGGCCGCGAGAACACCTCCGCTTCGGCCAGCCGCTCGGCCAGCGACCTACCCCGCCCACACGCAGAGAGCGCCGAGGCGATCGCCCCGGCGCTCTCATGCTGGACCCGCGAGGGAGCTCTACTCGGCGGCGGGCTTGCCGGTGCCGCGGGGGTCGGAGACCGCCACCCGCTCGCCGCCGGCCTCGATCACGACGATCTGCGCGTTGCAGATCGCCCGCTCCTTGCTCAGCAGCTTGACCTTGTGGCCGCGACCGGCCAGGCCGCGCCGTACGCCGGACAGGCCGCTCTCGAGGTAGAGCACGTCCGGCAGGTGCTGGTGGTGAACGCGGGGCGCCGACATGGCGTGGTCGGGGCTGTGCTGGAAGTCGATCAGGTTGCTCACGATCTGCAGCACGGTCGTGATGATCTTGGTCCCGCCGGGGGTGCCGACGACGGCCTTGACCTTGTTCTGGGCGTCGAAGACCAAGGTCGGGGTCATGCTGCTCAGCGGACGCTTGCCCTTCTCGGGCAGGTTCTTGGCGCTCTGGCGCGCCCCGAACGCGTTGGGGGCGTCGGGGTGACCCGTGAAGTCGTTCATCTCGTTGTTGAGCAGGACGCCCGACTTGCCGGCCACGAAGCACGAGCCCAGGCCGGTGTTGATCGTCTGGGTCGAGGCGACCGCGTTGCCCTGGTTGTCGACGATCGAGATGTGCGTGGTGTCGTCGCCGAGCAGGGCGCCGCCCTGGACCTGGGTCGACTTGCCTGCCTGGTGGGAGTCGATCGTGGCGCGCAGCTTGTCGGCGTAGGCCGGGTCGATCAGCTTCTTGGTGGGGACGTCGGCGAAGGCCGGGTCGGCCAGCAGCTCCATGCGGTCGGCGTAGGCCAGGCGCATCGCCTCGGCCAGGTAGTGCACGTGCTGCTCGCTGTTGTGGCCCAGCTTGGCCAGGTCGTAGCCCGAGAGGATGTTGAGCATCTGGATCAGGTGCACGCCGCCCGAGGAGGGGGGCGGGAAGGAGACCACGCTGTGGCCGCGGTAGCTGCCGCGGACGACCTCGGGCCGACCGACCTGGTAGTTGGCGAAGTCGGCCTCGCTGAACACCGCGGTCGTCTCGACGAACTCGGCGTTGGCGCTGTCGACGATCTCTCGGGCGACCCAGCCGCCGTAGAAGCCGTCGGCGCCCTTGCTGGCGATCTCGCTCAGGGTCTTGGCCAGGTCGGGCTGGCGGAGGGTCGAGCCGGGCTGGGGGACCTTCCCGTTGGGGAGGAACACCGCGGCCGACGCGGGGTAGCGCTCGAGGACCTCGCGATACTTCTTGATCTGGCGCGAGAGGCCCGGCGTGACCTTGAAGCCGTCGCGGGCGTAGCCGATCGCGGGCTGGAGCAGCTCGCTCCAGCTGATCTTCTTGCTGCCGAGGGTCTGGTAGACCTCGTAGAGCATCGCGACCAGGCCCGGGACGCCCGCCGAGCGGGGCCCGCGGAAGTAGTCGCTGTGACGCCCCTCGAGCAGCTTGCCCGTGCGGGGGTCGATGAACATGTCGGGGTGCGCGGTCTCGGGGGCGACCTCGCGCCCGTCGATCGCGCCCTCCTGCTGGCGCGCGGCGTCGTGGTAGACGACGAAGCCGCCGCCGCCGATCCCCGTGCTCTGGGGACGCACCACCGAGACCACGAAGCTGGAGCTGACGAGCGCGTCGAAGGCGTTACCGCCCCGGCTCATGACGTCGAGGCCGGCCTGGCTGGCCTCGGGGGCGGCGGTCGCGATCGCGGCCTTGCGCCCGCGCGCGACGGGCGCGGTGACGTGATGGTCTCCGTGTCCGCCGCCGTGCGCGCCGCCGTGAGGCTGCTGCGCCTTGGCCGCGCCGAGGACCAGCGAGCCGCCGGCGATCAAGAGGCCTGCCAACATCGCGACGACGACGTTGCCTTCCGCGGCCTGGGCCGGGGGCTCTAGGGGGCCGTGCGAGTGGTCGTGATCGTGGGCCATGGGTGCTTCTCCCTCCTGAGGGGGGGCGATTGTATGCACGCGTCGAGGGGATGACAGGGCGGGTGAGCCCTTAAGATCCGGCCCGTGAACGAGTCCGCTCCCGTCCTCCAAGCGCGCGCCCTGGTCAAGGTGTTCGGCCAGCATCACGCCCTGCGCGGGCTCGATCTGGCCGTCCCGCGGGGGATGATCTACGGGCTCCTCGGCCCCAACGGCGCGGGCAAGTCGACCACCCTCCGCTGCGTGCTGGGGCTGATTCGACCCACCTCGGGCGAGGTCCGCATCTTCGGCGAGCCGCTCCAGAGCAAGCGCCTGGAGCTCCTGCGCCGGGTGGGCTGCCTGATCGAAGGCCCGACCTTCTACCCCTACCTGAGCGGGCTGGACAACCTGCGCTGGCTCGGTCGCCTGGCCGGGGGCGCGAGCGAGGAGCGGGTCCAGACCTGCCTGGAGTGGGTCGGCTTGGCCCAGCGCGGCAAGGACCGCTTCAAGGGCTACTCGACGGGCATGCGGCAGCGCCTGGGCCTGGCCGGGGCGATCCTGCACGACCCCGAGTTCCTCGTCCTCGACGAGCCCCTCAACGGCTTGGATCCGCCCGCGATCGTGCTGGTCCGCGACCTGATCCGTCGCCTGGCCAAGGAGGGCAAGACGATCCTGATCTCGAGCCACGTCCTGCACGAGATCGAGCTGATCTGCGACCGCGTCGCGATCCTGCGCGAGGGCCAGACCCTGGCCGAGGGCGCGGTCAGCGAGCTGCTCGACCCCCAGGGCCAGCGGATCGAGCTGCACGCCACCGGCGAGGTCGAGGCGGTCCTCGCCGAGAGCGAGCGCGTGCAGCGCTTCAGCGCCGAGGGTCAGGGAGCCTGGGACGTCGAGCTCCAGAGCCCCGACGACTGCGCCCCCCTCGCGCGGGCCCTGATCGAGGCCGAGTGCGAGGTCTCGGCCCTGATCCCGCGCAAGCTCAGCCTCGAGGACCTCTTCGCCGAGCTGACGGGCGGCACGGCCGAGGCCGGCTACCGGACCGACGAGGAGGTCAAGTCGTGATCGGGCGGCTGTGGCTCCTCTACCGCTTCGAGTGGCGCAAGCTGCTGGCGCGCAAGCTGCCCCTGGTGGCCTTCGCGCTGGTGATCCTGCTCGCGCTGATCGCCCCCCAGCTGGGCAAGGTCGTCGACACGGCCAAGTCCCTGAGCGAGTCCAGCGCGCCGACCCAGGACCGCTTCGCCAGCGGCTGGACGGCCTTGGCGGGCTCGGTCAACACGACCCGGATCTTCCTGACCCTGGCGGTCCTGATCCTGGCCGGCTCGGCCGTGGCGGAGGAGCGCGCCCAGGGCACCCTGCGGGCGCTGATGGTCCGGCCCCTGCGGCGCTTCGAGCTCCTGGCGGCCAAGGTGCTCACCCTGTGGAGCTACGGCGCCGCGCTCCTGATCGCGGCCGTGCTGGCCGCGGCCCTCGGCGCCGAGCTCAGCCAGGGCCTCTACGACGTGGTCGACCCCGACTACCCCGACCGCCTGGTCCACGCCTTCGGCGACATGTGCGGCTACGTCTACCTGGCGATCGGCCTGAGCCTGGTCCCGCTGCTCGCCCTGACGGCGATGGGGGTCATGATCTCGACCCTCTTCGACCACCCGGGCTACGCGACCGGCGTCGCGGTGGCCGCCTTCTTCGTGCTCACCGCAGCGGCCGAGCTCTCCGACGCGGCGAAGTGGGGGCTCTACGTGACCTACCTCAAGCAGCCCTTCGTGATCGTGGAGGACTTCGCCAACCAGTATTCGGGCACCAGCCGCAAGATCGCGCCGGCCCGCTTGATCGAGGCGGTCGCGGTGCCCCTGGTGTGGGCGGGCGCCTGCTTCGGGCTGACCTCGCTCGTCCTCTCCCGGCGCGACGTCACCGACTGATCGAGACCGATTTCGCCTTGCCCCTGGGGCTGCGGCCTCAGAGCGCCTAGCGTCGCCTCATGGCGGGTGAAGATCGTGTCAACACCCCGGCCGCGGAGGACCCCTCGGCGTCGGGTCCAGAGGGCAGCGGCTACGACGCGGAGCACCGCCGTCGCCCCTCCAGGAGTCCCCGGCGGCGCCTGCGCGGCTGGCTCTCCTGGCACCTGGTCGGCCTGGTGGCCTGGATCTTCCCCTACGTCTACTACGTCTACTGCTGGCTGCTCTGGAAGAGCGTCCGCCACGACGACCAGCTGCGCGAGCCGATCCTCTCCGCCCTCGAGTCGCACGGCGGAGTGGTGACCATGATGTGGCACGAAGAGGTCTTCCCCTCCGCCTTCGCCTACGGGCCCTTGGGAGGCGACGCCCTGGCGAGCACGAGCAACTTCGGGCGAGTGATCACGCGCATGCTCGAGGTCTGCGGCTGCAAGGTGTTCCGCGGCGGCTCCTCCAAGGGCACGCGCCGGCGCCAGGTCTTGCCCGACCTGATCAAGTACATGGACCGAGCGCCGCGCTGCCTCTACGGCCTGACCGTGGACGGCTCGCGGGGTCCGGCATACCGAATGAAGAGCGGGGGGCTCGTGATCGCGCGCGAGTGCGGCGCGCCGATCTACCTGGTGCGGACCTGGTTCTCGCGCAATCTGCGCACGCCGACCTGGGACCGGACCGCGATCCCGCTCCCCTTCGGGACCTTGCAGCAATACGCGCTGGGCCCCTACTGGGTCCCGCCCGAGGCCGACGCCGAGGAGCTAGAGGCGATCCGGCTCCACCTCGAGCACGAGCTGCTCGAGCTGGCCGATCACAGCCTGCGCCGCTGCGAAGGCGAGCGCGAGCGCCGGCCGCGCCCGGGCTTCCCCGAGGGCTGGACGCCCCGCTGGGCGCCCGGCCAGCTGGGCCAGCCCTACGGCCCCCACGACCTCGACCCCGAGCAGCCGCCTGCCTGGTCCAAGCGACCCGCTGCCCTCGCTGCTCGCCAAGCGCCACCGCGGACTGAGCTCAGCGACCCGTAACCCCGCGGCACCCGCGGGTTACAGGGGTCGAGCTGGAGGAAACATGAAGCGGCTCTGCTACTACGCTCTCGAGGCCGAGACGACCGCCGCGGCCCGGGGGATCCTGGATCAGGTCCGCTGCGACGATGCCGAGCTGCTCGTAGCCCCCGACGTCCTGTTGGGGCGAGTCCTCGCGCTCGCAGGCTTCGAGGAGTCCGAGGGCGTCGCGCTGTGGCGGGGTGAAGGCGCCACGGTCCGCGTGACCTGTCAGCTCGATCGGGTCCGGATCGAGCAGGAGCCCTCAGGGGAGCTGGCGCCGATCCACGGGCCCCTGGGCGAGCTCTTCGCCGCGGAGGGACTAGCGCTCTACTGGCCGGAGCGCGACGAGCTGACGCCGCCGCCCCCGGCGAGCGAGGCGCCGCGAGAGTCCTCTCCTTGTGGCGTGTGCGGGCACCCGGGGCTCCACTTCACGTGCCCGAGCTGCGAGCTCGAGGTCGCTGGGACCTGCTTCCGCTGCCACCGCGACGTCTGCGGGGCCGAGGGCTTCGGTGGCCTCGACGCGCTCTTGGGGCTCTGAGCTACTCGTAGCTGCCGAGGCGCACCGAGGCGGGACGGATCGAGACCCCGTCCTGGGTGTAGCAGGGCACGACCACCGAGTAGATCTTGGTCGTCTTGCTGCGCGGGCGCGGGCCGCCGGGCTCCTTCTGGAAGCGGCCCACGAGCCCCTGGCTGTCGGCGCCCTCGACGACCTCGGTGTCGATGTTGATCCCGAAGTGCTTGCTCAAGTAGGGCCCCGCGCCGCGGAACACGATGTCCTTGAACACCAGCTCGCCGTAGGCGTCGCGCAGCTCGCGACCGGGCAGGAGGGCCAGGGCGTCCTCGATCCGGTGCACCTGGTCGATCACGAACTTGAGCAGGTCGCGGCGCGCGGTCTCGGGCGGGAGGACCTGCCCGCCCGTCCGCGCGGCGTCCGCCATTTGGCTGCGCACCGTGTCGATCCGCTTCTGCATCCGCTCGAAGAGCGAGCGCTGCTTGTCCTCGAAGTGCGGCAGCGCGAGCTGACCTAAACCGTCGGCCCAGTTGCGCAGCCGGTCCAGGACCTCGAACAGGGCGCGGTCGAAGGCCACCACCTCCTCGTCATCGTGCTGGACCCCGCGCATCAGGACCGCAGGCTGGAGGCGCCGCTCGCGCACCAGCACCAGCGGGCGGCGGACCTCGACCGGGTCGGGCCCGCCCCGGCTGGGCATGAAGGCCCAGGCCAGGCTCGCGGACTCCTTGCCGAAGGTGCGCAGGTGCTCGCGGAAGGCGTCGACGTCGTTGGCTCCCTCGAAGCGCTGGATCTCGATCAGGCCGTGGGCGCGCAGGCGCTTGATCAAGAAGGCGCTGGGGCGGTGCAGCGCGCAGCTCGGCTCGGTCGCGAAGTCGCGGTCGATCAGGCCCGCCTGCCAGAGGATCTGAAACAGCTTCAGCTCGACCTTCTGGCGCTCCTCAGGGGCCGTGTTGAGGCCGACCCACTCCAGCTGGCCGCGCAGGTTGGCCTTGACCGGGGTCGGCACCACGCCGGCGTCGAGCACCGGCTCGAGCACCTCGAGCAGCTCGGTGTCGCCGCCC